>FWPV01004545.1_pt1 | contig 29171 bp, 17 predicted proteins | sample 2228371 | NCBI WGS metagenome assembly FWPV01 (sample SAMEA103939776, study PRJEB20133) | metagenome | reverse complement strand
GGGCGCGCTCGTCGCGGTGGGGCTGGCGGTGTGCGTCGCGGTGGGGCTGGGCGCGCTCGTCGTCGTGGGGTTGACTACGCTCGTTGTTGTAGGGCTGGTTGTGCTGATGACGGTCGGGATAAAGACCGTGCTTGTAGGTGTGGGGGACGGATCAGGTTCACGCGGGATGGCATTGCAGATCACGTCGGCCCAGAGGGTTGCCATTGCGCTGAATCCGGCGCTGGTGGGATGCAGATTGTCAGCGCTGCCATTGCTGGGATCGATCGCAATAATCTGATCGGGATTGGCTGCGAAATAGCTGTAGAAGTCAGGGCCGAGGAAGACCGGACTGGTGTCGCCGAGTTCGTTTACCAGTTCAGCAATGCTCAGATTAAAAGCCTGCGTGGTTGAACGGCGCGTCTCTGCCTGTGCCACAGTGCCATCGTTGCGCCACGGCAGCCGCGTCACCCACAGCGCCAGATCAGGCTGATTGAGCCTGATTGCGTTGATCGTCGCGCGCAGATCTTCTTTGTATACGCTGGCCGGCATCAGGTTGTTGAATGGGTTAGTGGTTGAAACTGCTGAAGCGTCGTTAGTGCCAACCTGCAACAGAATCTGCCCGGCGCCAAGATCGGCAATATGCTGGCGGTAGAAGGCCGCTTTGCCGAGCGCATTGAGGTAGCCGCTTGTCCCGATCCGATCCGAGCCGGTGGTGTTGCCGTAAAGATCACGCGCAGCGCGGATGCCGCTGAAGCCATCGTTGAGAATGAAGACCGGGCTGTTAAGACAGGCGGTGAGCTGGTTGTTGAGTTCGATCTGGTAGCCAGCATAGTAGATATTCTGATACCCGGCGCTATCTGGTGCAGTATTATCCGCTTGCGGATAGTTCCGCCCATCGGCGCTGCGCGGGTAGCCGCTCTCTGGCGCCGGTGGGCTGGTGAATGGATAGCCATCCCTTGAGCCGGTGAGCGACGACTCCGGCGGGATGCGGTAGAATCCCCACTTGCCGGCAGTAATCGAATCGCCAATGCTGACAAAGACATAGCCGTAGCCAACCGGGTTGATTGAGCGGCTGATCGACCCCGGCATGCCATCGACCAGAATCGTTGCCGTCACCGTGTATTCGGCCCGGCGCGGCAGCGTGATAGCGGCGCTCAAGCCATCGCCCGGCGTCGTATCGTCAACTGTCTGCGTGAAACCGGGACCGGTGATCTGGAAGCGCGCGCCGCTAAAACCGGTTGGCGGATCGGTCACGGTTGCGCGCAGGCGGACGACCGGATCGGTTTGAATGTAGGGAATCTGGAACACGTCTCTGGTAGTGAGCGGGCCAGGCGCCGGACTCTGCGCTGCCGGCAGATCGGCGTCAACGATCAGCATACCGCTCACCGGATCGAGCGGGCGCGCCACACCATTCTGATCGAGCAGTTCCAGCGCGAGAGTCGACGCACTTTGCGCCGGTTGGATGGTGAACGTTCGCTCGCTATCGGAACCTGCCGGCAGCAGATGCAGGTACTGCACCAGCAGATCGCCGCTGGCGTCATCGTACTCGGCCAGATAGTCAACGCCGGGCGTCAGCGTCACGCCACTGCGTTGCACCTGCGGCGCGCCGCCCGGCCAGTTGCGCACCAGCAACCGCGGAGAGCGGATGATGCCTTGCGGCGGCACAATCGTGATCGCGCTTTCCGCCGCCAGACTGACGCTATCGGCAACGGTCACGCCAGCCTGCGCAGGCAAGAGCGCAGATTTCGGCAAACTGTCAACCGTCCACGCATCGAGGTAGAGGAGCCAGTGCTGCGCAATTGCCGATCGCGCGACGATCTGAAGCGCCGCTCCGGCACTCGGCGTCGCCACAAGATTGGGGCCGCTGATCCGGGCCAGACCGTCGGTGACAGTGATGACAATCTGCCCGCCTGCCCAGACCTCGTACACAACGGCCATGCCGCTGGCGATCATGTAGCGCACCTGGGCGCGCACCGGAGAGGCTTTGATCAGCGCGGGCAGCGCGCTTACCGGTTGATCGGCAGCGTCAGACACGGACACCAGCGCATGACTGGTCGCTACCAGATTGCGCACCCCGGCTGGATCGCGACGCAAATCGCGCCAATCCGTGATACCCTCACGGCTGAAGGTCAACGCAAAGCGCTCAGGCATCGCGATGCGGATGTCACCGCTTGCCGTGATCTGCGCGGTCATCCCGATCGGGCGCGGTTGCGCGGTCACAAGTGGCAAGGGAGAATTGCCAATCGCAATCAAGCCGCTTGCCAGCACGATCAGGCCGAGAATGAGACGAGGTATACGCTGATCGATCATACACGTAGAACGAGGCTTATCATCGGCGACGAGACGATTGTTCGGTCTTTCCTTATGGTTCGATGACACGTCTGTGCAGCGCTCTCCCCGATCACTGCTTCACCGCCGCAGGCGATGCTGCGCTTTTTGGCGCAAGCCGATGCGTTTTGCCCGCGTCTGAACACCATCTTCAGCTCACCAAGGGCGATCAAGGGCATGTTGGTGTAATCTGGCAACACGAGCGATGTCCTCCGTTCCGGCGAGTCCCAAACCACCCCTCAGTAGCACTCAGTCACTGGCCAGATTGCGCCGCCAGGCTGGTTCACCAACCGCCCGCTCGCGCGGCTTCGGCTCGATCATCGGTGTCGGCGTCAGTCGTCGGAAGGTGGGTACCAGCCGCTGCAAGACGCGCAGGATGACATCTGTATCATCGCGCAGGGCAGCCATCTCAAGCACCCGAATATGATCGGCGAGCGTGTTCGGCACAAACTCAGCCGCATTGTGAGCGATGAAAATCTTCTTGTGGCTGGTGCGACCATACTCTTCGCCTTCGACGAACAACTCTTCATAAAGCTTTTCGCCAGGACGCAACCCGGTGAAGACGATGTCGATATCGCGGCCAACCTTCAAGCCGGAAAGCTCAATCATATCGCGCGCCAGATCGACGATGCGGATCGGTTCGCCCATATCGAGCACAAATACTTCTCCACCCTTCCCTAACACCGAAGCCTGAAGCGTTAACTGTACCGCTTCGGGAATCGTCATGAAGAAACGTTGCATATCGGGGTGGGTGACGGTTACCGGCCCGCCAGCCGCAATCTGCTGCTTGAAGGTCAAAACCACCGAGCCGCGCGAACCGAGCACATTACCGAAACGCACCGCCACATACGCCCGTCCACTCTGGCGGGCCGCTTCATGCACCAGTAACTCAGCCACCCGCTTGGTTGCGCCCATCACACTGGTTGGATTGACCGCCTTATCGCTCGAAATCATCACGAAGTGCGAGACATTGACCTGCATGGCGGCGCTGAGCAGATTGCGCGTTCCCAGCACGTTATTGGTCACTGCCTCAGATGGATGCAGTTCCATCAGCGGCACGTGCTTGTGCGCTGCCGCATGGAAGACTATTTCCGGCTGGTGACGCTCGAACACTGACATCACGCGCTCGGCGAAGCGAATATCGGCGATCACGGTCGTGATTGCGGTGGCCGGAGATACTATCCGGCGCAATTCCTGCTCGATCGTGAACACCGAATTCTCGCCGTGACCGAGAATGATCAGTTCAGCGGGATTGGCGCGCAAAATCTGGCGGCAGAGTTCTGACCCAATCGAACCGCCGCCGCCGGTTACCATCACCCGTTTCCCATGCAGCAGGTTATGCACTGCGCTAATGTCGGTCTGCACCGGCGGACGACGCAGCAAGTCTTCAATCTGCACATTGCGCAACTGACTGACGCTGACCTTGCCATCCAGCATCTCATACAGGCCCGGCATGATCTTGGTCTGCACGCCTGTGCGATCACACAGTTCAACGATGCTGCGAATGTCTTTGCCCGCAGCCGAAGGCATTGCGATAATGACGCGACGAGCGTTGAATTCGCGCGTCAGGCGAGGAATATCAAACCGGTTTCCCAGCACCGGTATCTCGTAGAGGTGGAGACCTTTCTTCAACGGATCGTCATCAAGAAAGCCGACGACTGTCATGCCGAGTTGAGGGTTGGCGCGCAGCTCGCGGGCAATCATCGCCCCTGCCGATCCAGCGCCCATAATCAACACCCGCTGGCTGCTTGCGCAAGCCTCACCCCGCAATTTGCGCCGCACCATTTCCCGATGCCAGAGCAATCTGACGAAGAGGCGCGGCGTGATGACGAAAGACAGATCGAACAGGAAGAAGATGAAGGGCACCGATCGCGGCAGCAGCGCCATTGGTGTGATATTCGTGATAACGAAGACCATCGGGGTTGCGACAATTATCGCCAGCGATACCGCTGAAATCAGCCGCAATAGTTCATCAATCGAGGCATATCGCCAGAAGCGCGAGTAGATGCCAAGCCGGTGAAAGATAAGCAGGTGGATGGGAGTGGCAATGCCGGCTAGCGCAAACCAGCCCGCCAGCATACCACTCATAGGAAGGCCGTCAAGCCGCGCTACGTAGCTAATGTAAGCCGCCAGCGGGATAAGGAGAGCATCGAGCAGAAAGAAATATCGATTGCGGATGAGGACAGGGACTGTGCTCTTCAAACCAGACCCCTTTCTGGTCACTGCATCGTGGCTGACTTGACACAAAAGGAGCGTAATTGTCAATCACATCTGCCGACGATCGCGATCAATGTCAGCTCATGCTGGTATCCAGGTGCAGGAGAGGCTGGGAAGAGATACCATGGCTACCACTATGCTGAATACTACACTCCCTCCGTGAACATTGAATTGCGCTCTCGCTCGGCCAGATAACAATCTCGTCAGCTCTACTGCTGATCCATGCGCTTCTGTCGTTACCTGAGCGCTCGCCGTAGATGTTCGACCACTGCATCAACTTGCTCTTCGCGCATGACGCTCGAAAACGGCAAGGCCAGCGAAATATCGCCCAGTCGTTCGGTCACCGGAAAATCGCCCCGTTCATAACCAAATTGTTCACGATAGAAAGGTTGCAGGTGAATCGGAGTAAAGTAAGGACGGCTGGGAATGCCGGCAGCGGCTAATCGCTGCATCACCGTATTGCGATCCGCTGGCGGCAGGATACGCACGACATAAACAAACCAGCTCATTCTGGTGGTGGTAGGGCTAATGAAGGGCCGTTCAACCAGTTCCAGATCGGCCAGCCGCTCGTGATACCAGGCCGCCACCTGCGCGCGCCGCGCGATCAGTTCTTCTACCCGCTGGAGCTGGGTGACGCCGAGCGCAGCGCTCAGTTCGTCGAGCCGGTAGTTGTAGCCGAGCCGGGTATGGTTGAGCCAGGCATCGAAGACATCGCGTCCCTGGTTGCGCAGCGAGCGAAACAGTTCGGCCCATCCGGCATGCTTCGTCACGATCATGCCGCCTTCGCCCGTGGTGATCTGTTTGTTGGGGTAGAAGGCAAAGACGGCTGCATCGCCAAGCGTGCCGGCCATGCGGCCCTGATAGCGCGAACCCAGCGCCTCGCATGCGTCTTCGATCACCCACAATCCATGCGTCCGGGCGATGTCGTTGATCGGATCCATGTCAGCCGGTTGGCCAAAGGCATGCACCGGCATGATCGCTTTCAGTTGACCGGGCGCGTTGTGTCGCCGCGGGAGCCAGCGTTTTGCTGCCGTGCCGCCGCGAGCCAGATCAGCCGCCGCTTCGGCCACAAGCTGGGGATCGATGTTGCCGGTCGCCGGATCAACATCGACGAAGACCGGGATGGCGCGTTCGTAGAGAATGCTGTTGGCTGAGGCGATGAATGAGAATGGTGTGGTGATGATCAAATCTCCATCACGCGCCCCGGTTGCAATGCAGCAGAGGTGTAATCCGCTGGTGCCGGAATTGACGCCTACCGCATACGGGGTGCCGGTGTAGGCAGACATCGCTTGCTCAAAAGCAATGATCTGCGGCCCGATGCTGAGATAACTGGTTTGCAGCACCTGACTTACTGCCGCCAGCTCAGCAGCAGTCAGATCAGGCGACGACATTGGAATATTCAAGGGCATCCTCATAGTTTCTGACATAAGCGTTACTGCGACTGCCGGCGTGGTGAATTGCGTTAGCGCCGATCATCGCGCCAGTTCACTGAACGGATCGCGTGGTCAGTGCGGCAGCGAGCGAAAGGTCGCTGTCATCAGCCCGTATACAAGCGATCTATTGCCCTGAGTCAATCACTGCTGATCATCCCTGGTTGTGGCGGCAGCAGGGGCGCTGGCGGCGATCCGCGAAACTCTTCGGCGGTAACGTGCCCATCCTGACTGATGCCTTCGCGCTGCACCACTTTCCAGACTGTGAGGAACAGGATTTTGAGATCGAGCCACAGGGAAAGGTGATCGACGTAATACACATCGTAGGCGAATTTCTGTTCCCACGAGATCGCGTTGCGACCGTTGATCTGGGCCAAACCGGTGATTCCCGGCAATACGTCGTGTCGCCGCCGCTGCTCTGGTGTGTACCGATCCAGATACTGCATCAGCAGCGGGCGCGGGCCAACCAGACTCATCTCGCCGCGCAAGACGCAGAACAGTTCTGGCAGCTCATCGAGGCTGGTGCTGCGCAAAAAGCGCCCAAAGCGGGTCAGACGCTGCGCGTCGGGCAATAACCGCCCCTGTTCGTCGCGCGCATCGGTCATCGTGCGAAACTTGAGCATGGTGAAAGGTTTGCCGTGCAAACCTGGCCGCGTCTGACGAAAGATCACGCCCGGACCGAGCTTGATCCGCACCAGCGCGGCAATCGCCAGCATGAGCGGCGCGAGCAGAATGAGCGCCGGGATAGTGATGATCAGGTCGAGCACACGTTTGCCGTAGCGACGATACATCAGCTTGCTCCTGGAAAAGGTTCGCCTGAATGTCTCCAGCCTACTGACAGGAGATGTCAGAGGAATGAATGCCTGGATGACGCCAGATGAAACTTTCCTCACAGGCTGCGTCATCATGGCGTCTTTCCGCATGAAAACAGAAATCTTTGCACGTCAGATCAATGCTTCAAATCACCTGGTTTGGCGTCAGCGTTGTTTCTATATCCTGCCGATCAGGCGCGCTGTTAACTGCGCAAGTTCTCTATTCGCGCTGCACCCGCCGATCGACGCCGTGGCAACCGGCGCTTTTTTCCTGCCTGCGCCCTGACAGCTCTTGAGCTGACCGCGTGAGTCCTGTATAGTTAGTAGTGACCAGCCGAATGACCTGAACAGAGGTATCAGATGTTTTCACTGCTTGATATTGCGCAGGCGGAAGACGTGTTTCGTCAGATGCCGGAATCGCTGCAATTGCCTACTCTGTCGCCTGCATATTCCGCCTGTGATGCGCAGCGTGAAAAAGATGCAGCGCCCGTCTATCTGTGCTATCGGGAGGGTGATGCTGTGTGGCTGCATTGCCTCCATCTTACGCCTGTTCCCGATACCGCCTATAGCGATTTGCGGTCGCCTTACGGCTACGGCGGCCCACTTGCTAATACTGAAGACGAAGGCTTCATCAGCCGGGCGAACGAAGCCGCGGTGGAATGGTGTCGGCGCAATGCCATCCTGGTCGAGTTTGTGCGCTTTCATCCCGTCGCTGAGAATATCAGGTTTTATACCGGCGCAACGCGCTTCAATCGCCCGACAGTGATGATCGATGTGCGTCAACCGGATTATGCCGATCATTTCGCGACCAGAACGCGCCGCGGGATCAAGAAGGCCCAAAGCATGGGCGTCACGTTTGAATGGCGTCCCGCGCAAGAGATTGCGAGCCGGTTTCCTGATCATTACTATCGGGCAATGGAACAGTTAGGCGCAGAAGATCGCTACTTCTTCCCGCTTGACTACTTCGTAGCGCTGTCGCAATTGCCAGAGGCCCGGCTGGCGGCCTGCGTCAGCGATGGCAACCCGCTCACCCTGGGCGTTTTTCTGTGGGGAAAGCGCGTGATCGAGTATCACCTTGGCGCGACCTCGCCAGAAGGTAAGGAAAAGCGTTCATCATTTCTGATGTTTGCTGAAGTGGCGCGCGCCGGCGCTGCGGAAGGTCGCACTGGCCTCTACCTCGGCGGCGGAACGGATAGTCGCCCGGATAATTCACTGCTGTTTTTCAAGTCGGGCTTCGCGGAACCAACCCTCTCCTTCCATATCGGCTGGCGCATCTATGATCCTGCCGCGTATGAGCGTCTGCGCATCTCGATGCAGGAGCGCGGTTTACCGATTTCTGACCGAATTCCTTTCTATCGATGAAGGCGATCTGGAAGCCGCAAGGCGCTATCTACGGCGGCGCGCGATGACGTGAGCAGTTACAGCTTTTCCGATCGTCGTTCCACTCCGTTCCCAATAGCAACAGGTTGCCGCCGGTGGTTGAGAATGATAAGGAAGCCGCAGATCGCGAACACGAGAGGAGGTCTATCAGCGTGACCTTTGTCGACTTCGTGACGTTGTAGCGCCATCATCCCACGATTACTTGTTGTCGCAGAGATATTCTCCTCTGGTTGCTGACGAAACGAATGTGCTGTGAAAGAATACTTCCCTTCGCGCGGCGGAGATTGCCACGGTTGCGAGGGGGCTTCGTAGAGGCATGTTGTTGTCGCCCGGCGGCCTCGTTCAGTTTTACCGATCTTTTTACCATTTGCCGACGCTGCTATGCTATCCTGGCAGTAGCGCTGTTAACGAACCAGGAGTGTCTATGCGCCGACATCTTTTTTCGTTGCTGTTGGTGTGGCTGAGCGCGAGTCTTGCCATGGCTTCACTGCCGTCGCCCATGGCAGTTGCTTCTCCCCAACCTGCTGCTATGAGCGCCTTCGGCATGAATACCTACTTCAGCGGTCTGGAGCGTCTGCCTCAGAACCGCAACGATGATCTGCCTGCATTGATTGCGGCCACCCGCGATCTCGGCGCCGCCTGGGTGCGTGAGGAGATCAGTTGGGCCAATCTGGAACCAGGCCGTGGAGTATTTACCTGGAGTCTGATGGACGCTGCGATCACTGCGGCGGCAGAGGCCGGGTTTGGCATTATCGGGATGGTGTTGACGACCCCGGCCTGGGCGCGGGTGAGCAATTGCGCCGCTCGCATCAGCCAGTACGGCGGCACGCAGGATTACTGGTGTCCGCCCGCTGATCCGCAGGATTTTGCCCGTTTTGTCAGCGCGGTGGTCGAACGCTACGATGGCGACGGGTTCAATGATGCGCCTGGTTCACCTCGAATTGCGGCCTGGCAGATCTGGAACGAGCCAAACAACTGGACGACATGGCCAGGTGAGGCGTCTGAATACGGGGCGTTGCTGGCCGCCGGCTACGCCGCAGCGAAAGCCGCTGATCCCACGGCAATCGTAGCAACCGGCGGGGTGTATATCTTTGATGGCGGCACCCGCACCGGCGGCAATCGCGATGGCCTGGAGTTCCTTGGCGCCGCATTTACGGCGGTTCCCGCTGCCAGCGCCAGTTTCGATGCGCTGGCCATCCATCCCTATCTGCCCGATACCGCCCCGGATCGCAGCGGTCTCTTTGGCCTGGTCTCGTTGTGGGGGCGAATCAAGAACGCGCGCGGCTGGCTCGACACCCGGCGCGGCGTCCACATTCCACTCTGGATCAGCGAGCTGGGATGGTCAACCTGTTCGGCATCTTCAGCAGTGTGCAGAACCGAGCAAGAGCAGGCTAACTACCTGGTGCGGAGTCATGGCATCGCGCTGGCGCTGGGCGTGCAGCATATCAACTGGTTTCAGCTCGAAGACAAATTTGATCGCCCTGCCACCGATCTGTGGGGCAATGCTGCGATTCTCCGCAATCGCAATCAGGGCTATGCCCGCAAGCCGGCAGCCAATGCGTATGCGACGCTGACTGCGCAGCTTGGCGGCGCCACGTTTGCGGGATTTGGGCCGCTGCATACGTACAGTCATCAGGATTCTGCCCTCGTCCCCGCCGCGCGTTATCATCTGCGGTTTCGCGCAGATAGTGGCGCCTGGATCGATCTGCTCTGGACGACGGGTAGCCCAATGACGGCAGCGCTACCGCTGGAAGCAGGCCGCAGCGCGCAGTTGTTGAGCCGCGATGGCGCGCCGTTGCCGCTCACGATCAGCAACGGGCAGGCGCAGATTCCATTGAGCGAGACGCCGGTCTATCTCCGGCAAGATCTCACGCCGCAGTTGTCAGTTACCCCGGCCAGCGCTGGCGCGCTCCTCTTGCCGGATGATCCTCCGACCACCTATGCGCTGGTGGTGCAGAATCTTGGTTCAACCAGTATCGACTGGACAGCCAGCGGCGGCGCGAGCTGGCTTACGCTGGCAACAACCAGCGGGAGCGGTCTCCGCAGTGAATTGCGCTATCAGATCAATCCTGCCGGTCTGTCGCCCGGCGTCTACACCGCTACCATCACCGTCAACGCCGGTTCGGCGGGGAGTCAGCAAATACCGGTAACGTTACGTGTAGTGACGGCCCTTTACCGCGTGCATGTGCCGATTGTAGCGCGTTGAGCGATCAGTCTGGCAGACTAACCAGCAGCACGCCGGTGAGGATGCCAAGCACGCCCAGCCACTGGCTATGCGCCAGCCGTTCGCGCAACACCAGCCAGGCCAGCACCACTGTCACCGCGCTGAAGATGGAAGCCAGCGCGGTCACCACACTGACATACGCAGTGGCAATGCCGGTGTTGTAGCTCAGAAAAGCCAGTGTGTCGAGCGCGCTGGCGGCGATGATCAAGAGCCAGTGGCGCGCTGTCAGACGCGGCAGCGCTGGTCGCGCCGCCAGTACCATGATGGCGGCAGCGCAGACGGTCAGCGCGCGCCCGATCAAGACTGGCCACGCGATGCCGAAATGCTGCGTGACATCGCCGATTAACCAGAAAAAGAGGCCAAAACTGAGCGCCACCCCGATCGCCTCTGGCACGCCACGCAAATCGATGCGGGTCGCGCCCGGTGCGCGCGAAACGATCACCACACCGGCGATGACCAGCCCTGTGCCCGTCAGTGCGACCGCGCTCAACTGTTCGCCGTTGAGCAACGATAGCGCCGCGGTCACTGCCGCAAAGCTGGCGGAAATCGGCGAGACGATGGCCAGCGTGCCAATTGCAAACGCGCGATAGAGCAGCAGCGTTCCACTGAGATTGAGCAGATTGACAGCGATCGCCTGCCCCCATAGCGCGGCGTCTGCCGGCAGCGGATCGGCGCGGACGATCAGCGCCAGTCCGATCGCGCCGATCCCGGCCATCTGCGCCAGCAGCAATGTCCAGAGCAGACCGATCTGGCGTGTGGCGCGCGTGATCAGAAAATCGCCTGTGCCCCAGCCCAGGGCTGCAATCAACCCAAAGAGAATGCCCATACCAGTTATGTTGCGCTCACTTCCGTCGACCGCGAAAATAGCCGGCCCGGAATGAAACTGCGGCCACGATTAACGCCAATAGCAGGATGACCAAACATTCGGTGACACCAATCATGGTGTGTAGGGAATTGATGATGCGTTCATTCCGCACTATTCATCAGTATACTGCGAGCGCGCACCCGACACATGCGCGCGCCTCGCCGGCGAAAGATCAACCGGTCAAATATGATCTGCCGACACGCCTTGTCTTTGGCCTGCGCGAAACGCGCGCTCCAGGACTCCGTCTGGCATGTTTCGCCTGCGCGCGCAGGCGCTCACGGCGTCGGCGTAGGCGCTGGCGAACCGGTCGGCGTTATCGTTGGGGTCGCTGTCACTTCCACCGTTGGCGCAACGGTCGGCGCAGCGGTTGGGGCCACTGTGCGCACATCGGTCACCGTATCAGCGGCAATATCACTCAAGCGATCAAGAAAGCGGGTGAGACGGTCGGCCTGCCGTTCAATATTCCTAATCCGTTCATTCTGCTCGGCCTGAATCGTAGCCACCACCGCAACCAGCACCTGCCCTTCCCGCAATTCACCTTGCAACGCCGCCGCTTCGGCCACCGCGGTCTGCAATGCCTGGCCAAGAGCAACCGCTGTCGCCGCCTGACCGGCCTGAGCCGTTGCCAGCGCTTCCAGCCGCGCGGTCTGACCTTCCAGTTCATCAATCCGTTCGCGCGCCGTATTCAGTTCGATCACCGCCTGCGCCTGAGCGGTTTGCAATTGGAAGAGCGTTTCGGCCTGAGCGGTCGCGCCGGCCTGCAACGATTGCACGCCAGCTCCGGCCTGGCGAATCTGCTGAGGGGTGGTCAGATCAACGCCATTCAGATAGAGGATGATGCCAGCCGCCAGCAATGCCAGCGCAGCGGCAAACACGAGCGTGAAGAGCCAGCCGATCACGCTGGCAATCCGGCTGAGACAACTGCGCGCTGGCGGCGCGGCAGGCGCTGGCGCAACTGGGGCCGGCGCTGGTTCAGGATCATTGATTTGCGTCATACAATAGCAGTTCAACTCAGGGCGAATGCCCTGCTATTGTACCACGGACAGTCAATTTGACAGCCAGCAAAGCGCTGGCTACAATCGCAGCAGCCAGATAGCTATACCGAGGATCGTATGAGAGTTCCACTATCGTGGTTGCGTGAATTTGTGGCAATTGAGATGCCAGTCGAGGAACTGGCGCGTCGTCTGACCTTTGCCGGCATGGAGGTAGCCCAGATTCATCGGATCGGCGTGGAAGGCGCTCCGCTGCCCTGGGATCCGGAGTTGATCGTGGTCGCCAATGTGCTCGAGGTGCGCGCCCATCCCAATGCCGACCGGCTCGTGCTGGCCGATGTTGATTACGGCGCCGGTCAACCTCATACAGTGGTCACCGGCGCGCCCAACCTCTTTCCCTACCGCGATCAGGGCCGTCTTTCCCGCCCGTTGAAGGCCGTATTTGCTCGTGAAGGGGCGCAGTTGTACGACGGTCACGCCGATGGTTGGGTGATCACGAAATTGAAGGGGCGTCCGGTGCGGGGGGTGATGAGCGATGCCATGCTCTGTTCTGAGAAGGAACTGGGCCTGAGCGAGGATCACGAGGGGATTTTGATCCTGCCCGATGATGCGCCGGTGGGGATGCCACTGCGCGATTATCTGGGTGAGGTGGTGCTTGAGATCGATCTGACGCCCAACTTTGCCCGCTGTCTCTCGATTGTGGGTGTTGCGCGGGAAGTGGCTGCGCTGACCGGCGCGCCGCTCAATCTGCCCGAACCGCAGGTGCTGGCAACCGGGCCGTCGATTGTGGGTCGCGCCGATGTGACGATTCTGGAACCCGATCTCTGCCCGCGCTTTATGCTCGGTCTGGCCGAAGGGGTGAAGGTTGGGCCGTCGCCGTTCTGGATGCAGCGCCGCCTGATCAATGCCGGGATGCGGCCTATCAATAATATCGTCGATATTTCCAACTACGTGATGCTCGAGTGGGGGCAGCCAACCCACGCCTTTGACGCCGATCGAGTGGCAGACCGACGCCTGATCGTGCGTCTGGCGCAGCCAGGGGAACGGCTGACTACACTCGACGACCGCGATCGCGATCTGACGCCCGGCCCTGAGAGCGGCCTGACTCATCCGCCGTTGATGGTCTGCGATGCCGCCGGGCCGCTGGCCGTGGCCGGCGTGATGGGCGGCGCCAGCTCGGAAGTGCGTGAAACGACCACGAACGTGTTGCTCGAAGCCGCGATCTGGGAACCGGTGCAGATACGGCGCACTGCGCGCGGCCTGAAGCTGCCCAGTGAGGCATCGCGCCGCTTCGAGCGCGGGGTTGATTACGAGCTACCGCCGCGGGCGCTGCGGCGCTGTCTGGAGCTAATGCGGCTCTACGCCGGCGCGACGATTGCTGCCGATCTGATCGATAACTACCCCCGCCCGTGGCAGCCGGTGACCATCGATCTGCCGCCCTCGGAGGTTCATCGCCTGCTGGGGATCTATCTCGACGCGCACACGATTGTCGCCATTCTCGAACGGCTTGGCTTCACCTGCTCGATCACCGGCGGGACGACGGTAGGCGATTTTGCTATGCTGGCGACCGAGACGATCGTGCGGGTGCAGGTGCCGTCGTTCCGGCAGGATGTGACAATGGTGGCCGACCTGTGTGAAGAGATCGCCCGCGTCTACGGCTACGATCAGATTCCCTCGACTCGCCTGGCCGATGAATTGCCGCCGCCCATGACGCAACGCGCGATTGAGCTGGAAGAGCAGGTGCGCGATCTGATGGTTGGGGCTGGTCTGACCGAGCTGATTACCTACTCGCTAATCGATATGGCCCTGGTGGCGCGGGTGCAGCCGTCGGAAGCGGTGCCCGAACGCTATCTCAAGCTGAGCAATCCGAGCGCGCCAGAGTATGTCTATATGCGACGCTCGCTCTTGCCGTCACTGGCTGCGGCGCTCGAGTTGAATCTGCGCGAGCGCGAGCGCGCGCAGATCTTCGAGATCGGGCGGGTCTATCTGCCCCTCGCTCAGCCCGGCCACGATGGTCGCTGGCTGCCCGATGAACCGCGGCGGCTGGCTATTGCGCTGGCCGGCCCGCGTCAGCCTGAGAGCTGGCTGCCCGTCGATCGCGATTGGTTGGATTTCTACGATCTGAAAGGGATCGTTGAGCTGCTCGGCGAACGGCTCGGTCTGGCCGATCGACTGAGCTTTGTTCCGCTGACCGATGACGAGCGCTTCCACCCAGGCCGCGCGGCCACCCTGCTGCTGACCACGCAGCGCGATCAGCGTGGACGGCCTCTCGAGCAGGTGGCAGTCGGTGTGCTGGGCGAGGCGCATCCGCAGGTGCGCGCCCGGCTGGAAGTGCAGGCGCCGCGTATCGCGCTGGCTGAGATCGATCTCGATACCTTGTTTAGCTACGCCGGCCAGGCAGTCTATCGTCCGATTTCGCGCTTCCCAGCCAGCGCCCAGGATCTGTCGATTGTCGCCGACGAGACCATCCCCGAAGCTCAGATTCGGGCCGTGATCGAGCGCAGCGCCGGCGAGTATCTTGAGCGGTTGACGCTGTTCGATCGCTACAGCGGGCCACAGGTCGGTGAAGGAAAGCGGAGTCTGACCTATCACCTGGTGTTCCGCGCGCCGGATCGAACGCTCCTTGATGAGACACTGGCCAAGATTCGCAAAAAGATCATCGGCGCGCTCGAGCGCGAGCTGGGAGCGACCATCCGAAGTTGAGCGCCATGGCCACTGCACCTGCCAAACTAATCCTTTGCGGTGAGCACGCGGTGGTCTATGGCCGTCCGGCGATTGCGTTGCCGCTGGCCGATATTCGCGCCTCGGCGATGATCACCCCGGCGCAGCCGGGAGGTGGGCCGATCATTGCGGCGCCCGATCTGGGTGGCCAGTGGCGCGTGGCCGATCGCCCGGCTGATCCGTTGAGCGGGCTGGTGATGACGCTCATCGAGCGGTTTGGCGCGCCGGCTGATGTTATGATCACTATCCGCTCGGCCATTCCCATCGCCAGCGGCATGGGCAGCGGCGCGGCAATTGCCACCGCGATCACGCGCGCGCTGCTCGCCTGTGCCGGTGTGACGTTGCCGGCGCAGACGATCTCTGAGCTGGTCTATGAGAGCGAACGCGGCTATCACGGCACGCCCAGCGGGATCGATAACACCGTCGTCGCGTTTGAGCAACCGATCTGGTTTCAGCGCCGTCCGCAACCGCCCCCGCTGATCGAGCCAGTGCAGATCGGTGCGCCGCTGACGCTCGTGGTTGGCGACAGTGGCGTGCGCAGCCCAACTCGTCTGCCGGTGGGCGCGCTGCGCGAGCGCTGGCATGCCGATCCGCCGCGCTACGAGGCTTTGTTTGATCAGGTGGCAGCGCTGGTGACGGCAGTGCGCGCAGCGCTCGCCAATGGCGCAGTGGATGCCATTGGGCCACTCCTCAACGCGAACCATGAATTGCTTCGTGAGATGGGCGTCTCATCGCCAGAGCTGGATCGCCTGGTCACGGCGGCGCGCGCTGCGGGCGCTTTAGGCGCTAAACTGGCCGGCGCGGGCTGGGGCGGAGTTATGCTGGCGCTCACCACGCCTGATCAGGCTTCCGGCATCGCCGAGGCGTTGCGCGCGGCAGGCGCGGCCAACGCGCTTATCACCACGATTGCAGCGACGGACGGATAAGGCCAATTTCCCCTCGGAACACAGTTTGCCTATCAACAACCGATCTTGCCCAACACAAGCGTTCCATGTGCGCGTAGAGACGTTGCCTTGCAACGTCTCTACTGCCAGCGTCTCACGCCAGACACGGCGCCATCGCTGCCGCACTACTCATTGTCGCTGATCCACTCGGCATCGGCCACCAGATCGAAACGCGGGATAGCGGCGGTAAAGGTCTCATCATCGAGCGTCCGAAACGTATATTCGCCCTCCATCCAGCCCCGCGGCGACTTCAATACACAGAAGCTCTGATACTCGTGGACATCACCGGGACCGAGTAGCGGTTGGAGACCCACCACTCCATCGCCGACCACTTCCATCTCTTCACCGATCGAATCGAAGATCAACCAGCGTCGACTCATCAATTGCGCCGCGCGGCGGCTGATGTTCTCAATCCGCACATCATAGGCGAAGACGAAGCGTTGCAGCGGCGGAAACGAATGCCCCGGCAGATAGTGCGGGCGCACACTGATCCGCATGCCAGCGCTCAGTCGGTAATAAAATGGTCGTCGCATGAACATGTCTCACCTTATTTCAGATGGGTGCGGAACCAACTGATCTGTTCCTGAGCGGCGTAGCGCTGATTTTCCGGCAGACCCAACCCATGCCCTTCATACGCAAAGCGCACCATTCGGGCCGGCACCCCACGATTGACCAGTTGCAGATGGAAGTTTTCGTTCTGCACGATCGGCAAGAAATCTTCCGTGCCGTGGAACGTGAGCACTGCCGCTTTGACCCGATCGGCATTGTAGCTGGGAGAGTCGGTCCGGTACTCGTTGAACGCCCGGTAGGGAGGCAATCCCTGCATATATGGCACCAGTGGCCCGTTCCCTAATGCCCAATCGCTGATCAGATCGATGAAGGCGCATTGGGGGTTGGCCGCAGCATAAAGATCGGGATGCCGCGCGATGCTCTGCAACACGAAATAGCCGCCATACGAACAGCCTGTAATGCCCACCTTACCGGCTGCGGTCCACCCGCGCGCAATCGCCTGGCGAACAATTTCGGCCTGTTCATCGATATCGATCTGCCCGAAATTGGCCCGGTCTACCAGCGAGTTGAACACGGCTGGCGTATAGCCGTGGCGACCGGCGACCGGCGTGATCAGCAGCGCAAAGCCGAATGAGGGCAGCAGCGCATACGGATTTTCGACATTCGCCTGCCACTGATTCAGCATCGGCACGTTTGGCCCGCCCTCTTGCCAGACGATCAGGCGCGCATTGCGCGGCGGGAAGGGCGCATCGGCAGACTGAATCAGCGTGCCGACCCGCACCTGACCATTGCGCAGGGTAAAGGTGACCGGATCCTGGCGCAAATTGGCCTCAACCCGCAGCTCCTCATTTTCCCAGGTCAGGCGCGCCAGCGCGGTTCCGTCCCACTGAAGGCGATAGATGTCGGGCGGGTCGGTATACGAGGTGTAGGTAAAGACAAGCTGACGAGTGCTGCTGCTGGTCGCCGCCACGTTGAAGTACGATCCGGCCCGATCGGCCAGATTGCGCAATTCGCCTGATACGCGATTGTAGTAGTAGGGATGGCGATTGCTTCCCGTCACGCCACGGACGATGATCTCATCAGGACTGACAAAATCAGCGACACTGTAGGCAAAGGCAACGTCGCCGCCCGACAGCATTGGATGGGCGAAGGTGGATGTCCAGCGGAACTGACCATCGCTATCGCGGTCGTAGAAGCGGAAACTGGTGCGTTCAGCAAAGCGAGGATAGTAAACCGGATGCGCGCGTCCTTGCAGATAGGCCGGATGGTACGCCTTGATCAGCAATGCCTGGCCGCCGGGCGCCCAGTCATGCGCCGCAAGGATCGGTGCGCCAGCGGCGGCGTCGGGTCGGATCAGTTGGGTTTGCCCGCTAACGGCATCGATCACATAGGTATTGTTGTTCTGAATGATTGGATTCTGCGCTGGCGGCAGATTGCCGGTGACATCACGATAGATCTCTTCAGAAAAGAGTGAACCGATATAGCTGGATCGCCCTTCCGCATCCGCCACGCCGACGAACGAGACTGCCAGGCGCGATGAGTCAGATGTCCAGGTATCGCCGAGGACGGCGGAGGCGTAGGGAATGCTGGTGATGTAGCGGTCGGTTCCCGTTGCCGCATCGTAGAGGAAGAGATCGTAAGGCGCTCTGGTGACTTCCACAGTGTTATCAGCAGGCTGGAAGATAAAGCGCGCCAGGGTTGCCGCGTGGCGCTGACGGGCCAGCTCGACCCGGCGCTGGAGTCGCGTCGGCAGTTCGATCCGGTTGGCGCGCGCCGCTACTGGCGATGGCAGGCCGAGGGTGTGACGCCGGGTGAACGGGCGAAACTCATCCGCGCCCGCTTCGTCCTCAGCTCCTGGCGGTTCCCGCGCCACCAGCAAGCGAGTCAGGTTTGGCGCTACCGAGACGAGGCCAACATCATCAGGAATAGGCACCGGTTGGGCATTGAACGAGCCATCGAATCGGTTGATATACACTGCAACCAGCGTATCGGCGGAGCTGGTTGCGAAGAAATTGACCGTCAGCACACCTAGCGTCGTCTCGTCTTGCCAGTTGAAACTGCCAAAGCCGAAGAATGGCAGTGGCACGAAGAAATCAAACATGCTTTCATCGATGGGCAGCACATCACCGCTATTGATATCGAGAAAGCCGAGACCATTGGCTGAGCTGATCAATACCGCGCCATCATCTGGACTGATCTCGCTGATTGCCAGCGGATACGTTGCGCCATTTTGCAGCCGATCGATCCGTTCGATCTCTTCATCGGTGAGCAGATTGGGAGGGAGATCCTTTTCGGGGCCGAATTGATCAACATTGACGATATTATTGCGGATCGGCGCCGCAGTGGCCGGCGCAACCAGACTCAAGACCAAACACAGCGTACCGAGCCACCAGAGCCGATGAGAGAATGCCATTGTGAAACTCCTTAACTGGAGCAAAAAGGAGATGTATCCTGCGTTTCTTATCATAGCAGATCGCAAGGCAAAATGGTATACTGGCGTTAGTATGCAGTGTTAATGATCGTCGTCAGTAAACTGCCTGGAAATCTGTCTGCGCTGGCAGGGAAGATCGCCTGAAGATCGCTACCGTGGGAACAACCGATTTGCTCAGGCTCAGCCGGCAACAATCGCTCGCAGCGTTTCATGCGCGTTAGCGCAAAGTGTGGTTGCCCGCCCCATCCGTTCAGCAGCAGACGGCGTCTGAGCCAACAGCGCGGTCGAATCGCCCACGATTTGTGCAAGTCGGTTGCATAACGATGAATTGTAGTGAAGCTCGCGCCCTGATAGCCGCCGGTATCCGTCCTGGTCTGACGACCACGGTTCAGATGCGCCTGAAAGCGCATCTCGACCGATGCGCGAGCTGTCGGGCGTGCCTTGAGCGCGCCGACCAGCAACTGCTGGCCGAGCTGCTGGCGCAGCCGGCGCCAGCTCCGAAGCCGCCTCGGCGTCGCTTCTCGTGGTCAACCGTTGTAGTGGCAGTACTGGCTCTCCTGGCGGGCTGGATCGGCTTTCAGACCGGGCGCGTGGTGCTGGCGGCGATCACGATCGGTCAGAATGTGGCGGCGATGCAACTTCCCTCACCGCTGCCGACGCCATCGTTCGCGGCGAACGCGCCTGCGCTTACGGCATCGCCAACACTTCCCTTGCCGACGCCGCCAACCCCGACAGTATTGGCGCCAACCATCGCCACCATGCCGGCTCCGCTGCCGACCGAAACGGTGCAATCGCCCACCCCTGCCGGGATGGTCATTGCGATCGCGCCTTCGGCAACACCGATTCGGCTGCCCGCAATCGATGGGCGCGCGCCGGTGCCCACCCTGATGCCGACGATCGCAGTGCGTCCGCCATCAGGCGATGCGCTCCACGTTTTATTGCTCGGTAGTGACCGGCGTCCCGGTGAGAGCTGGGCAACCCGCTCTGATGCGATTATGGTAGTGCGGATCGAACCTGGTACCCGACGGGTTGCCTTACTCTCGCTCCCGCGCGATCTGGTAGTCGAGATTCCAGGGTATGGATATGGCCGCATCAACAGCGCAACGGTCTACGGTGAGCAGAATCAGGCTATCGGCGGCGCGGAACTCGCTCGCCGCGCAGTGAGCAATTTGCTCGGGTTGCGGATCGATCATATCATCTGGGTCGATTTTACTGGCTTTATGGCTGCGGTTGACGCAATCGGCGGGATCGAGGTTGAGCTTGATCAGCCGCTCTACGATCCGGCATATCCAACGATGGATTACGGATATACAACGGTCTATTTTCCGGCAGGGAAGCAATGGCTTGATGGTGAACGAGCGCTCATCCTCAGTCGCACCCGCCATGCCGATAGCGCGTATGCGCGCGAGCAGCGTCAGCAGATGATTATACTGGCAATTGCTCGCCAGATTCGCCGGCACGATGCGGTGCGGCAGGTCGAGCTGGCCGCGCATGTGACGACGGCGCTGCGTCCGCACATTCGCACCGATCTGAGCGCCGATCAACTGCTCGGCCTGGCCTGGTCGCTGCGCGATGTTGATCTCAGCGCGATCGAGCGGTTTGCGCTTGGCCCCGACGACGTTTATGAAGGTCTCAACGCCGATGATCCCTACGCGCTAACGCCCCGTCCCGACGCGATTGCCGCGCTGGTGCAATCGTTCGTGTATGGATCGCCCCGTCCGTAGCGATCAACTCCTCATCAGGCAGATGTGTCTTATTGATACCGACTTTAGATAGATGGTCACCTATCGGGCAACCACGTCAACGCTGCCGCAGTGCGCAGGATGCGGCGGGAGCGCTCCGAAGAGCGGTTGCTGGGGCAGCACCGATCGCGCGCCGAACGCTGGTATGACCGGCATGGCGACGGCGTGGCCAGCTCCTGCGCGCCCTCACTCCCGCCCCGCTCCCGCTGGGAGAGCGGAGACCCTCACCCCCGTCCCCTCTCCCGCTGGGTTCAGGGGCGGACAGAACGTATGATCGGTACGGCGTTCCATGGCTTGGGGACGCCTTAGACGCCCTCACCCCCTGTCCCCCTCTCCACCGCAGGTGGAGAGGGGGAACGCAACCCCAAGCCTGTGCCGTTCCGATGAGGCAAAACGAGGCTGGCGCACATGTTTTCTGTCCGCCCTTAAACCCAGCGGGAGAGGGGACGGGGGTGAGGGTCTCCTCTCTTCCAGCGGGAGAGGAGCGGGAGTGAGGGCGCGCAGGAGCTGGCCACGCCGCCGCCATGCCGGTCCTCCCACCGTTCGGCGCGCGCTAGGTGCTGCCCCAGCAACCGCTCTCCGGAGCGCTCCCGCCGCATCCTGCTCGCTGAGGCAGCGTTGGCGTGGCTGCCCAATACGTGACCATCTATCTAAAGTTGGTATCAGATCACGCAAAGACGGCCATTGCTCACTTGCCGCAGCTTCACTGTGCTATTGCTGGAACCTGAAGCCAGCGTCTGTCCATCGGGACTGAACGCAATACTGCTGAAGGACATTGTATGCCCTTGTAGATCGTGCAGCAGACTACCGTCGCTCGTCTACCACAGTTTCACAGTGCTGTCACTTGATACCGAGGCCAGTATCTGGCCGTCAGGGCTGAATGCCGCACTGTTTATCCGACCAGTATGTTCCGGCAAGCTGTGGTAGACACTGCCCGTGCCGCCTTTGCCGAGGGAACGTTCGAAGCGATAACGGTTTTGCGGGGTAGAGTGTACGGTGAGCATCGGGATTTAGCCGGACTCCCGGATGGTTGTCAACTCATGAACTTTAGCGCATTAGTATGGTGCCTGGAAGCGAACGTAGCTGAATGGGCTGGCTGTTATTGCTGCCACTATCCCATCCTGATCTTTCAGAAGCATGGAATGTAGGGATGAAGATGATGGATTCTGTTACCTCGCCGGTAACGTGCAACGCAGTGTTGATAACCGGTTGGCTTGTGCGGACACCCGAATCCTGACAAATGAGCGATGCTTAATAACAATCTCACACTCATTTAAATATCAATTAAAGAATGGCAGGTATGATCCTCAACAAGGAAGTGACAAATAAACCACGCGCAAACGCAACGTTCCCCCATCACGTGGTACGAATGGAACCTCTGCCGTAGCATGCTGTTCCGTTCTGGCAAAACCAGGCTGGTGTTGCTATCCAATCAACGGCAGCGATAAGCGATAGATGTGGAAGAACCTGCTATCCCGTCCCGCTTCATCGCACGGGAGAGAAATGTATGCAGAAGATGTTATCACAGGGACCAATAAACCTCACGCTGATTGTCGTCGGTGCGCTATGGTGGGCTCTTGCCGGGTGTGCTGGATCGTCATTTGCTCCTGAGGCTGTTCCTTCACCAGCTATTACCGAGTCGTCACTATTACTTCCAGGGCAGGCTATTGCTCCTCATAACGTCTCGCAAATTACAGAACTGGCCGTGTTGGGCAAGGGAATAGCGCTCACCATTGCCTTCGCCCCAGACAGTTCACTTATTGCCGTCGGATCGTCGAACGGTATCGCCCTTTATGATCGACAAACCTTGACTAGGCAGCAGTTTTTTGCTGCTAACGGTCCAGTAACCAGAGCAGCATTCAGCCCTGACGGACAGCTTCTTGTTTCCCTGAGCCAGTCTCAGCAGGATACAACGGTAACTCTGTGGCGAGTGAGTGATGGCGTCTTGCTCGACACGATAGAAGATCTGCGTGGCATGTCTGACATCGCGTTCAGTCCTGATGGAAAGACACTTGCTGCCTGGAAGGGTAATGTCGTGACTCTCTGGCAGATAAGTGACCAGACCTTGCTGTACACGCTCGACAGGCATACCAGTTGGGTGTCACAGGTAGCGTTTAGCCCCGATGGTCAGATGCTTGCCTCAGCAGGGGCTGACCGCATCGTGCATTTGTGGCGGGTGAGTGATGGGGCACTGTTACAAACGCTGAAAGGGTTTGTCTTGCCGCCGACCAGTATGATCTTCAGTCCAGACGGGCAAATCCTTGCCTTGTCGTCACGGAAGGATACAGTAGAGCTATGGCGGGCAAGCAATGGCACGCTGCTGAGTAAACTTACAGGATCGGATGAAGATGTGACAGGGTTGGCGTTCAGTGCTGATGGCCAAACCCTGGCAGCGGCAACGTTCACTGGTAGAGTGCATCTCTGGCGAGTAAGCGATGGCGTGCTGTTGAATGAACTACCAGGGGTTGAAGGTGGCAGTTCTTTCAGCGGTTCATACACTGTCTTCAGCCCTGACATCCAGATTCTTGGGCACGTAATGTTCCCTGATGGCATTGTTGTGATACGACAGTTCACCGATGGCAGACTGCTGGGCAGGCTTGAGGGATTTAGCGGACCGGTCATAAGCGTGGCCATCAGTCCTGATAACCAGATTCTTGCTACTGTAACCATGTCTTCGATTCAGTTATGGCAGATGTCCGATGCCCATCTTCTCCAGGAATGGGAAGTGTCTGCGAACTGGACAATGACGGTGGCGTTCAGTCCTGACAGCGAGATGATCGCTACTGGATCGGTTGACAACACTGTCAAGCTGTGGCGTGTGTCTGATGGAAGCCTCGCGTATACTCTGACAGGTCACGCCGGGCCAATCGTTGGTGTGGCATTTAGTCCTGATGGCGAGATACTCGCTTCCAGATCGGCTGATGGCGCGGTGAAATTGTGGCGTTGGCGTGAGGGTGCGCTCGCGCAAACGCTCGACAGTGGTTGGGGAATGGGTGTTGCGTTTAGTCCCGATGGGCAGATCCTTGCGACAGGGTCGAACCAGACAGCGAGTCTCTGGCAAGTGCGTGATGGCTCGCTTATGCGCGAACTTCAGCATGCGAATATTATCGGAAATGTCACGTTTAGTCCTGACGGACAGCTTCTTGCATGCGGAGTAGCCGATACCATCAGTCTCTGGCGGGTTGCTGATGGCGCATTACTGCATGTGCTCGATAGCCCATCCTGGGTGAAGCAGGTGGCCTTTAGTCCTGATGGGCAGCTTCTTGCCGTCGTGACAGAAGAAAACGGCACAATAGAATTGTGGCAGGTGAGCGATGGCACTCTCCTGCACACGTTAGATTTTGCCGCTATATCGTTCGTGAGCGGGCCATCCAGTCTGGCCTTCAGTTCTGATGGCGCGTTCCTGGTCATCGGGCTGTTCGATGGCACAGTGCGTTTGTGGGGAATAGCGAGCAGATGAGTTTCATGGCCCTTGATGGCGAAGAACGGGCCGGCTTCTGGGTCGCGTATTAGTTCTCAATCCGATCCTCTCGCCTGCGCAGTGTAGGGAGGATAACACCGAGAGACGCCAACGGGCATAGCTGGCATGACGACGGGCGTTCTTTTCCGCACCTCTTTTTCCGCGCGAAAGGCGGATGCTGGCGTGTCTCGGCACATCAATGTCATTGTGCGCTGCGCAGTGTGGCAGTGCCTGGCTTAGGCGCCCGGATGATGCTCACGGTCTGCCTGCTGCGGTCATGAGAGATTGCTGCGGGCGCTGGCGCGTCCTCTCGATACCGCAAAATTACTCCTGGCAGCGGTCTCAGTGCCGAATATCATGTTTATTTTTCGTAAAAACAAGTTTGTCGTTGTTTTTATTGATTGTTTTCCTTGTTCTTTATTTAACAAAATTGAAAAATGTTATCTAATCACAACAAATTGTGAAGAATTCATGGCATGACAATTGATGGCAGACGCGATATAACCAGAGAAAAGGCTCCTTTTGCGCCATTCAAGAGAACAGGAGCACCGCTATGCCATCCTCCTCTCCCCACCGGCACGCCCCCCATTCCCATCGTTCGCTGTCTGTCAAACATCTCTCACGCTCGCTATCGTCCTGGGTGATCGTGGCGCTCATCGCGGGCAGCGCTCTCCTGGCGGCCTGTGGCGATCAGCCGTTACCTGCTGCTCCAGAAGCTGCGCAACCAACTGCAAGCCTTGCGGCTTCGCCAACCCCGGCGCCATTGCTGATGCAACCTCAGCCTGTTGCGACGATCGAAATCCAGCCCGATGGGCAAGCTCACCGTGACGAATATGGCGGCCAGATTATTGCTGCTGCCGATGCATTTGCAGAAACCGATATGCTGAGCGTCACCGTAAGCAATCTGGGCGGCCCACTGGCTGCTGCGCTCCAGGAGCAGGCTGTGATCGAAACGCCCCTGTACGCGATTACCGCACTCCACGACAGCCGCGATCGGATCATGCTGTCATTGCCGGCGGCCAGTCCTGAGTCGCGACTGGTGGCGTTGATCAATAATGAATTGCTGGCTGTGCTCGCTCAAGAACCGCAGCAGGGCCGATTGCAGGTGGATGTGTGGGCAACTCCAAAAGAGGCGCCGCCACAAACTCCTGGCCGCGGGCGCGATGGCTCCATTCACTATTTTGTTGCTCGTCCGGCTGCATCGGCGACCGACCATCCGGCAATCTGGGCTGCAATCGCGCCGCCTGTCGTTGCTGCGGCTGACCGGTATGATTCGTGCCTTACCTGGACGACCAGCAGCATGTGTCGCACGAATGGCTGGATCTATGTCACGTGGCGGCTGGGCACGCAGGTGACTGCCGCGCAAGCAGATGCAGTGATCAATCAGGTGGAAACGATCCTGAACGCCTTTGCGGCCAGGAACGTGAAGGCCGCCGCAAACAAGCACTACCTCTTCATCGTGATCAATCCATCGCTCACTGCGCCGGCATACAGTCCGATCAGCGGCATTCTCTCTCTGCCGGTTGACAGCGCGCAAACCATTGCCAGTCCTGACGGACAGCACGAACTGATCCACGAGCTGTTCCACTGGATTCAGGACAAAACCTATGCTATGACGATTGCTGCGCTGGTTGAAGCGAGAACGTGGTGGCTGGAGATGACCGCCGAGAATGCCGTATTTTTAATCGATCCGGCGGCGCAGTCGCAAAACTTGACTCAGTATGGTCAGACGACGGTGAAAGGCGCGACGCTGGGCTTTCAGGCAGCGCCGCTTACATGGTCGAGCGGGGAAGAAGCGCGCTACATCCATGCCCAGTTGCTCAAAGTCAATCTCTGCGCGAGCAGCGCGTGTCCGCTCAGCGAAGCGTCGATGATCGCTGCGATTAATAATGGCGACTATCCTTTTGCTGACGAGGCAGCGCTCTCGCTGTTGCGGTCGAACCTTGATGACTATGCGCGCTATCTGCTCGGCAGCCCTCCCCTGCGCACCAATCCGGCGCTGACGTTACCGGAAGCGACGCAGAAGCCGGGTCAGTTCGGTGATGTGATCTGGGTTAAAAGCGGGCGCGCGAGCATGTTTGAGCTGGAGACCAGTTCTACACCGCCGCAGATCCAGAAAGAGACGCCGGCTCAGCGCCCACCGGAATACCGCATTCAGGCTGCAATCGAACCAGGCGGCGTCTATCCTTTGAGCGTGATCAGCGGGGGGAGCAACGGCACGGGTAGACCGGGCTGGCCGGTGATGGTGACGATCGAACCGGGTGTGCCCTTGCTCTACCGGTTGAATGAAGAGGCTGTCGCGTATCATGATGGCGCAACTGCGCTGGTTCTTGGTCCCATCCATCGCTCGCTGGGCTATGAGAGCGCGCGCATCGTAGCGCTGGCCCCGACCGAAGCAGTGGTGTTCAAAGCTGCTGTCGCTATCGTTGACCTGAGCGGTGACTGGATGCTGGTCAGTCGGCGCGTCAATAGCAATTCGTATACCTGCACGGGCGACGCCGCTGCCGATGATGTTAGCGATGCCGAAGAGCTGATCCAGTTAACGCAGGGGTTGTCAGTTCTGGTTGCTCAGCGCGGCTCTTATCAGTGGAGTGATCTCAACGAGCTGACCTTTGCCTTCGAGGCGGGATCTTCATCGGTGACCGGCGAAGCTGACGATCCGTCGCAGTTTACTGCGCTGGCGATGATCGGCCCGGATAATATTCAGGGTATGATGCGGATTGAGATACCGCATCCTGAAGCCCATCAGGCTCATCCGGCATGGCTATGGCTGATCTTTCTGCCGCCCAGCGCGCTGGCATGGCGTGCCCGTCGCCGGATTGCATTTCTGTGCTGCGTGCTCGGTTTGAGCGTCGCGCTGGCCGGCTGCGTGGGGATCACGATTAGCGGCAGTATCGATACCCGGTATGCGCTCGATAAACTGGAATATGTCGGGAAAGGCGAGACTCTGGGTCAACCGCTCTGGCGGATCAGCACGAGCGCGAATGCCTATACCGATATTGATTTGAATATCACCGTTACCACTGAGGCGATTGGCGATCAGGCGCCAACAGTGCAAACCAGTCGTTGCGCAGGGCGAATTGAACACGATCTGGTCATTGAAATCTATCGCGATGGCGTGTTAGAGGTGAAAGAATAATACCGGTTGCTCTTGATCCACACGCCTGAGCAGGAGCGTGCCGCGCCGTCGTCATCTATATCATTGCGCGCCACAGCCATCCCCCGTATCAGCGGGAGTCGTGCCGCGTCGCCACATCCGTCTGAGCAGGGAGATTGCCGCGCCGCGCTGCGCGCGGCGCGCAAGGACATGCGAGGTAACGTCCATCGCCATTCTTGGCGTGAACTGGAGCGTTAATCAGTCGATTAAATAGTTGATTAAAGAACAAAAATTTTTACTAGTACTTTTATGCTATGTTTTGCCAGTACAAACTTTTTTGTTTTATTGCCGCAAGGTACTATTGTCTGTAAGAAATTGTAACTTTACAATTCATCTTGATTACTCCGTGAGCTTTCGTAGTGACCAGCGCAAAACAATGCTTGCGTTCGCAGTTGTCACTACGATTGTATCTATGGGGATCGATGCGCGCCGACGAGTCGTTAGGGTAGAGTGGTTTTCACAATTCATGGAGGATAACAATGACGAGTGTAATCTTTTCCGAAAAAGAAGCCGGGTATCAAGACTTGGCAGCACAGTTTCAGGCTCAGCTCTCAGAAAAACTGATGGATTTATTGGATCAAGTGGTATCTGATCGAAAAAGATATTTTGCAGATAATCCAGAAAGAGTGCCAAACAAGCAATCTGTTGCAACCCTGATCGACTCATACGCTTTGAAGAATGCCGCTATTTCGGCCTGTGCAAATTTGGTTCCTGGCCCCTGGGGCATGCTGGCCGTTCTACCAGAAATCGTGATGGTGATCAGAAATCAAATCGATCTCATTTGCGATATTAGCGCAGCTTATGGTAAAGATAAGGTGGTAACGAAAGAGATTGTTGCTGGTATATTGCTTACTGCCATGGGAGCATGCACTGGTTCATGGTTGATTATACGGGGCAGGCAGGTACTGGTCAGAAGAGTAAGCCTTCGCGTTTTTCAGCGGATTGTCGCATTCCTCGGTGGAAAGATCACTCAGCAGGCTTTGAAAGTCACTATCAGCAAATGGTTGCCTGTTGTTGGTGTGGCATTCATGGCGCTTTGGAGCAAGCACTGGACTTGCAGCATCGGCAAAAAAGCAGTGGAAATCTTTGAGAAAGACATTAGAATGACTGATGATGGTGAGTGCGAGGATCCTACTCTTGATGAAGAAGATAAGTCGTCACAGAAAACTGCGCCAGTTTGCCAGGATTTCCTGCGATTGCAAGTGCTTGTCAACTTGATACACATTGATGGAACCGTTCAGCCTGAAGAGCGAGAGTTTGTTGAGAAGATGATAGTGGCTGCCAATCTAACTCCTGAAGAAGCCGCTGAAATTGGCAATGCTCTGAACAATAGTGTCAGGTTTAATGCTGATTTCACGTCTTTTTCAGTTTCACCAGAAAATACTATCAGTTTGTTGATGGACATGGTTACCCTTGCAAGATTAGACGGCAAGTTTCATATTGCCGAACAGTTGTATATTAAGCAGGTCGGGAAGCTATTGGGTGTTTCAGAGAGTGATATTAGTGAGCTGATGGCTGCAACTGGATAGCTTTCCAGTAACTAACCATACCATTTCACAAATTATCTTTCCCTTTCAGTCGCCAGCAAGGGTTATCGCTCTAAAACCGCGTCTCCGCAGCAGAAGGCATACCGTGACCAACATCCAACAGCCTGAGCAGGAGATTGCCACGCCGCGCGGCGCGCAATGACCGTGGAGAGCAGGGGCGCGGTAGCGCCCGCAGCACTCCCCCGCTTTAGCGGGAGGCATGCCTCGTCGCCCATTCCTTGCGCGTGAGATGGAGATTGCCACGCCGCGCGCAGCGCGGCGCGCAATAACCGTGGGGAGCAGGGGCGCGGGAGCGTCCGCAGCACTCCCCTACGTCAGCGAGAGTCGTGCCTCAATGCCCGCTGCTGCTCCCCTCTCCCAGCGGGAGCGGGGCTGGGGGTGAGGGTCTCCCCGCTCCCAGCGGGAGAGGGGCTGGGGGTGAGGGCGAGCAGG
>FWPV01004190.1_pt1 | contig 29178 bp, 39 predicted proteins | sample 2228371 | NCBI WGS metagenome assembly FWPV01 (sample SAMEA103939776, study PRJEB20133) | metagenome | reverse complement strand
GGCCAATTGAAGTCGGGAACGGAGAAAACAATGAGTCTTAGCAACTCCCTCGGGTTGTTGGGTCGCAAGGTGGGCATGATGCGCCTGTTCACCGATGACGGGGACGCAGTGCCTGTCACGGTGGTCGACGTGTCGAACAACCGCGTGACGCAAGTCAAAACCCAAGCCAACGACGGCTACGACGCGCTGCAAGTCACTTTTGGCAAGCGCCGCGCCTCCCGCGTCACCAAGCCCATCGCCGGTCACCTGGCCAAGGCTGGTGTTGAAGCCGGTGAAATCATTCAAGAATTCCGCGTCGCTGCAGACGTCGCTGCTCAGTACCAAGCCGGTGCCGTGGTGGCTGCCAATGCCGTGTTCGCCGCAGGCCAGAAGGTTGATGTGCAGGGCACCTCGATCGGTAAGGGCTACGCCGGCACCATCAAGCGCCACAATTTCAGTTCGCAGCGCGCGTCGCACGGCAACAGCCGTTCGCACAACGTGCCGGGCTCGATCTCCATGGCGCAAGACCCGGGCCGCGTGTTCCCGGGCAAGAAGATGACGGGCCACATGGGCGACGTCACCAAAACCATCCAGAACCTCGACATCGTGCGCGTTGACGAAGCCCGTCAGCTGCTCATGATCCGTGGCGCCGTGCCTGGCGCCAACGGCGGCTTCGTGACCGTGCGTCCCGCCGTCAAGGCCAAAGCCGCCCAAGGAGCGAACTGATGCAAGTCGAACTCCTCAATGACCAAGGCCAGGCCGCGTCCAAGCTGGACGTGCCCGAGACCGTGTTTGGTCGCGACTACAACGAAGCGCTGATCCACCAGCTCGTGGTGGCCTACCAGGCCAATGCCCGTCAAGGCACCCGTGCTCAGAAGGACCGCGCTGAGGTTCGCCACTCGACCAAGAAGCCTTTCAAGCAGAAGGGCACCGGCAACGCTCGTGCCGGTATGACCTCGTCCCCGCTGTGGCGCGGAGGCGGTCGTATCTTCCCGAACAGCCCCAACGAGAACTTCACCCAGAAGCTCAACAAGAAGATGTACCGCGCCGGTATGGCCTCCATCTTCTCGCAACTGGTTCGCGAAGGCCGTCTGGCTGTGGTGGATTCGATCAAGGTTGATTCGCCCAAGACCAAGGCCCTGGCTGCCAAGTTCAAGGCCATGAACCTGAACTCGGTTCTGGTGATTGCCGAAGAAGTGGACGAGAACCTGTACCTGGCCTCGCGCAACCTGCCCAACGTGCTGGTGGTCGAGCCCCGTTATGCCGATCCGCTGTCGCTGGTGCACTACAAGAAGGTGATCGTGACCAAGGCCGCGATCGACCAGCTCAAGGAGATGTTCGCATGAGCGCCGCCCAATTCGACGAAGGCCGCCTGATGCAGGTCCTCGTGGCACCGATCGTGTCCGAGAAGGCCACCCAGGTCGCCGAACAATCCAACACCGTGCTGTTCAAGGTGCTGCGCGACGCCACCAAGCCCGAGATCAAGGCTGCCGTTGAACTGATGTTCAAGGTCCAGGTCAAGGGCGTGTCCGTGCTGAACCAGAAGGGCAAGACCAAGCGCTTCGGCAAGACCGTTGGCCGCCGCGACCACGTTCGCAAGGCCTACGTGACGCTGATGCCCGGTCAGGAACTGAACTTTGGCGGGGAGGCTGCGTAATCATGGCTGTCATCAAGATGAAACCGACCTCGCCAGGCCGTCGCGGCATGGTGAAGGTCACGCGTGACCACCTGCACAAGGGTGACGGTTTCGCGCCGCTGCTGGAACCCCAGCACCAGAAGTCGGGCCGTAACAACAACGGCCACATCACCGTTCGCCACAAGGGCGGCGGTGCCAAGCACCACTACCGCGTGGTCGACTTCCGTCGCAACAAGGACAACATCCCGGCCAAGGTCGAGCGCATCGAGTACGACCCCAACCGCACCGCGCACATTGCGCTGCTGTGCTACGCCGACGGTGAGCGCCGCTACATCATCGCCCCCCGTGGCGTGGAAGTGGGCGCGACCCTGCTGTCTGGTTCGGAGTCGCCGATCCGCGTGGGCAACACCCTGCCGATCCGCAACATCCCCGTGGGTTCGACCATTCACTGCATTGAGCTGCAAGTGGGAAAGGGCGCGCAAATCGCCCGTTCCGCTGGCGCCTCGGCCGTGCTGCTGGCCCGCGAAGGCATCTACGCCCAGGTGCGCATGCGCTCGGGTGAAGTGCGCAAGGTTCACGTGGACTGCCGCGCCACCATTGGCGAAGTGTCCAACACCGAGCACAGCCTGCGTCAGCTGGGCAAGGCCGGCGTGAAGCGTCACATGGGCATCCGCCCGACCGTCCGTGGTACCGCCATGAACCCGATCGACCACCCGCACGGTGGTGGTGAAGGCAAGACCGGCGAAGGCCGCGCTCCGGTGGATCCGTGGGGCAACCTGACCAAGGGCTACCGCACCCGCAACAACCGCCGCACGCAGAGCATGATCGTCTCGCGTCGCAAGAAGTAAGGGGTTGACGAAATGACTCGTTCTCTCAAAAAAGGTCCCTTCGTTGACCACCACCTGCTGGCCAAGGTCGAAAAGGCCCAAGCCACCAAGGACAAGAAGCCGGTCAAGACCTGGTCGCGCCGCTCCATGATCCTGCCTGAGTTCATCGGCCTGACCATTGCTGTGCACAACGGCAAGCAGCACGTGCCGGTGTACATCACTGACCAGATGGTCGGCCACAAGCTCGGCGAGTTTTCGCTGACCCGGACCTTCAAGGGTCACCCGGCCGACAAAAAAGCCAAGAAGTAAGGAACAACCATGGAAACCCGCTCTATCGTTCGCGGCGTGCGCCTGTCGGTGGACAAAGGCCGACTGGTTGCCGACCTGATTCGCGGCAAGAAGGTCGACCAGGCCCTGAACATCCTGACGTTCACGCAGAAAAAAGCTGCCGGCATCGTCAAGAAGGCTCTGGAGTCCGCCATTGCCAACGCCGAACACAACGACGGTGCTGACATCGACGAACTGAAGGTCAAGACCATCTACGTCGAGCAAGGCACCACGCTCAAGCGTTTCTCGGCCCGTGCAAAGGGCCGCGGCAACCGCATCAGCAAACCCACGTGTCACATCTACGTGACGGTCGGCAACTGAGAGGCACAGGACTATGGGACAAAAAATCAACCCGACCGGCTTCCGCCTGGCCGTCTCGCGCAACTGGGCCAGCCGTTGGTACGCCAGCAACCGTGACTTCGCCGGCATGCTGGCCGAAGACATCAAGGTGCGTGAGTACCTGAAGGCCAAGCTCAAGAACGCCGCTGTGTCGCGCGTGGTCATCGAGCGCCCCGCCAAGAACGCCCGCATCACCATTTACTCGGCTCGTCCGGGCGTGGTGATCGGCAAGAAGGGTGAGGACATCGAGAAGCTGAAGAAGGACCTGGCCGTCAAGTTGGGCGTGCCGGTGGCCGTGAACATCGAAGAAGTGCGCAAGCCCGAAATCGATGCCAAGCTGATCGCTGACTCGATCACCCAGCAGCTCGAAAAGCGCATCATGTTCCGTCGCGCCATGAAGCGCGCCATGCAGAACGCCATGCGTCTGGGTGCCCAGGGCATCAAGATCATGTCTGCTGGCCGCCTGAACGGCATCGAAATCGCTCGCACCGAGTGGTATCGCGAAGGCCGTGTGCCCCTGCACACCCTGCGCGCCGACATCGACTACGGCACCTCCGAAGCCAAGACCACCTACGGTGTGATCGGCGTGAAGGTGTGGGTCTACAAGGGCGATACCCTGGGTCGCAACGATGCGCCCGTGGTGGAAACCCCGCGTCCGGAAGAAGAGCGCCGTCCTCGCGGTCCGCGTCGTGAGCGTCCGGCTGGCCCGGCTGCCCGCGCCGCTGTGCGCCGTGGTGGCAATGCCGCGCCTGCTGATGGCAGCGACAAGCCTGCCGAGGCGACCGACAAACCCGCCGTTAAGCGCGTTCGCAAAGACGCACCCGCAGGGGCACCTGCGGACGGCAAAGGAGAATAAACATGCTGCAACCTGCTCGTCGCAAGTACCGTAAAGAGCAAAAGGGCCGCAACACGGGCGTCGCCACCAGTGGCGCCACCGTGGCATTCGGTGACTTCGGTTTGAAGTCCACCGATCGCGGCCGCCTGACCGCCCGCCAGATCGAAGCCGCACGTCGTGCGATTTCCCGTCACGTGAAGCGTGGCGGCCGTATCTGGATTCGCGTGTTCCCGGACAAGCCGATCTCCAACAAGCCTGCCGAAGTCCGTATGGGTAACGGTAAGGGTTCGGTGGAGTACTACGTGGCTGAAATCCAGCCCGGTAAGGTGCTGTACGAAATCGTTGGCGTGCCCGAACAGCTCGCTCGCGAGGCGTTCGCCCTGGCCGCCGCCAAACTTCCTCTGCGCACCACGTTCGTGACGCGCTTGCTGGGTCAGTGATTCAGGAGAACATGAGATGAAAACTACTGAACTGCGCCAGAAGGATGTGGCCGGCCTTGAAGCCGAAGTGAAATCTCTGCAGAAGGCCCATTTCGGCCTGCGCATGCAGAAGGCCACGCAACAACTGAACAACACTGCCACGCTGGGCGACACCCGCCGTGCCATCGCTCGCGCCAAGACCATCCTGGCCGAGAAGCAACGCGCCGCCAAGTAAGGAGTGACGAAATGACGGAAGCCAAAACATCCCTCAAGCGCACCCTGATCGGCAAGGTCGTCAGTGACAAGCGCGCCAAGACCGTGACCGTGCTGGTCGAGCGCCGTGTCAAGCACGAGCTCTACGACAAGATCGTTGCGAAGTCCAGCAAGTACCACGCCCATGACGAAAAGGGCGAGTACAAGGTGGGCGACATCATCGAGATCACCGAGAGCCGTCCGCTGTCGAAGACCAAGAACTGGGTGGCCTCCCGCCTGGTTCAAAAGGCTGGCTTGGTGTAAGCCTGTTGGCCTCGCGGCCAGCGCCAGTGAAGAAAGCGACCGACAATTCGGTCGCTTTTTCTTTTTCTGGGGTGCCCAGGGGCACCCCGCCTAACCACCATCGAGGAGAACACCATGATCAAGGTCGGAGACCAACTGCCTGCCGCTACCCTGTTTGAGTACAGCGAAGTCGAGGGCAATGGCTGCAGCATCGGCCCGAACCCGGTTGACGTGGCCAAGGCCACTGCCGGCAAAACGATTGCCCTGTTCGCCTTGCCCGGCGCCTACACCCCGACCTGCTCGGCCAAGCACGTGCCGGGCTTCGTGGAGAAGTTCAACGAGTTCAAGGCCGCAGGCGTGGACGAAATCTGGTGCGTGAGCGTGAACGACGCGTTCGTGATGGGTGCCTGGGCGCGTGACCAGAAGACCGACGGCAAGGTTCGCATGCTGGCCGACGGCAGCGCCGATTTCGCCAAGGCCACCGGCCTGACGCTTGACCTGACCGCGCGCGGCATGGGCCTGCGCAGCAACCGCTATTCGATGTTGGTGAAGGACGGTGTGGTCAAGAGCCTGAACGTGGAAGGCCCTGGCAAGTTCGAGGTGAGCGACGCCGACACTCTGCTGGCGCAGGCCAAGGCCGCCTAATCGGTCTGGTCAAAAGAACCTGAAAAAAGGTCGCCCGGGAAACCGGGCGACCTTTTTTGCTTTACAGCTCGGCTTTGAGGTAATGGGCCCCGGGCAGGGGGTTGTGGTAGTACGGTGCGATTTCCACGAAGCCGGCTTCTTGGTAAAGGGCGCGAGCGGTTTCCATGTCGGAAAGCGTGTCCAGCAGCATGGTGGTGTAGCCCGCCAGGTGGCCCTGGGTCATGATGCGCTCGACCAGCAGGCGCCCCAGGCCGAAGCCGCGGAAGGCGCGCCGAACGAACAGCCGCTTCATCTCGCAGGCGTTGAGGTGGTCTGTGTTGGGCATAGGCCTGAGGGCCACGCAGCCAGCGGGCGCGCCATCCACCAAGGCCAGCAACAGTGCGCCAGAGGGAGGCGCGTACTCGCCTGGCAAGCCGGCCAGTTCGTCGGCAAAACCTTGGAAGCAAAGGTCGATGCCGATGTCGGCCTGGTAGTCGAGGAACAACTCGCGCACGGCCAACAGGTCGCCTTGGCTTTCGGCTTCCCGCAGTTCGATCCCTCCAGGGGCGGATTCGGTCATGTCAACAAGGGTCGGGGCCCGCAAAAAATGGCCGATGGGACTATACGCCAGGGCTGCGTGTCATGGCGTCGCCCACGACACCAGGCCCCAAGTCCCGGCCGCGCACAGGGCGAACACGGCAATGGCCCGCACGCGAAGACCCATGTCATCGCGGGACGGTTCCACGGGCAGCTCATCGGGCACCAATTGGTCGCCACCGAACATGGGGCGCACGATGGCTTGTCGCCGCACCCAGGCGTAATAAGCGATGGCCAGGAGGTGCACCACCACGATCCCGAGCACCAGTAGCTGCCCCCATTCGGTGTGCCACCAGGTGGCGAGCGAGACCGTGTCGCCCGAGACTTGGGTGACCAGGGGGCCAAAGAAGGCGATTTCGTCGTCGCTCACCAGGCCAGACGCGGTCTGCACCGCCAGGACGATGAGCATGAGCCACACCGCCCAGCCCGCCAAGGGGGAGTGGCCAACCAGGTGCTCTGGAGGGCTGCTCCCGCGCAGGTAGTTCCACACCGCGAGCGGGCTCCGGGTGAATTGCGCAAATCGGGACCATCGGGCGCCCACCACGCCCCACAGCAGACGAAAACCGAGCAGGGTGAGCATGAGCAGGCCAAGGCGCAGGTGCCACACCATGGCGTTGCCGCCGACCTTGCCCGTCACGAACAAGCCCAACACGCACAGGGCAAGGGTCCAGTGAAAAAGGCGGGTGGGGAGGTCCCAAACCCGAAGGCTGCGCTTGGTCATTGTGGAGAGTGGAGGCAAAAGACTGTGGATCGGGCCATTGTGTTCGAGTTCCTGAACAAAGGGGAACCCCGAGCAGAGGACATGCTCAGACCTCTCGCTGTCACACGCAGTCGCCCTCACCAAAAAGGAGAAATCAGAATGTTGAACAACCGAACCATGGCCGCTGCCCTGCTGTCGGCCACCCTGGCCTTGCCCGCGATGGCGCAGTTCCAGAAGCCGGAAGACGCCATCAAGTACCGGCAGTCTGCCCTGACCTTGCTGGCGGCCCACAACGGACGCGTGGCCGCCATGGCCAATGGCCGCGTGCCGTTTGACGCCAAGGTGGCCGCCGAAAACGCTGCGCTGGTGGAGACCTTGTCGAAGCTGCCTTGGGCGGCGTTTGGCCCTGGCACCGACAAGGGCGATACGCGGGCACTGCCCGCCATCTGGGCAGAACCGGCCAAGTGGCAACAGGCGATCACCCGTTTTCAAACCGATGCCATCGCCCTGAACACGGCCGCCAAGACGGGTGACCTTGAGGCGATCAAAAAGGCGTCGGGCGCCTTGGGCCAAAGCTGCAAGGCCTGCCACGACAGCTTCCGCGGCCGCTGAGCACTCCGCATCAACGCAAAAGCCGGGCATGCCCGGCTTTTTGTCGTGGGGCTCGGCCGATCAGGCCGCCAGCAGTTTTTCGATCAGTTGGTGCAGGGCGGGGAAGTCAGGCTCGCCCACGTAGCGCTTGACGATCTTGCCTTCCTTGTCGACCAGGAAGCTGGTGGGGGTGAGCTTCACATCGCCCCAGGCCTGTGCCACTTCGCCGGTGTTGTCGAGCGCCACCTTGAAGGGAAGTTGCCGGGTCTTGGCGAAGTTCAGCACCCAAGCGGGCGGGTCGTAGCTCATGGCCACGGCCACGGTCTCGTAGCCCTTGTCCTGGTACTTCTGGTAGGTGGCCATGATCTCCGGCATTTCCTTCACGCAGGTGACGCAGGTGGTGGCCCAGAAATTCACCAGGGTGACCTTGCCTTTGAGGTCGGAGGTGGCCATCTTGCTGCCGTCCAGCAGCACGAAGGTGGACGTTGGTGCCTCTTCGCGGCCGGCGCAGGCGGGCAGGCCCAGAATGGCGGTGGCCCCCAGCGCGGCCGCAGCCGCCAGCGAGCGTCGCCGACTGGGATTGGTGGGAGAGATGGGCTTCATGTCCTTAAACTCTTTCTGGGCGCCGGCAGACCGGCCCCTTGTTCCATCACGCATCAGGAGGTCGCCCCATGCAGCGCCGGCAGTTTAACCACCACACCTTGGCCCTGATCGGGCTCTGCACATTGGCCGCCCAACGGCAGGCTTGGGCCTTGTCCCTGGCCGACCTGTCTGACCGCGACGCCAACCAAGGCGTGAAGGCCGCTTTGGAAAAGGGCGCCTTGGCCGCCGTGGCCCTGCTGGGGAAGACCGATGGATTCCTGGGCAACCCGAAAGTTCGGATTCCTTTGCCCGGTTTTCTGGAAGACGCGTCCAAGCTGCTCAAGCTCACGGGCCAGAGCGGGCGGGTGGACGAGTTGGTCACCGCCATGAACCGGGCCGCCGAGGCCGCCGTGCCCATGGGCAAAGACTTGCTGGTCAACGCCGTGAAGAACATGAGCGTGACCGACGCGAAAAACATCCTGACGGGTGGTGACGATTCGGTCACCCGCTTTTTCGCCGAAAAAACCCGCCAACCCTTGGGCGAGAAGTTTCTCCCGGTGGTGACCCAGGCCACCGCCAAGGTGGGCCTGGCGCAGGCCTACAACCGGGTGGCGGGCAAGGCGGCGGGCATCGGGCTTGTTAAGGGCGACGACGCCAACATCGAGCGCTACGTCACGGGCAAGACCCTGGACGGGCTCTACACCATCATTGGTGAAGAAGAACGCAAGATTCGCCAAGACCCGGTGGGCACCGGCAGCGCCATCCTGAAGAAGGTATTTGGCGCCATCAAGTGAGCGCCCGCTGTCACTTCAGCTTGCGGCGGGCCTCGCTTAGGCGGGAAGAGAGGTAGTCGCCGTAGAAGTCGGGCACGGCCACGCCCACCAGGCGCTCGGCGAGTTCGCGCCCGTCGGGCCCGAAGAACAGCACGGTGGGGGTGAACCGTGCCTTCCACCCCGCCACCAGCTCGGCCGGGGTGGACATCTCGCCCGCAAAGCCTTGCATGGGCGTGCGGCGGTCGCGCACGTCCACCTGCACCGCCACCACCTCGCCGGCCTTGAGCATGGGGTTGAGGTGGCTGTTGCGCACGATGTCGCAATAGGGGCAGCCTTCCAGCGTGGTCATCACCACCAGGGGCTCGCCACGCGAAGCGGCGGCCTGGGCGGCGCCACGCAGTGAACGGGGAGAGGGCAGGGGCGTGCTGGCCATGGCAGGTCTCAAATGGCGCCGTGGCGGCGCAGGTCGGCCACCCGGGCCTCGTCGGCGCCCAGCCACTGGGCGAGCACCTCGTCGGTGTGCTGGCCCAGCAGGGGCGGCGCGCGGTCGACGCGGACGGGGGTGGCGCTGAGTTTGATGGGGCTGGCCACGAGCTCAACCGGGGTGTCGGTGAGCGGGTGTGACCACGACTGCACCATGCCGCGGTGCAGCACCTGGGGGTCGGCAAAGACCTCGGCCAGGTTGTTGATGGGGCCGCAGGGAACCTGGGCCGCCTCCAGCGCCTGCAGCCAGTCGGCCTTGGCGCGGGTTTTCAGGATGGCTTCGAGGCGGGGCACCAGCTCGGCGCGGTGGCGCACGCGGTCGGCGTTGCGGGCGAAGCGGGGGTCTTGCGCCAGCTCTGGACAGCCGGCCACCTGGCAGAACTTGGCGAACTGCCCGTCATTGCCCACCGCGAGGATGAGGTACTGGGCCTGGCCGCTGGCGTCGGGCGCCACCTCGAACACCTGGTAGGGGACGATGTTGGCGTGGGCGTTGCCGGCGCGTCCGGGCACTTGTCCGTCTGCCTTGCCGCGCACCAGGTAGTTGGCGCCCAGGTTGGCCAGCATGGCCACTTGGGTGTCGAGCAGGGCCATGTCGATGTGCTGGCCTTGGCCGGTGCGCTCGGCGTGGCGCAGCGCGGCCTGAATGGCCACGGTGGCGTACAGGCCGGTGAACAGGTCGGCCACCGCCACGCCCACTTTCTGTGGCCCGCCACCAGGCAGGTCGTCGCGCTCGCCGGTGACGCTCATGAGGCCACCCATGCCCTGGACAGCGTAGTCATAGCCGGCGCGGTCTTTGTAGGGGCCGGTCTGGCCGAAGCCGGTGATCGAGCAGTACACCAGGCGCGGGTTGAGCGCGCTCAAGGTGGCGTAGTCAAGCCCGTAGCGGGCCATGTCGCCCACCTTGTAGTTCTCCACGAACACGTCGGCCTTGAGGGCCAGCTCGCGGATCAGGGCCTGGCCAGCGGGGGAGGACAGGTCGCAGGTAATGGAGCGCTTGTTGCGGTTGGCGCCCAGGTAGTAGGCCGCCTCGGCCGTGTCGGCGCCGTCGCGCCCGCGCAGGAAGGGTGGGCCCCAGCCCCGGGTGTCATCGCCGCCGGGGTGACGCTCGCTGCGCGGGCGTTCGACCTTGACGACGTCGGCGCCCAGGTCGGCCAGCGTCTGGGTGCACCAGGGGCCTGCCAGCACGCGCGAGCAGTCGAGGATGCGGATACCATCGAGAGCATTCATGCGCCGATTGTGCGCGAGCGCATTGCGCGCGTCTTACCCACTTCTCCCATGCTATTGCGAACCCATGTCGGCTGTCTGGCCGTTGCCCTGGGGTTGGCCGCTTGCACCCCCACTTTCAATTGGCGCCAGTGGCGCCAGGACGGCACGCCCCTGGTGGCGCTGATGCCTTGCAAACCCGATCAGGCCACCCGCCCCATTCCGTTGGCCGGAGCGCCGGTGGAGCTGCACATGGCCAGTTGCGACACCGGTGGCCTGACCTACGCCCTGGCCTGGGCCGAGGCGGGCGATGCCACGCGGGCCGCCGAGTTGTGGGCGCAGTGGCCGCGCGCGGCGCTGGCCTCGGTGCGGGCCACCGAGGCGGCGGCCCAGCCATGGCAGCAAGGCATCAAGGGGGTTGAGCAGGTGAAGGCTTTGCAGGTGACCGGCCAAGACGCCAAGGGCCGCGCCACCACCATGCGAGCGCTCTGGTTTGCCCGCGGCACCCAGGTGTACCAAGCCGCCATTTATGGGCCGTCGATTCGTGAGGACGCCAGCGCACCGTTCTTCGACGGCCTGTCATTGCCATGACCACGGCCGCCCCCGTCTCGGCCCACCGAGACCAACTCGGCGCCAGAGCGGCGACCATCGTCTTTCTGGCCTTCGCGCTGGCCTACTTCCTGTCGGCCCTGGCGCGGGCCGTCACGGCCACGCTGTCGCCGACCCTCAGCGCCGAGTTCTCCCTGACCGCTGGCGACCTGGGCTTGTTGGCGGGTGGCTACTTCTTCGGTTTTGCGCTGACTCAACTGCCCATGGGCAAGTGGCTCGATCAGCACGGCCCGCGTCGCGTGGTGCTGGGTTTTTTGAGCCTGGCCGTGGTGGGCTGCATGGCGTTTGCCATGGCCGAATCGTTCGGCGGCCTGCTGGTGGCGCGCGTGCTCATCGGCATGGGCGTGAGCGCCTGCCTGATGGCGCCGCTGACGGGCTATCGCCGCTGGTTGGCGCCCGCGGCCCAATTGCGCGCCAACTCGTGGATGTTGATGACCGGCTCGTTTGGCATGGTGGCCGCCACCTTGCCGGTGCAGTGGCTCATGCCTTTTCTGGGTTGGCGTGGCCTGTTCTGGGTGTTGGCGGGGTTGGTGGCCGTGGCCATGGCGGGCATTGCCTGGCGTGTGCCGGCCTGGCGTCATGAGGCGCACGACGCAGGCCAGGCGCCGGTCGAAGAGGGATACGGCATCGTCTGGCGCAACGCCTATTTCCGCCAAATGGTGCCGCTGGGCCTGGTGAACCACGGTGGCATGGTGGCCATCCAGACGCTGTGGGCCGGGCCCTGGATGGTGAAGGTGGCCGGCTACACGCCTGCCCAGGCCGCCGGTGGTCTGTTTGCGATCAACCTGGTCATGCTGCTGTCGTTCTGGGTGTGGGGCATGGTGAACCCGCGCTTGGCCCGCCAGGGCTTCACGCCCGAGGCGTTGATCGGCTGGGGGCTTCCCCTGAGCCTGTTGCTGCTGGCGGCCATCGTGGTGATGGGGCCGGCCGCGGGCTGGCCGATGCTGGCCTTGTACTGCGCCAGTTGCACCGTGGCGTCCCAGGCCCAGCCCGCTGTCGCGCTGGCCTTGCCGTCGGCCGTGGCCGGGCGCGCCTTGTCGGCCTACAACCTGGCCATCTTTGCTGGCGTGTTCGTCATGCAATGGGCGTTGGGGCTGATGATCGACGGGCTTCGCTGGCTGGGCTGGGACGAGGTGGCCGGTTTCCGGGGTGCCTTTGCGGTGTTCGGTCTGTGCAGCGTGGTGGCCTATGGCGTGTTCTGGCGCGCGTGGCGCCGCCAGCCGGCCAGCACCTCCCGCTAAACTGCGCGGTCATGAACGGCATCCTCATCGTGGCCCACGCACCCCTGGCTTCGGCTTTGCGGGCTTGCGTGCTGCATGTGTTTCCCGATGCCGCCGACGCGGTGGCGGCGCTGGATGTGCAGCCCAACATGCCACCCGAGGAGTCCCTGGCCCAGGCGCGCGTTCTTTTGCGCCAATCGGGCCAGCGCCAGACCCTGGTGGTGACCGATGTGTTCGGCGCCACGCCTTGCAACGTGGCCCAGCGGCTGGTGGATGGCGTGAACAGCAAGCTGCTCACTGGCGTGAACCTGCCCATGTTGCTGCGCACCGTTTCCTACCGGCACGAGTCGCTCGATGCCCTGGTGTCGCGCGCCATGATCGGTGCCACGCAGGGTGTCATCCAGGTGGCCGTGACCGCTCCCCAGAACCAGGCACGAAGAGCCCCCCATGATCAAGACCTCCGCGACCATCAGCAATAAGCTCGGGCTGCACGCCCGGGCCTCGGCCAAGCTCACCAAGCTGGCTGGCAGCTTTGCCTGCGAGGTGTGGATGTCCAAGGGCGACCGCCGCGTCAACGCCAAGAGCATCATGGGCGTGATGATGCTGGCCGCCGGCTTGGGCAGCACGGTGGAGATCGAGACCAACGGCGCCGACGAGCAGGCGGCCATGGACGCCCTGCTGGCGCTCATCAACGACAAGTTCGGCGAAGGGGAGTGAGCGCATGACCGTCACGGTGCACGGATTGGCGGTGTCTCGCGGCGTGGCCATTGGCCGCGCGGTGATCGTGGCCGCCACGCGCCTGGACGTTGCCCACTACTTCATCACCCCTGACCAGGCCGAGGCCGAAATCGAGCGCCTGCGCCGCGCCCGTGCGGTGGTGGTGGAGGACATCGTGAAGGTGCAGCAAAGCCTGCACGAGTTGGGCTCGCACGACGCCCACCCCGAGCTCAACGCCTTGCTGGACGTGCACCTGATGCTGCTGCAAGACGAGCAGCTCACCGGCGCGGTGAAGCACTGGATTCGCGACCGCCACTACAACGCCGAATGGGCGCTCACCTCGCAACTGGAGGTGGTGGCGCGCCAGTTCGACGAGATGGAAGACCCCTACTTGCGCGAGCGCAAGGCCGACCTGGAGCAGGTGGTGGAGCGCATGCTGCGCGTGATGCGCGGCGTGGGGTCTGCCGTGGCCGCCCCCGCCAGCGATGGGCGGTCAGGGCGCGAGACACCGCTGGTGCTCATCGCCCACGATCTGTCGCCCGCCGACATGCTGCAGTTCAAGCAGAGCGTGTTCACGGGTTTCGTCACCGACGTGGGCGGCAAGACCAGCCACACCGCCATCGTGGCGCGCAGCATGGACATTCCGGCGGTGGTGGGCGCGCGCTCGGCCAGCCACCTGATCCAGCAGGACGACTGGGTCATCATCGACGGCGATGCCGGCATCGTCATCGTCGACCCGTCGCCCATCGTGCTGGCCGAATACGGCTTCAAGCAGCGCCAGGGCGAGGTCGAGCGCGAGCGCCTGCAGCGCCTCAAGAGCACCCCGGCCATCACGCTGGACGGGCAGAAAATCGAGCTGCTGGCCAACATCGAACAGCCCGAAGACGCTGTCGCGGCGCTCAAGGCGGGCGCCGTAGGCGTGGGCCTGTTCCGAAGCGAGTTTTTGTTCATGGGCCGCAACGGCCAGTTGCCGGACGAGGAAGAGCAGTACCAGGCATATCGCCGCGCGGTCGAGGGCATGCAGGGCATGCCGGTGACGATTCGCACCGTGGACGTGGGGGCCGACAAACCCCTGGAGCGCAACGTGGTGCGCGAGAACGACTACCTCAACCCGGCGCTGGGCCTGCGCGCCATCCGCTGGAGCCTGGCCGACCCCGCCATGTTCCTGGCGCAGTTGCGCGCCATCCTGCGGGCCTCGGCCCATGGGCCGGTGAACCTGCTCATTCCGATGCTGGCCCACGTGAGCGAGATCCGCCAGACGCTGGCCCTGGTGCAGCGTGCCCGTGAGCAGGTGGCCGCCGCCGAGCAGGCCGTGGGCGAGGTGCGCCTGGGGGCGATGATCGAAATTCCCGCCGCGGCCCTGACCATTCCGGTCTTCCTGCGCCATTTCGACTACCTGTCGATCGGCACCAACGACCTCATCCAGTACACCCTGGCCATTGACCGCGCCGACGAGGCCGTGGCCCATCTGTACGACCCGCTGCACCCGGCGGTGCTGCGGCTGATCGCCGACACCATCGAGCAAGCCAATGCCCAGGGCAAGCCAGTGAGCGTGTGCGGCGAAATGGCGGGCGACGTGGCCATGACGCGCCTGCTGCTGGGGCTTGGGCTGCGCAGCTTCTCGATGCACCCCACGCAGATCCTGGCGGTGAAGCAGCAGATTCTGCGCAGCGACACCAGCAAGCTCGCGGCCTGGGCCAAAACCGTGCTGGCCGCCGACGACCCGGCCGCCCTGGTGGTGGACTGAGCCGACTCAGCCCCGGCGCGTGGCCACCACGGCGGCGCCCACGATCATCACCGCCGCCGCGCCCACCGACCACGACGGCCGCTGCCCTTGCAGCACCAGCAGCGTGAGCGTGGACAGCAAGGGCGTGAGGAAACTCAGCACGCCAATCTGCCGCGCGTCGCCGCGCTTGAGGGCCGCGTCCCACAAAAAGAAGGCGCCGCCCAGTGGGCCCAGGCCCAGCACGGCGATGAGCGCCAGGTCACGGGCAGACAGTTGCACGCTCGGCTCCAGCAGGGCATGGCACAGCAGCGACAGCCCGCCCGACACCAGGGCGAAGGTGCCGATGGCGGCGGTGGGGAAGGGCTTCACCCGCTGCGTCATCAGCGAGTAGCTTGACCACATGAAGGCCGAGGCCAGGGCCGGCAGGTAACCCCAGGCCCACACCGCCTCGGTGCCGCCCGAGCGCCCGCCCAGGATGGCCAGTGCCGCGCCGGCAAAGCCCACCAGGGCCGCCACCACGTGGCGCCGCGCCAGCGTCACGCCGGGCAGGAACCAGGGCGCCATCACCACGATGCCCAGGGGCCAGAGGTAGTTCACCAGGTTGGCCTGCACCGGCGGCGCGTGGCGCAGGGCGATGAAGAGCAGGAAGTGGTAACCGAACAGGCCATACACCCCCAGGGCCAGCGTGGAGGCGGGCACGCGCCACTGGCGCAGGTCAAGCCGCGAAAGGGGAAGGGCGATCAGGCTGCCCACCAGCAGGCTCAGGCCGGTCAGCAGAAATGGGGGCACGTGCGACAAGGCCACGCCCAGCGCGGCGAGGGAGGCCCAAAGGGCGATGGCGCCCAGGGCAAGCAGGTTGGCGTTCATGGCCCACGACTGTAGCGGGCCGGCGGGCGGTTCAGCCCGCGCGCGCGGGTCGAAGGGCGCTGCTGGTTTGGGGCGATGGCGACATCGCGGCCAGGTACTGCGCTTCGATGCCCGAGAGGATGTGTTGCCAGTCCAGGGCCTGGGCCGTTTCGCGCGCTTGCTGGCCCAGGTGGCGCGCCCAGGCGGGGTCGCTGGCCAGCGTGCGGGCCAGGCGCAGGAAGGTGGTCTCATCGCCCGCGGGCGCCAGCACGCCGTTGTGGCGGTGCTCGATCAGCTGGCCCGCGGCCGCGTGCTGGTAAGCCAGTACCGCCAGGCCACTGGCCATGGCCTCGGGCACCACGTTGCCGAAGGTCTCGGTGAGGCTGGCGAAGGCGAACACATCGGCCGAGGCATAGCAGCGCGCCAGTGCGTCGCCGCGCTGGGTGCCCATGAAGATGGCCTCGGGCGCCAGGGCCATCAGGCGCGGGCGGTCGGGGCCGTCGCCCACCAGCACCAGGCGGGTGCGCGGGTTGACCTCGGCCATGGCGCGCCAGGCCGCCACCACGGCGTCGAGGTTTTTCTCGGGGGCCAGTCGGCCCACGCAGAGCACCACCGGCGTGTCGTCGTCGGCGCCCCACTCACGGCGCAGGTCGCCACTGCGCAGGCCGGGGTTGAAGCGCTGCGCGTCCACGCCGCGTGCCACCACTTGCAGGCGCTCGAAGCCCATGCCGGCCAACTCTTGCTGCAGCGCGGCGGTGGGCACCATGGTGCAGGCCGTTCGGTTGTGCAGGTGGCGCAGGTAGGCCACGATGGGGCGGCGCAGCCAGGACAGGCCGTAGTGCTCGGTGTACGCGTGGAAGTTGGTGCGGAAGTCCGACACCACGGGCAGGCCCAGGCGCCGGGCCGCGCGCAGGGCCGACCAGCCCAGCGGCCCTTCGGTGACGAGGTGCACCACGTCGGGCCGGGCCTCGCGCCAGCGCCGCAGCAACTCGCCGGTGGCTGGCAGGCCCATGCGCAGGTCGGGGTAGCGAGGGATGGGCAGGCCCCGCATCAGGCAGTCGTTGGTGGTGCGGTTGGCGTCGCCCGCCTGGCGGGGGCGAATGAGTTGCACCTGGTGCCCTTGCGCGCGCAGGCCCTCGACGATGCGCGAGATCGTCACCGCCACGCCGTTCACCTCGGGCGGGTAGGTCTCGGTCACCACCGCCACGCGCCAGCCCTGGCGTCGCGTGGCGGTGGGCTGGGTGGGGGCGCTGTGGGTGCTGGTCATGCGCCCATGGTCAAGGTGCCTTGCAACAGTTCCGTGACAAGCGCGCCCTGCGGGCCGTGTCATGGGCCCGTCACCGCCTTTTCACGTGGGCGACGCAGCATCGTGGGCGCCCGCACATGGCCGGGCGATGACTTCACACACATGCAAGGAGCCTCGGTGAACGCGTTTTTTCAGGAACTCGCCCGCCAGCGCTGGGACGACCACCGCTACTACCACCACTGCCGCATCAACCAGAGCCTGCACCTCATCAGCGCCCTGAACTTCATCGTGGCGTATGCGCTGTTGTTCATTGACCCGGCCTGGTCGGCCTGGCTGGCCTGGGGCGTGTCGATGACCACGCGCCAGGCGGGCCACTTCTTCTTCGAGCCCAAGGGCTACGACGACGTGAACCAGGCCACGCACGAGCACAAGGAAGCGATCAAGGTGGGCTACAACCTGCGCCGCAAGGTGGTGCTCATGGCCATCTGGGCCGCGGCACCGCTGCTGCTGTGGTGGCAACCCTCGCTGTTCGGCCTGATCGAGCCGGCGCAGAACCTGGATGGTTTTCTGCGCGACGTGGGCTTGGCCTGGCTGGCCATTGGCGTGGCGGGCCTGGTGTTCCGCGTGCTGCAACTCGTCGTGCAGCAAAGCGTGCTGACCGGCCTGGCCTGGGGCACGAAGATCATCACCGACCCCTTTCACGACGTGATGCTCTACTGGCGCGCACCGCTGCACCTGCTGCGCGGCGAGCGCATTGACCCGATGCACCACGTGCAGTCGCATTGAGCGACCTGGGCAACCATCACCCGCCCCTGGGCGGGTGGTCCTCAATGCCTGGCTCAGCGCCGATGCCGGAACATCTCGCGCAGCACCCCACGGCGGATGCGCTGGTTGGTGAGGCCGGGCTGGTGCCACCACCAGCCGTCGTCGCGCATGCGCTCGGCCGCGCGCAGGAATCGGTCGCTCACGGCCTGGAAGTCCTCAGCCGTGTAGTTCAGGCTGAAGATGAAGCGCCCCGTGCCCACCCACGACAAGGCCAGCCCTTCGGCGCGCAGGTAGAACTGCAGCATCCAGTTGTGGCGCGAGGGCTCGGTGTACTGCACCGTCCACACCGTTTGCAGGTTGGCCACCCGCACCGGCAAGCCGGCGAGCTGCAGGCGCTGGTTCAGTGTGGCGGCGCGGGCGTCCCAGGTGGCGTCCAGGTCTTGGTACATCGCCTGCACCTCGGGGGTTTGCAGCTTCTCCAGGAACACCTGCATGGCGCCCATCACATAGGGGTGCGAGTTGAAGGTGCCACGGGCGAAGCAGATGTCGGCCGGCCTGTCGTCGCGAAAGCGCCGCATCCATTCTTGTTTGCCACACACCACGCCCACCGGCAGGCCACCGCCCAGGGTCTTGCCGTAGGTGACGAGGTCGGCCTGCACGCCGAAGTATTCCTGCGCCCCACCGGCGGCCAGGCGAAAGCCCATGAACACCTCGTCGAAGATGAGGGCAATGCCGCGCTCGGTGCACACCTGGCGCAACTGCTGCAGCCAGGCGGTGTAGGCCTCGCGGTCGTAGTGGGCGCGGCGGCTGCTGTCGATGAGCGAGCTGTCGCCCGGTGCGGCGGCGTTGGGGTGCAGGGCCTGCAGCGGGTTGACCAGCACGCAGGCAATGTCGCCCCGGGTGCGCAGCACGCGCAGGGTGCGTTCGTCCATTTCGCGCAGCGTGTAGGTGCGCCCCGGGGGCATGGGGTTGCCGGGGCCGGGCTGCACGTCGTCCCACCAGCCGTGGTACGCGCCGCAGAAGCGCACCAGGTAGCGCTTGCCGGTGTGGTAACGCGCCAGGCGCACGGCCTGCATCACCGCCTCGGTGCCCGACATGTGGAAGGACACCTCGTCCATGCCCGAGATGGCTTTGAGGCGCTGCACGTTGTCGGCCACCACCGGGTGGTAGCTGCCCAGCACGGGGCCGAGGTCGGCCACGCGGGCGCTGCCTTCGGCGATGCAGGCCTTGTAGAAGTCTTGCCCGAACACGTTCACGCCGTACGAGCCGGTGAGGTCGTAGAAGCGCGCGCCGTCCAGGTCGGTCACGGTCACGCCGTCGCTGCGCTGCACGAAGGCGCCCACCGAGAGGTGCTCGCGCAGGTAGCGGCTGTATTGGAAGGGCACGCGGTAGGCGGCGGTGAACTGCAGGTCGGAGATGCCCTCGCGCGCCTCGCGCGTGAGCGCGATGCTGCGCGCGTGCCGGGTGTTCAGCGTCTGCGCCAGCGTGGCAAAGCCCTGGCGGCGGCGGGCCACCACGGCCGGTGGCGCGCCGTCGCCGCTGAAGAAGCGCGCCTCGTCGTAGTGGTAGCCCGGTACCAATGCCGCCACCCGCTTGGCCATGCGCGAATGGCCGGCGAGCGAAGGGTGCTTGGCCAACGAGAGCTGCAGGCGCTGCCAGGCGCGCGGCGCCAGCGCCAGGGCGGCGGCGGCCGTGGCCAGCGCCGTGAGAGAGAAGGTTTCCATGGGGTCGGGTTCCAGAGCCGTGACCCCTTCTTTGTATGGCCGTGAATTGACAACACCGTGAAGACTTCAAGACCACTTGACCCCACCCCCCAGCCCCTCAATGTGCCCGCCCCGGGCTTCTGGGCGCGCTGGCGCGACCGCCTGCTGCTGCAGGAAGACCTCAACTTCCTGCTCACCAACCGCATCCCGCGCATCGCGCTCACCCGCTTCATGGGCTGGTACAGCAGCCTGCGCAGCCCCTGGCTCACGCGCCTGAACATCGCCGTCTGGCGCTGGTTCACCGACCTGGACCTGAGCGAAGCCAAAGAGACGCGCTTCGACAGCTTGCAGGCTTGCTTCACCCGCGAGTTGCGCGCGGGCATGCGGCCCATCGATGCCCGGCCTGACGTTCTCACCAGCCCCTGCGACGCCATCGTGGGCGCTTGCGGCGCGGTGCAGGCCGGCCAGTTGTGGCAGGCCAAGGGCATGGGCTACCGCGCCGACGACCTGTTTGGACAGGCCGAGCGCGCCGCGCCCTTTGAGGGCGGCCACTTCGTCACGCTGCGCCTGACCTCGTCCATGTACCACCGCTTCCATGCGCCGGCCGACGGACGCATTGAGCACACCACCTACCTCAGTGGCGACGCCTGGAACGTGAACCCGATTGCGCTCAAGCGCGTGCAGCGCCTGTTCTGCCGCAACGAGCGCGCGGTGATCCGCCTGCGCTTGAGCACTGGCGAGCCCCTGGCCCTGGTGCCGGTGGCGGCGGTGCTGGTGGCCAGCATTCGCCTGCACTGGCTCAACGTGCTGTTGCACCTGCGCTGGCCTGGCCCCACCGAGATGCCCAGCGACCACCCGGTGAGCAAGGGCGAAGAACTGGGCTGGTTCGAGCACGGCTCCACCATCATCGTGTTCGCCCCGCCCGGCTTCGCGCTGGCCGATGGCATCGCCACGGGCCACCGGCTGCGCATGGGCGAGCCCTTGTTGCGCCGCCTGGGGGGCTGAGCCCTGGCAGGTCACGCCGCCGTCATCAAGGCGCCACACCATGGCCGCCATGCTGAACGTCGATCTGGTGTGGTTCAACGCGGGTGGCGGCCATCGCGCCGCCGCGCAGGCGCTGGAGCAATCCATTCACGCGCAGGGGCGGCCCTGGCGGGTGCGCAAGGTCAACTTCACCGAGGTGATCGACCCCGAGGCCCGTTGGCGCCGCACGGTGCGCATGGAGCCTGAAGAGCTCTACAACAAGCGGCTGGCCAGCGGCTTTACCCTGGGTCTGTCCACCGAACTGCGCTGGTTGCAGCGCGGCATCCGCTGGAGCCATTCGCTGCTGGTGGAGCGCCTGGCCCGGCACTGGCGCGCCACCGAGCCGGACCTGGTGGTGTCGCTCATCCCGAACTTCAACCGCGCCATGCACGACGCCCTGGCCTTGGCGCGCCCCGGCGTGCCCTTTGCCACCGTGCTCACCGACATGGCCGACCACCCGCCGGCCTTCTGGGTGGAGCCCGGCACCGACCAGCACGTGATCGCCGGCACGGCCCACGCCGTGGCACAGGCGCTCGTGGCCGGTGTGCCGGCGCCGCAGGTGCACCGCGTACAGGGAATGATGCTGCGCCCCGCTTTTCACCTGCCGCCGCCGGCCGACTTTGACCGTGCCCGCCTGCGCGCCGCCCTGGGGTTGCCAGTGGATGGGCCGGTGGGCCTGGTGCTGTTCGGCGGGGCCGGTTCGCGCACCATGAAGCGCATCGCCGCCGCTTTGCCCGATGTACCGCTGATCCTGATGTGCGGCCGCAACGAGGCCCTGGCGGCCGAGCTGCGCGCCATGCGTTGCGCCGCGCCTCGCGTGGCCGTGGGCTTCACCGCCGACGTGCCGCACTGGATGCGCCTGGCCGATCTTTTCATTGGCAAACCCGGTCCCGGCTCCCTGAGCGAGGCAGTGCAAATGGGCCTGCCGGTGATCGTCACCCGCAACGCCTGGACCATGCCGCAAGAGCGCTGGAACACCGAATGGGTGCAGCAGCAGGGCGTGGGCCTGGTGCTCAAGGGCTTTGCTGACGTGGGCTCCGCCGTGCAGACCTTGGTGGGCGAACTGCCGGCCTGGCAAGCCCGCGTGGCGAAGGTGGAAAACCGTGCCGTGGCCCAGGTGCCGCAGGTGCTGGCCGACATCCTGGCCCGCTCGTCCGCAGCCCGGGACGCCCACCGTCTGGCGTCATCGCACTGACACGCGGCCTTCACCGTTGCGTCGCGAAGCCTGCTCACACTGAGGCGCACCATGCGACGCGACCCCCTCTCCGCCCTGGCCAACGCCGACCTGGTCGGCGACGACATCGACCCGCCTGCCCGCCACCGCGTGCGCACGGTGTGGATCTCTGACCTGCACCTGGGCACGCCCGGCTGCCAGGCCCGCGCGCTGCTGGACTTTCTGCGCAGCGTCGATTGCGAGACCCTCTACCTAGTGGGCGACATCATCGACGGCTGGCAGCTGCGCCGGCAGTGGTACTGGCCGCAAGCCCACAACGACGTGGTGCAGAAGCTGCTGCGCAAGGCGCGCAAGGGCACCAAGGTGGTCTTTGTGCCCGGCAACCACGACGAGTTCGCGCGCAAGTACCTGGGCCACAACTTCGGCGGCGTGGACGTGGTGGACGACGCCATCCACGTCACCGCCGATGGCCGCACGCTGTGGGTGACGCATGGCGACTACTTCGATGGCGTCATCCAGTGCGCCAAGTGGCTGGCCCACGTGGGCGACTGGGCCTACGAGCTCACGCTGCGTTTCAACCGCCACCTCAACACCTGGCGCGCGCGCCTGGGGCTGCCGTACTGGAGCCTCTCGCGCTACCTCAAGCTCAAGGTCAAGCGCGCGGTGAGCTACGTGAGCGACTTCGAAGTGGCCGTGGCCCGCGAGGCCCGCGAGCGCGGCGTGCATGGCGTGGTGTGCGGCCACATCCACCACGCCGAGATGCGCACCATTGACGGCGTGCTGTACTGCAACGATGGCGACTGGGTGGAGAGCCTCACCGCCTTGGTGGAGCACCCCGACGGGCGCCTGGAAATCCTGGACTGGTCAGACCGCCACGGGCGTGGCGCACCCACCGCGGTGCCAGTGCCCGAGTTGCAGGCCACCGTGGTGGCCTGAGCCCTGCGGGGCCAATCAGCGCGGGGCGTTCAGCACGCCGTGTGCCTGCTGGTCGGCGTGGTAGCTGCTGCGCACCATGGCGCCCACGGCGGCGTGGGTGAAGCCCATCTCGTAGGCCTTCTCTTCAAACATCTTGAAGGTGTCCGGGTGCACGTAGCGGCGCACCGGCAGGTGGTGGCCGCTGGGGGCGAGGTACTGGCCGATGGTGAGCATATCGATGTTGTGCTCGCGCATGTCGCGCATCACCTGCAGGATTTCCTCGTCCGTCTCGCCCAGGCCCACCATCAGGCCGCTCTTGGTGGGGATGTGCGGGAACAGCGCCTTGAACTTCTTGAGCAGGTTCAGGCTGAACTGGTAGTCGGAGCCCGGGCGCGCTTCCTTGTACAGGCGCGGCACCGTTTCCAGGTTGTGGTTCATCACGTCGGGCGGCGCTGCCTTCAGGATCTCCAGGGCGCGGTCGTCGCGACCGCGAAAATCGGGCACCAGCACCTCGATGGTGGTCTCGGGCGACAGCTCGCGGGTTTTTTCGATGCACTGCACGAAATGCCCGGCGCCGCCATCGCGCAAGTCGTCGCGGTCCACGCTGGTGATCACCACGTACTTCAGCTTGAGCTGGGCAATCGTCTTGGCCAGGTTCAGGGGCTCGTCGGCGTCCAGCGGGTCGGGGCGGCCGTGGCCCACGTCGCAGAACGGGCAGCGGCGGGTGCACTTGTCGCCCATGATCATGAAGGTTGCCGTGCCCTTGCCAAAGCACTCGCCGATGTTGGGGCAGCTGGCCTCTTCGCACACGGTCACCAGCTTGTTGGTGCGCAGGATGTCCTTGATCTCGTAGAAGCGGGTGCTGGGGCTGCCGGCCTTCACGCGAATCCATTCGGGCTTCTTCAGCACCTCGCCCGGCACCACCTTGATCGGGATGCGCGCGGTCTTGGCCTGGCTTTTCTGCTTGGCGGTGGGGTCGTACTGCTCGGCGCTCTGCGCTTCGCGCACGGTGTTGGGTGGGGTGCTGCTCATGGCGAGGGGCGGCGCGATGCCGCGGTTGGGGGCTTCAAGAACCCAGCGTGGCAACGAGCTTCTGGCTCAGCACCTGGGCGGCGTCGTCCCACGACACCGAAACGCCGATTGTAGAAAGGTCCACCGTTTGCAAGCCCTGGTAGCCGCAAGGGTTGATGCGCTGGAAGGGTTGCAGGTCCATGGCCACGTTCAGCGCCACCCCGTGGTAAGTGCAGTGGCGGCTGACCTTGATGCCCAGTGCCGAGATCTTGCCCAGGCCGGTGAAATCGGGCTCTGGCGGCGGGCTGCCGGGCTCGCGTCGGGCAGGGGCTTGTGGCAGGCGCTCGTGTGAGAACGGGTCGGCCAGGCGCACGTAGATGCCCGGGGCGCCGGCCACGCGGTGGCCGGTGACGCCGAACGCATCCAGCGTGCGGATCACCGCCTCTTCCACGCGGTACACGTATTCCTTCACGAAGTAGCCGGCGCGCTGCAGGTCGATCAGCGGATAGGCCACCACCTGGCCAGGGCCGTGGTACGTGACCTGCCCCCCCCGGTTGGTGGCCACCACCGGAATGTCGCCCGGCGCCAGCAGGTGGTCGGCCTGGCCTGCAATGCCCTGGGTGAACACCGGTGTGTGCTCGCAGACCCACAGTTCATCGGGCGTCTGTGCATCGCGTCCGGCTGTGAAGGCCTGCATGGCCTCATAGGTGGGCAGGTAGTCGGCCTGGCCCAACCAGCGAACCTGCATCACAACACCACTTTGACCATGGGGTGGGAGGTCAGGGTGCGGTACACCTCGTCGAGCTGCTCGCGGTTGGTGACGTACACCGCCAGCGTCAGGCCCAGGTAGTTACCGGCCTTGCTGGGGCGGTGCTCGACGGTGTCGGCATCGAAAGTCGGGTCGAACTGCAGGGCCACGCTCACCATGGCGGCGGCAAAGCCCTCAACGTTGGCGCCCATCACCTTGATGGGGAAGTGGCAGGGGTATTCGATGAGCGATTGTTCGGGGGGGATGGCTTGCATGGCAAAACTCCTCGCGGTTCAGACCGATTGCTCGGCCACCGCTTGCTGATAAAGGGCATGAAGTCGGGCGCAGACCGGACCGGGCTTGCCGGTGCCCACGGGCTGTCCGTCGATGGTGGTGACCGGCAACACCTCTTTGCCGGCCGACGACAGCATCACCTCATCGGCCGTGAGCACTTCCTCGCGGGTGACGCGGCGCAGCTCGAAACCAATGCCCGCCTGGCCGCAAAGCTCTTCAATCAGGCCGTAGCGCACGCCCTCGAGCACCAGGTTGTCCTTGGGCGGGCCCATCACCACACCGCCGCGCACCACCCACACATTGCTGGCGGCAGCCTCGCTGAGGAAGCCGTCGCGGAACATGATGGTTTCAACCGCACTCGCGTCCACGCTGATCTGGCGTGCCAGCACCGAGCCCAACAAGCTGGTGCTCTTGATATGGGCCTTGCGCCAGCGGAAATCGTCGGCCGTGACGCAGCTCACACCCTGCTCGCGTTGCGCGGGCGTGGGCAGCTTCATCTCGCTGCCCATGGCGAACACGGTGGGAGTCAGGTCGGGTGGCATGGCGTGGTCACGCAGGGCCACGCCCCGCGTGACCTGCAGGTAGATCAACTGGTGGCGCGCGCCGCGCGCTTGCTGGTCGGCAATGAGCCGGCGGGCGATGGCCAGCCACTCGTCGCGGCTGTGTGGCGACGGAATTCGCAGCTCGCGCAGCGAGCGTTCCAGTCGCGCCATGTGTTGCGCAAAGCGAAAAATGCGTCCCTCGTAGGCGGGCAGCACCTCATAGACGCCATCGCCAAAAATGAAGCCGCGGTCCAGCACGCTCACCTTGGCCTCGCCCAGCGGCGAAAACGTTCCATTCAGGTAGCAGAGCGAGTCGGGTAGCGGGGCGTTCATGGCGGGATTATCGGCCTCGGTCTGCCGCCTGGCGCCGCAGGCAAATACTCCCCCATCGCCTTGACGACCGAATGGGGTTTCTACGTATAATGAGGGGCTTTGCAACCCAGACACCGTTGTAACCGGTCTGTAACGAGCGAGGTCGAACATGGCGTCCAAGCATTCGACCCCGCCCGAGTGGTCCGACGAGGAAGATGGGGCGCAAGAATCCGATTTCAAGCCGCTGTCGCGTGAACAAGCGCAACAGTGGCGTGCCAGCCAGCCGGTGTTATCGCTCTGGCGGCTGGTGCTGGTGCAGTGGCTGGTGGGGCTGGCGGCGTGCGCGGTGGCTGGGTTGCTGTGGCAACGGGCTTCGGTGGCGTGGTCGGTCTTGTACGGCGCGGCAGCGGTGGCGGCACCCTCGGCTCTCATGGCCTACGGGTTGACCTCCAGCGCGTTGTCCCGGCTGTGGTCGGGGCAGGCCAACGCGGCGTTCGCTGGTTTTCTGCTCTGGGAGGGCATCAAGATCTTGGTGGCCGTGGTCATGTTGGCTGCGGCGCCCTGGGTGGTGCCTGACTTGAATTGGCCCGGCCTTCTGGTCGGACTCGTGTTGGTTCTCAAGGTCTTCTGGTTTGGGTTTCTGATCCAAACTAGGCGATCAAATGCAAACGGTTGACTCTCCGTCCAGCGGAGCAAACGAACATGGCTGCTGAAGGCACTTTGACCCCGGGCGAATACATTCGCCACCACCTCGTTCACCTGACGAACCACAAGCAGAGTTCGATCGTTGATTTTTCCGTGATCAACATCGACTCGGTGGTCGTGAGCTCGGTGCTGGGCCTCCTGACGGTGTTTGTGCTGTGGCTTGCCGCGCGCAAAGCCCACGCCGGCGTGCCGGGTCGTTTCCAGGCGGCTGTCGAACTGCTGGTTGAAATGGTGGACACCCAGGCCAAGTCCGTCATTCACAACGCCCAGAGCCGCAAGCTGGTGGCCCCGCTGGCGCTGACGGTGTTCGTCTGGATCTTCATGATGAACTTCATGGACATGCTGCCTGTCGATGCGCTGCCCCAGCTGTGGCACTCGGCCGGTCCTGCCCTGGGCTTCAAGGATTACCTGCGCGTGGTGCCGACGGCCGACCTGTCCACCACCCTGGGTCTGTCGGTTTCCGTGCTGCTGATGTGCCTCTTCTACAACGTGAAGATCAAGGGCCTGGGCGGCTGGGCACATGAATTGGTGACCGCCCCGTTTGGCACCAGCAAGAACCCCATCTGGGCGCTGCTGCTGGGCTTGGTCAACTTCCTGATGCAAATGATCGAGTTCGTGGCGAAGACCGTTTCGCACGGCATGCGGTTGTTTGGCAACATGTTCGCGGGTGAGCTGGTGTTCATGCTGATTGCGCTGCTGGGTGCCTACGCATCCATCTCGCTGGGCGGTGGACTCTTCTTCGTCGGACACCTGATCGCCGGCACGGTGTGGACCTTGTTCCACATTCTGGTCATCACCTTGCAGGCTTTCATCTTCATGATGCTGGCGCTCATCTACCTGGGCCAGGCGCATGACGCTCACTGACGCGGCCGCTTAGGTTGCGCTCGGGTTCTTCTCTCGTTTCTTTCCTTTCTCAACAAACTTCCATCTCATAGGAGTCATCATGGAAAACGTTCTGGGTCTTGTCGCACTGGCTTGCGGTCTCATCGTCGGTCTGGGCGCCATCGGCGCTTCCATCGGTATCGCACTGATGGGCGGCAAATTCCTCGAATCGTCGGCCCGTCAGCCTGAGCTGATGAACGACCTGCAGACCAAGATGTTCATTCTGGCCGGTCTGATCGACGCCGCCTTCCTGATCGGCGTGGCCATCGCTCTGCTGTTCGCCTTCGCCAACCCCTTCACGCTGTAATCGGGTTCGCTGCCCCGCGCGGGCGCTGCGGTGACGGCCAAGATCCCCGTCACCGTCTCCATCCGTCCGCGCCGGCAGTTGGTGCGTCACCACTCTTGTCAACACACAGAAAGGCGTTGCGATGAACATCAATGCAACCCTCTTTGCGCAGGCCATCGTCTTCGCGATCCTGGTGTGGTTCACGATGAAATTCGTGTGGCCCCCCATCGCCAAGGCGCTCGATGAGCGTGCGTTGAAGATTTCCGAAGGCCTGGCCGCGTCCGAGAAGGCCAAGTCCGAACTGGCCGTGGCCAACAAGCGGGTGGAAGAGGAGTTGAGCAAATCGCGCAACGAGTCCGCCACGCGCCTGGCAGATGCCGAGCGCCGTGCCCAGGCCCTGATCGAGGAAGCCAAGGCCCGTGCATCGGAAGAAGCCGCCAAGATCGTCGCCGCTGCCCGCCAAGAGGCCGAGCAGCAAGTGGTCAAGGCCCGCGAGGCCCTGCGTGAGCAAGTGGCATCCCTGGCCGTGAAGGGCGCCGAACAGATCCTGCGTCGCGAAGTGAACGCTGGCGTGCACGCCGATCTGCTCAACCGCCTCAAGACCGAGCTCTGATCCCCGCCCGGCAACCAAAGGACAACCATGGCTGAAATCGCCACCATTGCCCGCCCTTACGCGGAAGCGCTGTTCAAGGCCACCGGCAACGGTGCCGCTGGCGCTGCCGTGTGGCTGGACGAGCTGGCTGCCGTGGCTGCCAACGAGCAGCTGCGCCAGTTCGCCGACAACCCCAAAGCAACGCCTCAGCAGGTGTTCGATCTGATCACTGGCGTGGTCAAGTCGCCGTTGGGTGACGCTGGGCAGAACTTCCTGCGCGCCGTGATCGACAACGGTCGACTGGGCGCCCTTCCCGAAATCGCCAGCCAGTTCCGTGCGTTGGTCAATTCGCAGCAGGGCTCGTATGACGCGGTCGTGTACAGCGCCTTCGAGATCGACAGCGCGGCCCTGGCCGAGCTCTCGGGTGTGCTCGAGAAGCGCTTTGCCCGCAAGCTCAACCTCAAAGTTGAGCTGCAGCCCGAGTTGATCGGTGGCATTCGCGTGGTGGTCGGCGACGAGGTGCTCGACACCTCCGTCAAAGCCCGCCTGGACCAGATGAAAGTTGCCCTGACGGCGTAAGGCCGGCACCACCGGGCGCGCCTGCATACCCATTAACGAAAGAAGGAAAGAGTCATGCAACTCAATCCCGCAGAAATTTCCGAACTGATCAAGTCCCGCATCGAGGGTCTGGCCGCCTCCGCCGACGTGCGCAACCAGGGCACCGTGGTCTCGGTGACCGACGGTATCGTGCGCGTGCACGGCCTGTCTGACGTGATGCAGGGCGAGATGCTGGAATTCCCGGCCAACAAGGATGGCGTGCCTTCCTTCGGCCTGGCGCTGAACCTGGAGCGCGACTCCGTGGGCGCCGTGATTCTGGGCGAGTACGAGCACATCTCCGAAGGCGACACCGTCAAGTGCACGGGCCGCATTCTGGAAGTGCCTGTGGGCCCCGAGCTGGTGGGCCGCGTGGTGAACGCCCTGGGTCAACCCATCGACGGCAAGGGCCCGATCAACGCCAAGCTGACTGACGTGATCGAAAAAGTGGCCCCTGGCGTGATCGCACGCCAGTCCGTGGACCAGCCGGTGCAGACCGGTCTGAAGTCCATCGACTCGATGGTGCCCGTCGGCCGTGGCCAGCGCGAGCTGATCATCGGTGACCGCCAGACCGGCAAGACCGCCGTGGCGATCGACGCGATCATCAACCAGAAGGGTCAGAACATGACCTGTATCTACGTCGCCATCGGTCAGAAGGCGTCGTCGATCAAGAACGTGGTGCGTGCCCTGGAGCAGGCTGGCGCGATGGACTACACCATCGTGGTCGCCGCCTCGGCCTCCGAATCCGCCGCCATGCAGTACCTGTCGGCTTACGCCGGTTGCACCATGGGCGAATACTTCCGCGACCGCGGTCAAGACGCCCTGATCGTGTACGACGACCTGTCCAAGCAGGCCGTG
>FWPV01004539.1_pt1 | contig 29193 bp, 10 predicted proteins | sample 2228371 | NCBI WGS metagenome assembly FWPV01 (sample SAMEA103939776, study PRJEB20133) | metagenome | reverse complement strand
GACCAACGAGGACGGTTCGATCGTCGTCGTCTTCAACGGCGAGATCTATAACCACGCCGACATCCGCGCCGAGCTCGAGGCGCTCGGTGGCCACACGTGGAAGACCGACCACTCCGACACGGAGGTCATCATCCATGCGTTCGAGCAGTGGGGCATCGACTGCATCCACCGCTTCAGGGGCATGTTCGGCATCGCCCTGTGGGATGGCCGCACCCGCGAGTTGTGGCTCATCCGGGACCGCATCGGCATCAAGCCGGTCTACTACTCGATCCACGACGGGCGCATCGTCTTCGCGAGCGAGATCAAGGCGCTGCTCGAAGACCCCGACCAGACGCGCGCGGTCGACGAGGAGGCGTTCTTCCACTATCTGAGCTTCCTTACGACGCCCGCGCCGATGACCCTGTTCCAGGGCATCCGCAAGATGCCGGCCGCCACGTGGATGCGCATCACCGAGGACGGCGCGATCGAGGAGCGGCGCTACTGGGACGCGGCGGGCGACGCCGAGGACCTCGGTGACATGAGCGAGGACGACATCGCGAAGCGCCTGCTCGAGGAGCTGCGCATCGCGGTGAAGCTCCGCAAGATCGCCGACGTGCCGGTGGGCGTGTTCCTGTCCGGCGGCATCGACTCGTCGACCAACGCCGCACTGTTCAGCGAAGGCGAGGGCGGCCCGGTCAAGACGTTCTCGATCGGCTACGAGGGCGAGTACGACAGCTACCAGAACGAGCTGCACTTCGCCCGCCAGATGGCCGAACAGGTCGGTGCCGACCACCACGAGCTGCTGCTCACCCCGAAGCACCTCATCGACTTCCTGCCGCGGATGGTGTGGCTGCAGGACGAGCCCATCGCGGACCCGGTGTGCGTGCCGGTCTACTACGTGAGCAAGCTCGCGCGCGACAACGGCGTCATCGTGTGCCAGGTGGGAGAGGGGTCCGACGAGCTGTTCTACGGCTACCCGTGGTGGAAGACCCGCCTCGACCTGCAACGCATGAACGACCTGCCGGTGCCGCGCTTCGTCAAGAAGGCCGGGCTCGCGCTGGCCAAGGCGCTCGGCAAGGACCAGGGGCTGCCCTACGAGTACCTGCGGCGTGGCGCGAATGGCGAGCGGATCTTCTGGGGCGTCGCCGTGGCGTTCACCGGCACGGTGAAGCACCGCATCCTGTCGCCGAGACTGCGCAAGCGGTTCGCCGGGCGCACCTCCTGGGAGGTCATCGAGCCGATCTGGCAGCGCTACCAGTCCACCGCCAAGCAGCCCTCGCGCTTGGGCTGGATGTCGTACATGGATCTGTCGATGCGCCTGCCGGAGCTGCTGCTCATGCGCGTGGACAAGATGAGCATGGGCGTGTCGCTCGAGGGGCGCGTACCGTTCCTGGACTACCGCTTCGTCGAGTTCGCCATGGGAATCCCGGAGCGCATCAAGACCGGCGGCGGCACGTTCAAGCACATCCTCAAGAAGGCCGTGCGTGGCGTGATCCCCGACGAGCTCATCGACCGCCCGAAGCAGGGCTTCGGCGTGCCGGTTTACGAGTGGATGTTCGAGGAGCTAGGGGGCAGGGCCCGCGAGGAACTCGAGGAGTTTTGCGACGAGACGGACTTCTTCGACAAGGCCGAGGTCATGCGCCTGTTCGATGCGGGCTACCTGGCCGAGGTCTGGTACCTGCTGAACTTCGCGATGTGGTGGAAGCGGTTCGTGCGTGACGCCTGAGGCGACATCGCGCCACGCGTGGACCGAGCGGCTGCCCGGCTGGGCACGCGGCCGGGTCGAACGCATCATCGGCTCCGACTTCGCTCACAAGGTGGGCGAGACGATGGCGACGCGCGTCGCTCTCATCGCCATCGGGCTCGTCACGAGCGTGCTGATCGCGCGCTCTTTGGGACCCGAGGGGCGCGGACTGCAGGCTGCGATCGCGGCGATCACCTCGATCGGCGTGCAGTTCGGCAACCTGGGGCTGCACTCGTCGAACACGTACTACGTCGCCAAGAGGCCGAGTTTGCTGCCCACGCTGGTGGGCAACAGTCTGCTGGTGACACTCGGTCTGGGGGTCGTCGGCTCCGCGGTCGCGTGGGTGGTACTGACTGTCTGGCCAAGCTTGTCACCCGTTGACGGATGGTTCCTCGTATTCGCGCTCGCAGGTGTCCCGATCGGCCTCACCGCACTGCTGCTCCAAAACCTCCTGCTGGGCATTCACCAGGTGCGAACCTACAACCTTATCGAACTCGGCACGCGGATAGGCATGGTCGCCGTTGTCCTTGGTCTGATCCTGGCCGACCGTGTGAGCGTGGTGAGTGTCGCCATCACCGGGTTGCTGGTCTCTGCCGCCGCGGCGATGTGGGCATACCTTGCAGTGGGTCCGCACCTGACGAGGCCGATCAGGGTGTCTTTGTCCGAGTTGAAGCAGCATGCGCGCTACGGCTTCAAAGCCTACGTCGCGGCGTTCTTCGCCTTCACGGTCATCAGAGCTGACGTGCTTCTTTGCAGTTACCTTCTGGGTGACGGAGCCACGGGACACTACTCCATCGCGGTATCCATGGCCGACATGGTCTACATGCTGCCGGTCGTTGCGGGCACCTTGGCCTTCCCTCGCCTGGCGGCCACAGAAGACCACGCGGAACGATGGGCCAAGGCCAAGAGCATGTTCAAGTGGGTGGCCGCCCTACTGGTCGCGGTTGCAGTAGCTGCCGCGCTGCTCGCCCAGCCCGCTGTGCGGTTGCTCTACGGTGAGTCGTTCCTGCCTGCAGTGCCGGCCTTCCTGCTGCTGCTGCCGGGAATCGTTGCTCTTGGGGCCAACACGATCTTGATGAACTACTTCGCTGCGGAGGGAATTCCACCCGTTGCGGTCTGGTCGCCAGCGGTGGCGTCAGTGATGAATATCGGCCTGAATCTCATCCTGCTGCCGCGCATGGGAATCGCGGGGGCGTCGTTGGCGTCAACTACGGCCTACGCGATGATGCTCGCCATGAGTCTGGCGTACATCGCGTATCGGCGTTCAAGGGGGACTGATGGGAGTTCATAACGCGCTTTGGAATATCGCCCTTCGGGGATGGGCCACCGGAACCGCACGGCTCCGACGAAGCAGATACGCCAAGCAGCTCGCCGCGCTGGGACCGGGAGCGGTTGTTGACGAGGGGGTGACCTTCGTCGGCGGTGTTCCATATGGCCATCGGGGTATCAGCATCGGTCCGCGCACCAGGGTATACCCGGGGAATCGAATCGTGACCGACGTCTATGGACCCGATTCCGGCGTGCATATCGGGGCAGACTGCTCGGTCAACTATGACGGATATATGGGGGGCAATGGCGGTATCACTATCGGAGATCGAGTCCTGATTGGCCCCAGGGTGATGCTCCTCTCGGCGGGGCATGAGTACCGCGACGCCATGACGCCCATTCGGGAGCAGGGTCTGACCGCCGCGTCTATCGCCATCGAGGACGACTGTTGGATCGGCGCTGGAGCGGTAATTGTCCAAGGGGTTCGACCGGGGCGACACTCTGTGGTCGCCGCGGGCGCACTCGTGACGCGTGATCTGCCGCCCTACTCGATTGCCAAGTCGACGCCTGCTGCTGCGACGTCTCATAGAGACATGAAGATTGGGACACCGAAGGGACGTGGTTGTTCACAGTGAACGATGTGAAGCGCCGAACCCAGTCCGTCTGGGGGGCATCTCCAGCAGGCACCACGCTCGCCGAGGGCGCAGCGCCCGGCACGCGGGAGTTCTTCGAGACGGTGAGAGACCGTCGAGCCGCAGGTGAGATGGCGTGGCTTCCTGAGGTCTTTCCGTTCGGCAGGACTTCTGGCGCGGAGGTTCTCGAGTTGGGCTGCGGTGCCGGGTTCGACGCGTACCGGTTCATGGATTCCGGAGCGCGCTATACGGGTGTCGACATCACGCCTGAGAACATCGAGCGAACGAAGACCCATCTCGGCTTCTACGGCTTCTCGCCCACGGTGGTGCAAGCCGACGCCGAGCATCTGCCCTTCTCCGACGCGACGTTCGACATCGTGTTTTCGAACGGGGTCCTGCACCACACTCCCGATATGCGCGCGGCATTCGCCGAGGCGTTTCGCGTTCTGAAGCCGGCGGTGAGTTCTGGGTGACGGTGTATCACCGAGACTCGGTGTTCTATGGGCTGAGGCTGGGCTTCTACGACCAGCTGCTGAAGGGCGGATGGCGTCATCAGACGCTGCAGGAGCGATTGGCACGAATCGAGTTCACAACGAGCGATGAGCTGCCACTCGTCCGTGTGTTGGGCCGTGGCGGACTCAGGCGGCTGCTCTCTGTCGTGGGCTTCGACGTGCCATGGCTCGGCGTCAGGAAACTCGCGCAAGAGGACTTCCCGCTCGTTCCCGGCGTGGGATTCGTGGTTAGACGCCTTCCCCGGAGTGTCCTGGACGGGCTTGGCAGACTGTTCGGCTGGTATGTTGCCGCGCGCGCGGTGAAGCCGAAGGAGCGAAAGGTGGGCGCGTGAGGCTGGTAGTCCTGAATCAAGCCCGTAAGACGCCTCCGGCCGCCGATGGCGTCGAGGTGATCACCTTCTTGGAACTCAAACAGCTCGCCCTGAGCGGGCGACTCATCGCGCGGTTCTTCTCCTACCGCGAAGTCGTGATGCTGACCTACCTCTACCCGACTCTTGGGAGACTGCTTCCCACGGCCGCCGTGCTCCGCATGTTGACGTTCGGCCCGTGCGTCATCAGGGACGAGGAGGGCTTCGAGCAGCGCGTGTCGTTGTTGTATCTGGCGCGGCTTGCAGGCAACTTCATTCGCGACATCTCGCGGGCGGGGCGGCTGCAACGTCAAGCCGGCGAGACGGCGACGAGCCTTGTGAAGCGTTCCGGCGAGTGCCGGCTCGATTCCGCCGCGGTCCCCGTATATCTACGCACGGACTTCGCGTTCGGGATCGTCTCCGGAGGTTCCTTGGGTCACATCGCCGGCGTCGTGAACAATCTCCACCACTTCTTCGGAAACCCGGTCTTCCTCTCGTCTGACCACATCTCAACGGTGGCCGCGGATGTGGAGAAGGTCGTGGTTCGCCCGGATGAGGCGTACCGTGACTTGGGCGAGCTGTGGATGGCGAGCTACAACGCCCCGTTTGTTGACGCTGCCAACCGGGTGCTGGCCAACCGACCCGTGGCACTTGTCTACCAGCGCTACAGTCTCGACAACTACGCCGGGCTGAGTCTTGCGAGGCAGCATGGGGTACCGTTCGTGTGTGAGTACAACGGCTCCGAGGTATGGATTGCTCGCAACTGGGGTACGCCGCTCAAGTACGAGGCGCTAGCCGAGCGCATCGAGCTCGCGAACCTCAACGGTGCCGACCTCATCGTGGTCGTCTCCGCGGCGATGCGCGACGAGCTCGTGGGGCGCGGCATCGAGGCAGAGAAGATCCTCGTGAACCCGAACGGCGTCGACCCGGAGCGCTACGCACCCGGCGTCGATGGCTCGGCGGTGCGCGAGGCGCTCGGCCTGGGCGACCGCACCGTCATCGGCTTCATCGGCACCTTCGGGCGCTGGCACGGCGCGGAGGTGCTCGCGGATGCCTACGGACGTCTGCTCGCCAAGCGGCCGGAGCTCGCCGGCACCACGCGGCTGCTCATGGTGGGCGACGGCGCGACCATGCCGGAGGTGCGCGCCGCCATCGAGCGCCACGGCATCGGCGAGCAGGTGGTGCTCACCGGGCTCGTTCCCCAGGAGCAAGGGCCGGCGCACCTGGCGGCGATGGACATCCTCGCGTCTCCGCACGTGCCCAACCCCGACGGCACGCCGTTCTTCGGCTCCCCCACGAAACTCTTCGAGTACATGGCGATGGGGCGCGGCATCGTTGCAAGCGACCTGGACCAGATCGGCGAGGTGCTTGAGCACGACGTCACGGCGTGGATGGTGAAGCCGGGCGATGCCGATGCGCTCGTCGCGGGCCTCGAGACGCTCATCGACGACCCGGAACGCCGCGCGCGGCTGGGTGCGGCGGCCCGTGCCGAGGTGATCGCGCGCTACACGTGGCGTGAGCATACGCGGCGCATCATCGAGGCGCTGAAGGAGCGGTGCGGGTGAATCGCAGAGAACTCACGCGGCTTGTTCGCCGCGCCTTTGCGCTCCCGCCGCACGTCGTCGCCGCGAAGGCGTTGGGCATCGCCCGGCGCAAGCTTGAGGCGCCGGCGGAGCGCAAACGGGATCTTGCGCGCCCGACTCACACCATCGAGGGGCCGCAGCGCTTGGCACGGCTTGCGACGCTGCCTGAGTGCCTGCCGGACGACGACGCCTTCGCGACCGCGTGCCGGCTGTACCTCGCGCACCACTTCGACGTGCTCGGCTCGGGCTGGGTCGATGCAAGCTACGGTGCCCAGTCGCCGGGGGCCGAGGGGCGGCGCTTCAAGCCGGGCCCCCGGGTGGATGTGGACGCCGAGGGTCGCTGGCTGGCCGGCCGGGTCACAAGGCCGAACCTGGCCGAGACGCAGCGGCGCTGGCGGCTCGTCTCACCCGCGTACTCGCCGATCGACTGGTACCGGGACTACCGTTCCGGCTACCGTTTCTCGCCGAGGGTCTGGTACCGCGATGCGGCCTACGGCGACGTCATCGGCGCCGACGTGAAGGTGCCATGGGAACTGGCGCGCGCGCAGCACCTGCCACAGCTCGCCCTGTGGGCGGCGACGTTGCCGCCACCCGAACGCGACCGCGTGGGGCGTGAGATCTGCGACGAGGTGCTCGACTTCAGCGCCACGAATCCGCCACGCTTCGGCTGCAACTGGTACGTGACTATGGATGTGGGCATCCGTGTGGCGAACTGGTGTCTGGCCTTCGACCTGGTTCGAGCGGCGGGTTTCGAGGCAGAAAGCGAGGTCGAAGCGGCTCTTGCGCGGGCGGTCCACGAGCACGCGGCGTTCATCGCGGACAACCTCGAGTGGTTCCCCGACCTGCGTTCGAACCACTACTTGGGCAACATCGCCGGCTTGGCGTTCGCTGCGGCGTACCTGCCGCCCTCGCCCGAGACGGACTCGTGGCTCTCGTTCGCGGCTGCAGCGCTCGTGCAGGAGCTGACCCGGCAGTTCGAAGACGACGGCGGCAACTTCGAGGGCTCGGTGGCGTACCACCGGCTGTCCGCGGAGGAGTTGCTGTGGGGGCTTGCGGTAGTGCGGGCGCTGCCGGATGAGCGCGCCGCGGCGCTAGGCGCGTGGGACGAGGCGCACGTCAGCGTGCCCGAGCCGCCGGAGCCCGTGAGCGCTCGTGACGTCGCGGAGGTCTGCGGTGGTGAGCGCATCGCGCGCATCGCGCAGTTCGCGCTGGATGCCACGCGTCCCGACGGGCGTGTGGTCCAGTTCGGCGACATGGACTCCGGGCGCTTCGTGAAGATCGCGCCGGTTCTTACCGCCGTGCCGGTCTCGGACCTGAAGGCGATCTTCGCCAACCTCGAGGGGTGGCGCCCGTCCGAGACGGTTCGCGCCATCGCTGCCGGAGGCGGCGAAGGGGGTGCGCCGCGCGCGGCGCTGGAGATACCGCTGGAAGAGCACCTCGACGTGCGGCACCTCGCTGCGCTCGCGGGTGTGCTCACCGGCGATCGGATGCTCGAAGCCTCTGCCGGCGACGCCGTCGAGCCCGCGGTGCTGCGTGCGCTGATGGGGCCGGAAGCCGTTCCTGGCCACCGGTTCCCGTGGCCCGCGCGCGATGTCCGCGTGGGCGACGAAAGCGCGTTTTTCGAGGCCGTCGACAGAGCGCGCGCCGCGGGTGACGGAGCGGGCGCAGGTTCGCTTGAGCGCCGTTTCGAGGCCCGTGCCGGTTACCTGGACGGTCTTGTTCTGGCCGGTTATCCGCGATTCGGACTGTGGACGTGGCGGGCAGCCGGGCTCTTCCTCGCCATCCGGTGTGGCCAGGTGGGGCAGTACGGCGCCGGCGGCCACTCGCACAATGACCAGCTCGCGATGGAGCTGTGGCTCGACGGGCGACCGCTGGCGATGGACCCCGGCACGTACGCGTACACGCACCTGCCCGAGCGCCGAAACGAGTACCGCAGCGTGGCCGCGCACGACGCGCCGCGCGTCGACGGCCGCGAGCCTGCCCTGCTCACTCACGGGCTCTTCCAGATCGAGGGTGCCCGGCCGGGGGTGTGCACGTACTTCGGGCCCCGGGGCTTCGCGGGCTCGCACGACGGGTATCGGCGGGCCGTGACCCGTGTCGTCGAGCTGCATGAGGACGCCGTCGTAGTCCGCGATGCGGTCGAAGGCGGCGGTGCGGTCGACGTCGCGACAGCAGTGCCGCTCTACTCGCCGGGCGCGGGTATGCGTGTGCGTCCAGAGGCGCTTGCCGGATTCTTGGCCTTACGGGAAGACAGGGGTCCGCTCGTGGGTGACCCCGCACAGATCGTTTGCTCTGAAGGCCACGAGCGCAGGGACGAGATCCGGTGAAGGCGCTGTTCCTCGAGTCGCTGCCGTACCGTTCGGCGTTTCGCGTGGGGAGCCACGCGTACGCGTCTCGCTTCGCGGATGGCGGGTGGGAGACGATGTGGCTCTCGCACCCCCTCTCGGCACTGCACTTCCTCCACCCGGTCAAGCGTGATTGGGACGAGCGGGTCGAAGGCTGGCGTCGTGGCCCGCTCGACCGTGACGGCCTGCGCTACTACAGCCCCTTCACGTTGCTGCCGACCGGAGCGCAACCGGTCTTACGCTCGCGCTTCTTCGCGAGGAACTCCGCCCTGGCGAGTGTGCCGCCAGTGGGCAGGGTGCTGCGGCGCGAGAGCTTCGACGCTCCCGACGTCGTGTGGCTCACGAACCCTGTCTTCGAGCCGCTCGTCTCGCGCCTGAAGCCCGGCTGTGTGGCGGTCCGCGTCGCTGACGACCACACCAAGTTCCACAACGTCCCCGGGTCGATCGCCGAGCTGGAAGAGCGAGCGCTCGCTCGCGCGGATGTGATTTTCGCGGTGGCGAGGAGCGTGCACGAGCGGCTGGCGGCACGCTACGGCAACGTCGTGCTGCTGCCGAACGGAGTCGACTTCGAGCACTTCAGCGCCGCGCGGCCTGAGCCAGCGGAGTTCGCGCCCCTGCCGCATCCGCGCGTCGTGTACGTAGGTGCGCTCGAATACTGGTTCGACGAAGCGGCGGTGGCAGAGGCTGCGCGTGCGCTGCCCGAGGCGTCGTTCGCGGTGATCGGCCCGGCGAATCGCGAGCTGCCGTTGCTCGAAGCGCTGCCGAACGTGCACCTGCTCGGTCCGCGGCCTTACGCCGAGTTGCCGGGCTACCTGCAGCACTGCGACGCCGCACTGGTGCCGTTCGTGCGAGACGGCTTGGTGGACTCGGTGCATCCTATCAAGGTGTACGAGTACCTCGCGTCGGGCCTGCCGGTCGTGGCGAGCCGCTGGGCCGAGCTCGAGCGCATGGAGGCACCGGTCACGCTGGTCGATCCCGGCGGGATGCCCGCAGCGCTCGCGGATGTGCTGTCGCGCCCGGTGGCCGAGGGGCGGATTGAGCGTATGGCCTACGCCCGGGCGAACTCGTGGGACGAGCGCTTCGCCACCGTGCGCTCGGAGGTGGAGCGAGTGCTCGGGAGCGGGGGGGCGTGATGAGCGGGCACAGGAACGTATCGGCCGGGCGGCCGGGCGGTGGCGGCCGGCTCTCGGGCGTGCCGGTGGTCATCGTCAACAACTTCCAAGGACCTGGCATGGGCGGCGGAGAGGTGCAGCTGCTGCCCGTGACCTCAGCCCTGCTTGCTGAAGGGGCCCGTGTGTGCGTCGTCGCACCGGCCGGCAGCGCCTTCGCGGCCCGGACCGGCGAGATGGGAGCGCGGGTCGTCGAGGCGCCGATGTCGACGCGCCACGCGCGTGCCGCCGTCGCTGCGATCCGCGAGACGGCCGCGCATCATGCCCCACCAGCGGGGCGCCGGCCCGTGCTCGTGGGCAGCGGGTTCTTCACGAATCTGCTCGTGCGCCTCGCACGCGGCGGCACGGCACGCGGCGCCGCGGTCGTCAACGTCGCCGCTGTGATGCCGGGCGCCTCGCGCTTCGAGGGCGAGGGGGCGGCCGCACTCGCGCTTCGCCGTGCGATGGATGCAGCGACGCGGACTCGCGTGGACCGCTACATCGCCGTGAGCGAAGCCGTCGCCGCGGGGCTGCGCTCCGGCGGTGCTGACCCCGCGCGCATCGAGGTGGTGCTCAACGGTATCGACTTCGTCGCACTCGATGAGGCGGCCGCTCGTTCGGACACGGTGCCTGCCCTGGGCGACGCACCGGTGGTCGCGTGCATCGCGCGGCTGGAGCCGGTGAAGGGCGTGGAGCACTTCGTGCGCGCCGCCGCGTTCGTGGACGGAGCGGTGTTCGCAGTCGCCGGGACCGGTTCGCTCGAGTCGCGGTTGCGTGAGATCGCGGCGGCGCAGCACGGCGGCTCGCGTGTCGAGTTCCTGGGCAGCGTGCCCTCTGCCGCAGCGCTCATGGTGCGTGCGGACGTGGTGTGCGTACCATCACTCTCGGAGGCTTTCGGGCTCGTGGCGGGCGAGGCGATGGCGCTCGGGCGGCCGCTGGTTGCTACGCGGGTCGGCGGACTGCCGGAGGTCATCGACGACGGTGAGACCGGCCTTCTCGTCGACGCTGGCGATCCGGCGGCGCTGGCTGCCGCGGTTGGCCAGCTGCTCGGTGACCGCGACCTCGCGGCGCGACTCGGAGCTGCGGGGCGGGAACGCGCCCGCGCCCTCTTCGACGCTGAGCGCATGGCGGCCGGGTACGTCGCCATCATCGATGACGTGTCGCGAATCCGGCCGTGCGCGTGACCCGCCCGAACCTTACCGGCTCTCGCGCGACCAATCGTCCTCGTAGCGCACGATGTCGTCCTCGGACAGGATCTCGCCGAGCGCGACCTCGATGACGCGCAGCGCATCCGGGCCCACCGCTTCGAGACGGTGCACCGCTCCGGCGGGTATGTCGACCGTGTGGCCCGGCTCGGCTTCGACGACCTCACCATCAAGCTCGATGCGCGCCCGTCCTTCGACGACGATCCAGTGCTCGCTGCGGTGCGCGTGGCTTTGCAGTGACAGGCGCTTTCCGGGATGCACGACGATCGTCTTGACGAGGAAGCCCTCGCTCTTGAGCAGCAGCGTCCAGTTGCCCCAGGGACGCAAGGCCGTTCGCGACGCGACGACCTCGGGGGCGCCGGAGGCCCGCAGCGCATCGACGAGCAGTCGCACGTCCTGCGCTCGCTCCTTGGCTGCGACGAGGGTGGCGTCCGAGGTGTCGACGACGAGCACGTCGGACAGGCCGAGCGTGGCGAGCAGCCTGTCTGTGGAGTAGGCGATCGTGCCGGATGAGCCGATGTCGGTCACGTTGCCGACGAAGACGTTGCCACGGCCGTCGCGTATCCCCAGACGTTCGAGTGAAAGCAGCGAGCCGACGTCGCTCCACTCCAGATCCGCAGGCACGACCGCGACACGTCCGGAGACCTCGAGGACGGCGCGGTCGAACTGCACCGCGGGGAGAGGGTCGTAGACCTCACGTGCGGCGCCGCCCGTCCACTCGCCCGGAGGCATGGCGGCGAGTGTGCGTGCAGCGGCCGCGATCTGCTCTCCGTGCGCGGAATCCGGAGTGGCGGCGAGGCGACCGGCACGCTCGAGTTCGGCGAGGATGACGCGGGCCCGCGCCGCGAGCATACCGGAGTTCCAGAGGCACCCTTCCGCGATGAGCCGCTCGGCGGTGGAGCGGCCGGGCTTCTCGAGGAACCGCTCGACGCGGTGTGCCCCGGGCAGCCCTGCGAGCTCCTCGCCGGGCCGGATGTAGCCGTAGCCGGTCTCAGGTCCGCCGGGGACGAGGCCGACGGTGACGAGCCACCCCTCCGATGCGGCGCGGACCGCGCTCGCGAGCGTGGCCGCCCACGCCTCGCCGTCGGAGAGCAGGTGGTCGCTCGGGACCATCACTACGATCGCGTCCGGGTCCTCGGCCGCGGCGAACGCGGCAGCGAGCGCGACGGCGGCCGCGGTGTTTCGCGCCGAGGGCTCGGCGAGGACGCGGGCGTTGCAGCCCGCTTCGCCGGCGAGGTGGTCGCGTATCTCGCGCACGAGCGCTTCGCTGGTGAGCACGAGCGTGCGGCCCGGCTCTGCGAAGCGGCTCACGCGCGCGATGGCCTGGGAGACGAGTGAGCTGCCGCCGAAGACGGTCAGGAGCTGTTTCGGGGAAAGCTCGCGCGACAGCGGCCAGAAGCGGGTGCCGCTGCCGCCGGCGAGGACGACAGGCGTGAGGTGCTCGATCGAGTGGTCGGACATGTCGGTCCTCGCGTCTCGGGGACAGGTCTGTGCGGCCGGGGGCCTCGCGAACCGGTCATCATGGGGCGATTCCGGCGACAGCCGGCGGTATGGCGACAGCCGACAGTATACTTGTGGAGCGCTCGCCCGGTGGTGACGAACATGAGGCGCCTGCGTTGTGCTGCTTCGCGTCGATCCTCACCGTGCGTGTGCATGCACGTGTGTATGGACCTCAGGAATACCCGATCGAAGGACACCTCATATGCTTTCATGGGTCCGGATCCGTGCGGCGACGCTCGTGGTGCTCGCCGCGCTGGTGGTCCCGCTCGTGGTCTCGTGCGCCCCGCGCCCGGCGGCTCGAGTCGACGGCGACGGCCTGCGCTCGGAGGAGCTCACGCCCGGCGAGTTCCCGGACAAGGCGCCACCCGAGCCGGTGCAACCGCCTCCGCCGATGCTCAGGGACCCCAAGACGGCGGTCTACTCGTACCTGCTCTGGATCAGCTACGCGTACCGGGTCCTGAACTCGGACGTGGCGACCCACGCCTTCGACGAGTGGGAAGAGGTGCGCGTGAACTCCTACGTCGAGCTCAACCGCCAGGAAGGCCGCGCCATCGACCAGCGGCTGCTGAAGTTCGAGCCGAGGTCGGTGCAGACGCAGGGCGAGACGGCGACCGTGTCGGCGAGAGAGGAGTGGGTGTACCGCTACATCGACACGGGTACCGGCGCGTACTCCAGTCCGGTCCACTCGGCGACCTACGACACCACGTACACGGTCGTCAAGAAGGACGATCGCGGGTGGCTCGTGCATGAGGTGCAGGCCGCTCCGGTCGGCTCGACGCCGCCGTGATGCCGGTCGCGCACTCGGTCACATTCGTCGATTTGTGACCGGTGTCACCGTGCGACGGCAAGGATTTCACTTAACCTCCACACTTAAGGTTCCGATATTCTATGCGGACGCGCCTTTCGGGGCGTTCTTGTCGTACGCGCGCTCCGTGAACCCGGCGGAGCGGTCCTTTCGAGTGGGCGTGAAGGTGTGGGCGACTTCGTGAAGGTGGAACAGCGTATGTCACGCAGAACGTGGGGGTTGGTCGCGGTCGCCGTCGTCGCGTGCGCGTTGCTGTTGGCTTCGCCGGTGACGGCTGGCGCAGCCCGCGACAACGGCGAGTGCTCGATGTGCCACGGCATCGGCCTGATCGGGCCCGACGCGTCGTTCACGATCGGCGCGGTCGATCGTGAGACCGCGTGTCGCAAGTGCCACATCGACACATTCGTGGGGACGCACCCCAACCATTACGCCGGTGGCGACTGCGGGTCGGTCTGTCACCTCACCGAAGGCTTCGGCTACTCCATCGCCGCCCACACGCCCACCGTGCTCACCGCCGGTGGCGCTTTTGCGTCTGCAGCTTCGAACAACGCCCCCGCCACGACACTGCACGCCATCCACAACAACCCCCGCTGGATGGCGGACAAGAGCAAGCCGGGCAGCAAGTGCGGCAGCTGCCACGCGGTCGCGGCGTGTACTGCGTGCCATGAGGGCTCTCCGCAGCCGCACCAGACCCACGCCGAGCACGGGAACGCAGCCCCGTGGGTCGGAAACGTCTCCTTCGGCGTCCCCGGCGGAGACATGACGGTCGACACCATGGCGCGCGACTACGAGCAGGGTTGCGGGGCCGTCGGCTGCCACGACATCAACGGGATCAAGGTGTCCCGGCCGTACTACATCGACTGCTACACCCACCCCGCGTACCCCGACAAGGACTACATCGACTCGACGGGTCGCATCACGCGCAGCGGGACGTGGACCACGCTGTCTCAGTCGACCTGTTCGCTCGGTCGCGAGATCCACGCGAACTCGACAGCTTCGTGGGTCACGGTCCGGTTCACCGGCGAGCGGGTCACGCTCTACGCGACCAAAGACAACTACCGGGGCATCGGTGAGATCCTGATCGACGGGGTCCCGCGGGGAACCTACGACGCCTACAGCGAGCTCACATACAGGCAGCGGCCGGTCTGGATCAGCGGGGACCTCGGTGACCCTGACCAGGAGCACACCATCACCATCCGTCCCACCGGCACGAAGAACCCCGCCTCGCGCGGGTTCTACGTCGCTTTGGACCACATCGGCGTGGATGAGCGCATCGTCGGCTCGATCGCCCCTCAGTGCGCGAGCTGCCACCCGGTCGAGGCCGATCCCGACCAGCACTACGGCAGCGGTGTCGGCGACTTCACCCATGACATGACCCAGACGATCGTCGCGACCAACATCTGGGACACGGGCCGCGGGCAGTACTCGTGCGACAAGTGCCACAAGACCCACCTGTCGCAGGAGCACCTGCGTCCCACGTCGTCGGGCTACGGTGCGCCCAATGCGTGCTCGATCTGCCACCCGGTGTACGCGGCCACGTCGTGGAGCGGCACCTACAGCCTCACGAGCGGATGTGAGTTCGGCGAGTGCCACTCGGCGGCCTCGGGTCGCGAACGGCACGCCCGGGAAAGTCTCGCCCACCAGTTCGACACCGTCGGCGAGAGCACCGCGTGCATCGGGTGCCACGGAAACGACGTGTCGGTCGTGCACAACAACTCAGTACCCGGCAACGGCTTCGTCGAGACCGAGGGCTGTCTTGGGTGTCACGGTCCGAACAAGCTTGCGACCGCGGAGTCGTGCACGGCGAGCGGCTGCCATCCCAACACGCACAACTCGATGGCCACGCACGTGATCAAGAACGCCGACGCCCACACCGCGGCGACGTTCACACGTGCGTACCAGGGTGATGCCAGCCTCGACGACGGCGGGCGTGAGTGCGCGACGTGCCACTCGGCCCAGCTGTTCATCGCGCACTCCGGGACGAGCGTCCCGATCTCGTGCTCGAGCGGCGGAAGCGATGGGCTCGGCTGCCACCTCACGACCAAGTTCAACGCTCCGCTCGTCGCGGCCGCCAGCTGGCCGACGCGCAAGTGCACGGCGTGCCACAACGACCCGCCGTACGTGAGCCATGACGAGACGGCCACCGCCCACTTCGTCACGAGCAACGGTTGCGCGGGCACGGGAGCGAGCTGCCACAACTCGAACAGCCTCTGGACGCTGCACCTGACCAAGCAGAACGGCGACCCGGCTGCGGGCCAGAGCTGCGCGAACATCGGCTGCCACGACACGCTCGACCGCAGGCCGACGGTGTTCGCCGCGAACTCGTGCGGTTCGACCTCGCCTGAGGGGCTCGGTTGCCACCGCACGTACACTCCCGCCCACGCCACGGGCTTCAAGCACGCGTTCTCCTCGGCCAGCTACTACAACGCCGGCTCCGAGTCGGGCTGCACGAACCAGCCCGGGTGCCACGGTGACGACGTGACCGAGGACTTCGGCAGTGTCTACCACCCGGCCACCGGCTGCTTCGAGGGCGCGTGCCACCAGAGCCCGAGCAAGGCCGCCTTCACGGGGCTGTTGCCCACCGATTGCCAGGAGTGCCACACCGGCGGTGCGTTCTCTGGGGCTCCTGCGCGCGCCAGCTTGACCTCGTCGCCGGCTGCCGGCGGACACTACTCCGAGACCACGCACACCGCCTCTGGGCTGACTGCGACTGTGAGCGCTGGCGGCTCTGCGATCGCGCGGTGCGTCGACTGCCACGACCCGGCCATCGGCGGGACCCGTGCCGGCCTGCTGAACCAGCACACGGCCATGAGCGTGCCGGGCAGCCCGTACGGCGCGACGATGGGCTGCGGTGAGTGCCACGGCGACACGCGCGCCAACGGTGCCGCGCAGGTCGCGGCGGACTGGCCGTCTCGCACGTGCGCCGCGTGCCATACCGGCGGTTCGACCTCGCCGCTCGACCACGCAGCGGCCGCTCCGGCGGTGGCCGAGAGCGGCTCGAGCTGTGGCGGCATCAGCGGCTGCCACACCTCGACGGACCTGCACCAGATCCACCGCAACGCGTCCGGCTGCGCACTGACCGGTTGCCACGACTTCTCGACTCAGGCGGGCAGGCCGTCCGTGCGGTCGTGCGGCCAGGGCAACGGTGGCTGCCACCTCGACAAGACCGTCGACAACCACGGCGCCGACCACGGCTACACGGCGGCGAGTGACTATAACGACGCCACCGTGAGCGGCTGCGCCAACTCCGGACCGGGGTGCCACGGCTTCGACGGCTCGCGCGCCAACGCCGTCGACCGGTACCACACGGCGGGGTCGCTGTCGTGCATGAGCAGCGCCTGCCACACGAGCCCGACGATGGACGCTGCGTGGAAGGCGAACAACACCGGGGCCGAGTGCGCCGCGTGCCACGCGGGCGACTTCGCCGGCGCGCCCGACCGGATCGCGCTCTACGACGTCTACCCGAACGGCCACTACTCCGAGACCACCCACACGATCTCCGGTCTGGACACGGCGATCAGCGCGGGCGGCACGTACTCCGCCACGTGCGCCGATTGTCACAACCCGGTCGACGCCTCTGGTCCTGACGGTCTGCTCGCCCAGCACAAGGGCCTCAAGGACTGGGGCACGCTCACCTGCTCTGGGTGCCACAACAAGAACGCGGCGATACAGGCGATCGTGACAGATGGCACCCGCACGGACACCTGCGCGGCATGCCACGCCGTCGAGGTCCAGCCGACGATGGTCATGCACGCGCCGTCGGCGCCGGTGACGATCGGGACCGAGGCCGGCGGGGCTGGCTCGTGCCAGTCGGCCGGCTGCCATGCGACGCTCGACATCCACGCGCTGCACAAGAGCAACCTGTCCGGCGGCCCGAACGGCTGCACGATGGCAGGCTGCCACGACGCCGCCAAGCAGGGGTGGAAGCCGGCGCTCACGAGCTGTGGTTCGGGTGGCGACTGCCACGACTCGGGGCCGATCCACCCGGCTGAGGCCGTCAAGCACACGACGATCGCTTCCGGCGCTTCGTGCGTCGTGTGCCACGAGTCCGGTGACCTCAAGATCGTCCACGGTGACGACTGCGGCACGTGTCACGGGAACCCGTCGTACCCGGCACTGCCCACAGGCAAGCTGGAGTGCACGAGCTGTCACAACGGCGTCGACGTCGGCATGCACGTCTACGACCCGTACGACCCGAACCACTACATGGCCGCGGTCCACACCGCGGGCGCCACGGAGCCTGGCATCAGCAACACCGGCGGCAAGAGCTGTGATGTGTGCCATGTCGTCGAGCTCAAGCCGGAGCACGCGAAGGCGTCGACGAGCTTCGACCTCGGCGGACACCCAGACATCTGCGTGGCGTGTCACGAGGTCGCTGTCGACAGCCTCGCCGTCACGCCGTGGACGGCCCAGTGCCAGGCGTGCCATGCGCCGGCCACCGTCCACACCGGCTACACCGCCAAGCACGACTTCAGTGCGGGCAACGCCGCGTGCGCGGGTGCCGACTGCCACGACGTGAGCGACGCGGCATCCCTGCACAGCGCGTCTCTGCCCGGAGCGGGTGACTGCGTGAGCTGTCACGCGAGCACCCTCGCCGTGCCCACCCAGACCGCGTGCACGGACTGCCACGCGGCCCATCCCGCGCAGGCGACGGTCCATGCGTCGAGCCAGAGCGAGTGCACGTCGGTGTGCCATGCCTCGAAGGCCGACATCGCGACCGGACACGCCTCATGCGCGACGTGCCACGCGAACCCGGCGCTCGTCGACTACTTGAAGAACAACTACACGGCTACGTGCACCGACTGCCACAACACGTCGCTCATCGGACTGAAGACGTACAGCCCGTTCGACCCGAACCACTACGGGCTCGCGATCCACACGGCGTCACCCTTCACCTTCGTCTACCAGAGCAATGGAGCCGACGGCCCCGTGCCGGCGGAGACGAAGGAGTGCAGCACGTGCCACACCGGCTCGCTCAAGGCAGCCCACGCCTCCACAAGCACCAATGGCGGTTCGGTCACCTGCACCGAGTGCCACAGCGACACGACCCTGAACTCGACCGCGGTCATCGCGGGCGACTGGCCCACGAACCGCTGCACGGACTGCCACGACCACGGCGCGGCGTCGACCCACGACGGTATGACCACCGTCCACGTCGTCTCGACAGCTCGCGGCTGCGCAGGGTCCGGTACGAGCTGCCACAACCTCACGGACCTCGCCAAGCTCCACAACGTATCGCAGAGCGGCGGCACGCCGAAGTACGCGAGCTGCGCCAACACCGGTTGCCACGTGACGAAGGACCTGCGTCCGTCCCCGGTGTTCCCCGCGGACTCGTGCGGCCAGGGCTCGACGGGCTGCCACACCGACAAGACCACCACGAACCACGGCGGCAAGCACACGCTCGACGTCACGGGCAGCAACTATAACAACGCGACGATCTCCGGCTGCACGAACTCCGGAGACGGCTGCCACGGCTTCAACGCCAGCACGAGCATCACCGCGTATCACCCGGATTCCGGGTGCACCGAAGGCCCGTGCCACACGAGCCCGAGCAAGCCGAGCAAGACCGAGCCGTTCACCTGCCAGACCTGTCACAACGGCACGTTCATCAACGCTGTCGACACCGTGGGTCTCACGGACGGCGCCCCTGACGGGCACTACTCAGAGGCGACGCATACGATCGGTGTCATGACCGACACGGTGAGCGCAGGAGGCACGTACTCGGCCACGTGCGCGACGTGTCACGACCCTGTCAGCCCGGGAAGCATCGACGGGCTCTACGTCCAGCACCAGAACCTGAACCTCGGCCTGGGTGACACCACCTGCTCCGACTGCCACAACTACAACGCTGCTATCCAGACGATCGTCACGGACACCACCCGCGACGGCACCTGCGCTTCCTGTCACAACGCGAGCGTGCTGCCGACGATGGTCATGCACGGTGCGACGGCGCCGGTCGTGAGCGGCTCCGAGGCCGGCGGGGCGGGCAGCTGTGTCAGGGCGGGGTGCCACCTGACCCTCGACCTGCACGCGCTGCACAAGAGCGACCTGTCGGGCGGCCCCAACGGCTGCACGATGACAGGCTGTCACGACGCCACCAGGCAGGGCTGGAAGCCGACGCCGAACAGTTGCGGCCTAGGCGGCGACTGCCACACGACAGACCCCCACAACCCGGCCGCGCACATCACGACCGCTTCCGCTGCATGCGTGGTCTGCCACGAGTCCACGGACCTGCGCGTGGTCCACGGTCAGAGCTGCGCGCTATGTCACGGCAACCCGAGCTACCCCACGCTTCCCGCGGGCAAGCTCGAATGCCTGGACTGCCATGTTCCGGGCACGGTCGGCGCGAAGACCTACACGCCGGTCGACCCGAACCACTACCTCGGCACCGAGACCTCGCACACCGCGAGCGCCGCGCAGGCGTCTGATACGTACTCCGGCTTCGTCTGCACGACGTGTCATCTCATGGAGCTCAAGCCGGAGCACGACAAGGCGAACGCCGCGTTCCCGACGGTCCCCGGCACTCATGCGAACAAGTGCATCGCGTGCCACGAGCTTCGCGTCGACGGCTTCACGCTGCCGTGGACGAGGCTGTGCGCCAACTGCCACACCGTCAAGCACGGCGACTACGCCTCGAAGCACAACGCGACCGCCGTGGGCGGCACGTGCGCGAGCACGATCACCTCGGTCACCGTCGCGAGCGAGAACTTCGACAGCGTGACCGCGCCTGCGTGGCCGGCCAGCGGCTGGAATCGCAGCAACACCACAGGCAAGGTCGTGACGAACGCCACCCAACGTCTGAGCACGCCGAACTCGGGCGCCTTCGTCAACACCGCGGGCACGACGGAGTATTTCGAGCGCACGTTCGACCTGTCCGGGTACTCCAACGCCAAGATCTCGTTCTGGCGCTACACGGCGAACCTCGACGCGACCGTGGACTTCCTGCGGGCGGCGTACTCGACGAATGGCGGCGCGTCGTGGGTCGACATCTACCCGGCGAGCAACGCCAACGTCGCCGGCGGCATGGTCGGACCTGTGTCACTGCCTTCCGTCGCCAACGTGCTGGTCCGCTTCTCTGGGGCCAACAACCAGGCGAACGAGACGATCTACATCGATGACATCGTGATCACCGGTGACACCGGCACGAACTGCCACAACGTCGCGGACGCGGCGGCGATCCACAACAACTCCGTGCCCTACGTGAGCCAGGCCGACACCGACCTGTGCACGACGTGCCACACGAACAACACCACGGTGCCGGCGACCCTGACCTGTGTCGACGCGTCGTGCCACGCCGGCATCCACAACAGCGACCATATCGCGGTGGCCAGCGCGGCGTGCCTGAGCTGCCACAGCGCTTCGAACGACGTGCGCATCATCCACGCAGGCGTCGGCGACGGCTGCAACGTCTGCCACGGCGGCGGCGGCTACACCGACATCCACACCGGCAAGAGCGCCGAGTGCGCGCAGTCCGGGTGCCACGCATCCGAGACCCCGGTCGACCCGAACCACTACACCGGCACGGAGCTGCTGCACACGGCAGGCGCCGCCCAGGAGAACTCGACCCTCGGCGCCTGGGCGCTCTCGCCTGCGTGCGTGACGTGCCACGACATGACGCTGCTCTCCGAGCACGAGGCCTCCACGGCCGCCAAGACGAGTGTGCCAGGCAACGTGTGCGAGAACTGCCACCTGTCCACCGCGCTTCCGAACTCGCCTGCGGTCGTCGCGGGCGACTGGGCCGCACGCGCAGGCGTCAACGCCTGCATCGCGTGCCACGCGGTCGACACCGTGACCGTCATGCACGGCCAGACCGCGATCGAGGGCAACCACGCCGTCATGAACGACACGCAGTCGTGCGCGTCATCCGGCGCCGGCTGCCACCCGGTGAGCAACGTCGCCCAGGTCGGCACGCCGACCACGACGAACAACATCCACGCCTCGTGCGCGGACTGCCACGGCAAGAGCTCGAGCGCGCACCTCGTCGTGCCGGGCGCGCTCGCGCAGGGCTGCACCGGCAACGCCGCGTGCCACACGGTGGGCTTCTCGACGAACAACCACGGGTATGCGACGGGCGATGAGGCATGGCACACCGCGAGCGGTATGGCGACCGACCTCGATGCGGCCTTCGTCAACCACGACACCTGCGCCGAGTGCCACAGCGCCACGCTCGGCCTCGCGCACAAGGACACGTCGACCACAGCGGATCTCGGCACCGGACGCACGGCGTGGAACGCGACCGCGCAGTCGACCTGCCGTGACTGCCACAACGCGCCGGCCACGACCGGGTACGTGGCCTCGGCCGTCGTCGTGAAGGGCGACTGGCCCACCAAGACGTGTGACGACTGCCACACCGCCAAGCACGGCACCTACACGCTGGCGCGTCACCAGTCGCCCGCCGGCTCGGGCTGCACGCTGTCGAACGGCTGCCACGGTTACACCGGCGCCACGCTCGACGTGCGCGCCGTGCACGACACGGCCGCGACCGGCTGCACCGCGACCGGCACCGACGGCAAGGGCTGGAGCGGCGGTTGCCACGCGCTCGACAAGCAGATGTCGACCGCGAACATGAGCTGTGGTTCGGGCGCCACCGGTCAGGCGTGCCACACCAACCACACGCACCTGAACCACGGCCCGGACCACACCTACACCACGGCCAGCGACTACACGCAGACGCTCGACGGGATCGGCTCCGAGGCCGGGTGCTCCAACTCCGGCGCCGGTTGCCACGGCACTGCCGGAGTCGACCGCGACGGCGTCCAGGAGTTCCACGCTGCGAAGACCGCCGGTTGCGTCGGCGGCGACAAGTGCCACGGCAGCCCGACGATGACGCAGGCGTGGAAGGACGGCGGCTCAGGCACGGACTGCATCCGCTGCCACAACAACAACTTCGTGAACGCGAAAGACACGATGCCGCTCTACGAGGCATCCTCGGCCGGCCACTACGGCGAGACGACGCACACGGCCACAGCCGGCCTCGGCACCGTGAGCGCTGGCGGCTCGGCGAGCGCGGCCTGTTCGGTCTGCCACGACCTCGTGCTGCGCGATGCGCACGGCGCCGCGGGCGGAGGCTTCGGCTCCAAGACCAAGGGCGTCTACGTCACCTGCCAGGAGTGCCACGCCTACAACGCGGCGACCTCGGACATCATCACGACGGACTGGACCGCCAAGTCCTGCGCCGCCTGCCACACCGCCGGTGTGCTCGGCGCCGCGCAGGTCATGCACACGGCGACAGCGCCGGTCGTGAACGGTTCGTCGACCGCAGGCTGCGGTGCGCAGGGCGCCGGTTGTCACAATACGTACGACCTGCACGCGCTGCACAAGAACAAGAGCTGCACGCTCGCCGGGTGCCACGACACCAAGAACAAGGACATGACCGCCGCCTCCAAGACGTGCGGCGGCGCGACCGGCTGCCACTTGAACACGACGTACACGAACACGCTTCACAACGGCCTGAACGGCGATGACCTTGCCAAGCACCGCGCACAGAGCGACGAGACCTCGTCGCTGGCCGGCTACGTCAAGCCGACCACCTGTACGCTGTGCCACACCTCGACGCTCAAGACCGCTCACAACACCACGCCGTCGTGGACCACGCCGTACTGCCTGAACTGCCACAACGCGACCTCGCCGATCGATGCGGTCGACGTCATCAAGAACACCGCGTGGAACAACGGGTCGTGCTCGGCGTGCCACACCGTCAAACACCAGGCGATGAGCGTCATGCACGATGCCTCGGTGGAAGGCATCGGCTGTGCTCCCTCCGGTAGCAGCGAGCCGACGACGGTCGACCTGCACCGCGAGGACTTCGACGGCGTGACCGCTCCGGCGTGGCCTGCCACGTGGACCAAGGGCGGTTCGAACCCGGCGCAGCTCGTGACCACGAACTCGACGAGCGTGTCCGTGCCGAACTCCGCGCGGTTCGTGGCTAGCGGGTCCTCCGCGCAAAACGCCTACCTGCAGCGCACGTTCGACCTGTCCGCTTCGGATAGCCCGCTCCTGTCGTTCAGGTACCGGACCGACTTCCCGGTCTCCGTCGCCGACGAGGACCTGGACATCACCGGTGTCGTGACGCAGGGATCGTGGGCGCTTTCGGGCGGCGGGACGTGGGATTCGTCGCTCGACTCGACCGACACCCAGATCATCACCGTCTCGGCGAACACGACCGGCAAGCTCGCCGTGCGTGACACGGGTGTGGGCACCGGATCGATTACGAACGTGACCATTTTCGTGCGCGCCAACACGGCGGGCAACGAGCGCCTCACCTACGGCTTCGACCTGGGCGGGACGTTGCTGACGACCACGCAGAACCTCACCACGACCTACACGGGTTACTCGTACTCGAGCCCGACGAAGCCTGGTGGCGGATCGTGGACGTGGACCGACATCAACAACGTGCAGGCGCACGTCCAGGCCGTCATGAGCGGTGGAGCTTCCGCGGTGAACGTCGACGTCGTACGCATCATCGTGACCTACACCGACGAGAACACCGCGCAGAACTACCTGCGGGCGGAGTACTCGACGAACGGAGGCGGCTCCTGGACGTCGCTTCTCAATGTCACGTCGACGACCGGGTGGACGAGCTTCGGGCCGGTCGCTCTGCCGCAGCAGGCGAACGTGCTCGTGCGTTTCACGATGGGTTCCAACAAGGTCACGCAGCTGTCGTACCTCGACGACATCGTCATCACGCACGTCGTCACGTCAGGCGGCGGCGGTGAGGGTTGCCACGATGTCTCCGACGTTGCGAGGATCCACGACACCTCGACAGGTCCGGGTTGCGTGGCGTGCCACACGGCGCCAGAGGTGCTGCCGGTCACCAAGACCTGCTCGGCTGTCGGCTGCCATGCGACCGGAGCGGACCACGACGGGCTGCACCAGACCACGACAGCGAGCGACTACGCCGACGGTTCGGGTGAAGGCGTCGAGTCCGGCTGCCTGAACTCCGGCTCCGGCTGCCACGGGGCCACCACGCTGCCCGCCAACGGCGCGAAGACGTTCCATCCGGCGTCCGGCTGCCTCGACGGCGCCTGCCACTTGAGCGCGAGCATGACGCCGGCGTTCAAGGCGGCGAGCGACGGGATGGAGTGCGTCCGCTGCCACGACGGCACGTTCGCCGGAGCGTCCGACAAGATCGCGCTCGGTGATGCGGATACCGCAGGCCACTACCCGACGCTGCTGCACACCGCCACGGCGGGTCTCGGCAACGTGACGGCCGGCGGCAGCGCGACCGCCGCGTGCGCCACCTGCCACGACCTCGGCCTCAAGGCCGCTCACTCCGGCGCCGGCTTCGTCTCGAAGACCAAGGGCGCGAAGGTCACGTGCGGCGAGTGCCACAACTACAACGCCGCGACCACCAACGTGATCACCACGAGCTGGACGACCAAAGCGTGCTCCGAGTGCCACGCGAGCGGTGTGCTCGGCGCTACCCAGGTGCTCCACGGCACCACGGCCCCGGCCGTCAACGGCTCCTCGACCGCTGGTTGCGGTGCGAGCGGCGCTGGCTGTCACAGCACCTATGACCTGCACAACCTGCACCGCAATGCCGCGGGTGGTTGCGTGCTGGCCGGGTGCCACGACGCCAAGAACAAGGACATGACCTCCGCGGCCAAGACCTGCGGTCAGGCGACCGGCTGCCACACGAGTGCGACGTACAACACGACACAGCACGGCACGCTCACCGGCGCGGATACCACGAAGCACCGCGCTGCCGGCAACGCCTCGTCGAACCTGGGCGGCTACACGCAGAGCACCGCGTGCGTGGACTGCCACTCGCTCACCATGCGTCCCGCTCACGACACCCGGGCCGGTTGGACGTGGCCGTACTGCACGAGCTGCCACAATCAGACCACGCCGATCAACGCCGTGAACGTCATCAAGAACACCGCGTGGAACAACGGCACGTGTGAGGCCTGCCACACCACCAAGCACGACACATTCGGGAACCACACAGCCACGCAGTCGAGCGGCTGCACCATCGGCACGTGCCACAGCGAGGGCGGCTCGGGCACATCGCGCGACGTCCGCTTGATCCACGACCGCGCGACGTCCGGTTGCTCTGCGGCCGGCACCGACGGCAAAGGCTGGACCGGTTCCTGCCACGCGCTCGACAAGCAGATGACCACTACAGCGATGAGCTGCGGCCAGGGCGCGACAGGACAGGCCTGCCATACGAGTCACACCCACACGAACCACGGTCCGGACCACGACTATACAGCTGCGAGCGCCTACACGCAGACGGCTGACACCATCGGCTCTGAGGCCGGGTGCGCGAACTCGGGCACGGGCTGTCACGTCTCGGCGTCCACGGGTGACGCGATCACGACGTTCCACAGCGCCAAGACCGCCGGCTGCACGAGCACAGACAAGTGCCACAGCAGCCCGACGATGACCAGTGCATGGAAGAGTGGCGGGTCCGGTGCGGATTGCTCGCGCTGCCACAACAACAACTTCGTGAACGCGAAAGACACGATGCCGCTGTACGAGGCTGCGTCCGCCGGACACTACGGCGAGACGACGCATACCGCGACGGCCGGCCTCGGCACGCTGAACGCTGGCGGCACTGCGAGCGCGGCGTGCTCGGTCTGCCACGACCTGACGCTCCGCAACGCGCACGGCGCCAACGGCGGTCCGTTCAGCTCGAAGACCAAGGGTGTCTACGTGACATGCCAGGAGTGCCACGGCTACAACGCCGCGACCTCGAACATCATCACCACGAGCTGGACCGCGAAGTCCTGCGCTGCGTGCCACACGAGCGGCGTGCTCGGCGCCACGCAGGCGATGCACTCCACAACGCCGCCGGCCGTGACAGGAAGCTCGACCGCGAGCTGCGGCGCGAGCGGCATCGGTTGCCACCAGACCTACGAGCTGCACGCGCTGCACAAGAACGCGCCGGGCGGCTGCACGCTCGCCGGCTGCCACGCCAAGAACAAGGACATGACGTCCGCCGCGAAGAACTGCGGCGAGGCCACCGGCTGCCACCTGAACACCCAGTTCACGGCGACACAGCACAACGGCAGCACGCGCGGTCTGATCAACGGCACGGACACGACGCACACGGCCGGCGCCACGCAGATGAACGCGACCTACACGCTCGACGGCAAGACCGCGGCGTGCTCGGCGTGTCATGCCGCGGCGCTCTTCACCGAGCACAACCGTTCGACCTCGAGTCTCACCGGTGCGGGCGCCACGAAGTGCCTGCAGTGCCACAACGACTCGACGACCGTCGCCGACGTGGTCAACGGCAACTGGGCAGCACGCAACACGACGACCGCCTGCTCGGTGTGCCACGCGAACACCGACGCCACATCGGCTGCGACCGCGCACGGCTTCAGCGGCACGAACCACACCGCGACGAGCGTGACCGGCTGCACCACTGACGGGTCCGCCCTTGGCGCCGGCTGCCATGGGACCACGACCACACCGAGCCTCACGACGGTCCACACGACCGGGTGTGCGCTCACGCGCGCGTGCCACTCGCCGACGGTCTACAACCCTGGCGTGAAGGCGTGCACCAACGCGTCGTGCCACCCGACCGCCACGTACAACACCACGACGTACGCGCACGGGTCCGTCACCGGCGACGAAGCGACTCACACGGTCACGACGGCGAGCATGAACACGACGCTCAGCTACGGCACCGGTACCGCGAGCGCCGCGTGCTCCGTGTGTCACAGCTCGACCCTCAAGGCGTCACACAACCCGGCTGCCGGCTACGCTACGAACTCTCTCGGCGGCAACTGGCTGCGCACGAACGGCGCATGCGTGGGTTGCCACAACGCCACGAGCCCGATCGATGTCGCCGCCCTCGTGGCTGCGAACAACTGGGGTGATACGTGTGTGGCGAACGGATGCCACAACACGACCCAGAGCGCGCACATCGACGGCGGCAACGACGCGATCGCCGTGACCGGCATGGAGGCGGCGGGCGCCGGCACCTGCAACAAGTCCGGGTGCCATACGAACGTGAACCTGCACGAGCTGCACAAGAACAGGGGCTGCGCGCTCACCGGCTGCCACGTGACGGCGAACAAGGACATGCGACCGACGCAGAAGTCGTGCGGCACGGGCGGCAACTGCCACGTCGGCTACGAGTCCGGTGCCCATGCGGTCTCGAGCGGCGGCTCGGCGTGCAACACGTGCCACAGCAGCAAGACGGTGATGGTCAACGATACGACGACCTTCCACCACGTGCTCGACAGCGCGACACCGTACCGCGCGCCTGCCGGAGCCAACACGTACCCGACGTCGACGACCGCGCTCGAGTGCGTGAGCTGCCACACCGACCACAACAACTTCAACAGCGCCAAGGGCAGCAACCTGCGCCAGAGCGTCAGCAACGCGAACGCGAGCGCGTTCACGAACACCGACTTCTCGTCGACGAGCCCGTACGGCATCTGCGTGAGCTGCCACAGCACCGCGCTCACGAAGAGCACCAGCCAGAAGGTCAACGCGAACCGTCCCACCTCGACGCTCGCGATCAGCGGCGCCGACTACAACACCTCGGCGCACAACTACGTGATCAACGACTCGACCAAGGTCGGCTTCGGGACCTCGGCCTTCCAAGCGAACTGCACGAAGTGCCACGACGACGAGCAGGACACCGGTTCGAAGATGTCGTCGACGTACAAGCTCGGTCTGCACTACTCGGCCGAAGAAAGCCTGCTCAAAGCACTCGGTGTCACGCTCGTCGGCACGAACTACGCCGAGGAGAACCTGTGCTTCAAGTGCCACACCGGTGGAAACACCGCTGGTCCTGACGGCTACGGCGTGAACCCGGGCGGCACGGCGATGACCGGGCGTTCTCGCAACGTCCAAGCGCAGTTCGCCAAGACGTCGAAGCACAACGTCGCCGGGTACGCGGGCATCCACCGCCACGACGAGTACGCCAACGCGCCCGCGCAGATCGCTCCGAGTGATGCGGTCGACGGCTGGTGGGGCGCGAGCAACGCGAACAAGCACGTCGAGTGCGTCGACTGCCACAACGTCCACCAGGCCCAGAAGAACACCGCGGCCGAGTGGCCGATCGAAGGAGCCAACCGTCAGACGACCACCGGTGTCGTGGTCTCGCCGGCCAACAAGGGTGTCTGGGGTGTCAACATCAGCGGTGCGACGAACGGCAACTGGTCCGGCGGCGCCGGGGCCGATACGCCCACGTGGCTCAACAAGACGCCGGTCGTCCCGACCTACGCGAAGGTGGCGAGCGTGACGTACGAGTGGCAGCTGTGCCTCAAGTGCCACAGCCGCTACGCGTGGGGTCAGAACACGCCGCCCAACGTGCCGTCAGGCAGGGCCGCCAGTGCTGGCACGAGCACGATGACCGACGTCGGCCAGGACTTCAACCCGTCGAACTACGCGTACCACCCGGTCTTCGCGCAGGGCAAGAACCAGCCGTCCGCGTCGCTCTACAGCTACTGGAACACGGATGCCGACCGCCGCAGCATCGGCGGTGTCTCCACCGGCAACGGCCTGTCGAACACGTTCGTCGACGGCTGGCTGCACACGAGCCGCGTGACCTGCAGCGACTGCCACGGCAACAACGCGTGGGGCGATACGCGCGGCGTGCACGGTTCGTCGAACAAGTGGATCCTGCGCGGCGTGAACACCGGCATCAAGGTCACGAAGCCCGCAGGTCCCGTGAACGTCAACGCGACCGCCAACGCCGCATCGTTCTGCAACAACTGCCACAGGTGGGACGTCTACGGCGGCGGATTCAAGGACGGCTCCGGCGACGAGGCCTTCTCGCGCGCAAGCCACTTGGGCGGCGGTCTGCGCACGGCCTGCGACGACCAGAGCCTCATCAAGAGCGGGCTCGTCGGGTGCATCGGGTGTCACGGCGGCCGTCCGACAGACGGTGGCAAGCCGAACGGCCTCATCCACGGCACTGCGCTGGGTAAGGGCAACGGCGCGAACAACGCGAGCGGCGTCATCCAGAGCGGAACCGCGGTCGGCGACCCGATGGGTGATCGTTTCTGCAACGGTGCGGCGTGGGATGCCCACCAGACCGGCAAGACCGGCACGATCGGCTGCTCGACGCTCGGGACGGCCGACCAGTACAGCTCGTGCACGCAGCACGGCGGCACGTGGGGCAAGACGTTCGCGGCGAACTACAACTACTAGGCGCGCCGGGCGCC
>FWPV01004536.1_pt1 | contig 29199 bp, 23 predicted proteins | sample 2228371 | NCBI WGS metagenome assembly FWPV01 (sample SAMEA103939776, study PRJEB20133) | metagenome | reverse complement strand
CGGGCCGGCTCGGTAGGGGCAGGGCTTGCCCCCGCCCGTCTCGGTAGGGGCAGGGCTTGCCCCCGCCCCGTTTGGGTAGGGGCAGGGCTCGCCCCCGCCCCGTTTGGGTAGCACCGCCAGGCGTGGATGGAGGATCTATGGCAACCTATAGCATCAAAGCGATCAAGTATTGTGAACAGCGCGTGCCGGGACCGCAGATGTTCTACATGTCGCGCTGGGGCGAGTGGCTGACCGCCGATTTCTTCTTGTTTCTCCTGCGCCGCGACGATGGGGCGGTGGTGCTGGTGGATACCGGCGTGCGCGACGTGGACGAAATCCAGCCTCTGGTGGTGGCCGGCGTGGGCTACGAGGGCCGCTTTCGCATGGACATGGCAACGCAGAATGTGCCGCTGCTGCTGCGCCAGGAAGGCGTGGACCCGGCCGACGTGACCGCCGTCCTGATCACCCATCTGCACTACGATCACTGCTCCAACGCCCGGCTGTTCCCCAACGCCCGGTTTATCGTGTCGCGCACCGGCTGGCACCTGACCCTTGACCCACCCCATCCCGCTCTGACGCCCGACCTGCTCTTTCCGCGCGATGTGCTGGCCTATTTCGCCAACGAGGCCCGCGACCGGCTCATCCTGGCCGACGACGAAGCGCCCGACCTCCTGCCCGGCATCGGCGCGTTCTACATCGGCGGGCACACGCTGTGCAGCCAGGCGTTCACCGTCCAGACCAGGCAGGGCACAGCCGTCTTTCCCGGCGACACGGTGTTTTACTACGAGAACCTGGAAAAGAACCACCCGATCGGCCTGGCGGTGGACATTGTCGAGTGTTACCAGGCGATGGACCGCATCCGCCAGGTGGCCGACATCCTGGTGCCGCCCCACGATCCGGAGCTTTTGCACAAGTACCCGGATGGGGTGATAGTCGGGTAGGGAAGGCAGCCTGTGAGAAACGAGAAAGCTATGCCCAACCTGGAAACTGCTCACGCCGACACCTGCACCGTCTACCACCTGCCCGGCCGCGACTGGTTCTACCTGTTGGGGCCGCAAAACAGCTCTGCCCGCAACCTGGTCCTGGGGCTGGCCGAGTTCCCCGGCGGGACACTGGCCGCAGCTCACACCCACCCCGCCGAGGAGGAGATGCTGTACATCCTTTCCGGCCAGGGGGCCATCCTGGCCGGAGAGCAGGGGATTCGCCTGGAACCAGGTGTGGCGGTCTACATCCCGCCCGGCCTGGCACATCAGATCCGCGCCGACGGCGAGGAGCCGCTGAGGCTGGTCACCATCTTTTCGCCGCCGGTGACACCTGGCGCCTATGATCCTGGCAGGGGCTAGCAGAACAGCTCACAAGGGATTGATTTATGCAAGAACGATACCTCGTCGGTTGCACTGCTCTGGTGACAGGCGCCGGACGGGGGTTGGGGCGGGCTATCAGCCGGCAGATGGCCGGATTGGGTGCCCGCGTCGTCCTGGGCGATGTGGACGACGCCGCCCTGGCCGAGACCGCCCGCCTGATTGCCGACCAGGGCGGCCAGGCGGTCATCTGCACCTTTGACGTAGCCGACGGCCAGGCCGTCCGTGCCGCATTTGAGCAAGCCGGCCCGGTGCAGGTCCTGGTGAACAACGCCGGCATTTGCCCTCTGACACCGCCGGAAGAGATCACCGAAGCCGAGTGGGATCGGGTGCTGGCAGTAAACCTCAAAGGCGCATTCCTGTGCATCCAGGCGGCGCTGCCGGGGTTGCGGGCTGCCGGTTGGGGGCGGGTGATCAATATCGCCTCCCTGGCCGGGCAGATGGGGGGCATCGCTGTGGGGGTGCATTATGCCGCCAGCAAGGCCGGACTGCTGGGGCTGACCAAGAGCTTTGCCCGGCTGCTGGCTCCATACGGCGTCACCGTCAACGCCATCGCGCCGGCAACGTTGGACACCGATCTCACCGCTGCCTGGCCGGAGGAGATCAAACGGGACCTGAAGGCCCGGATGGGGCTGGGCCGCTTTATCCGGCCGGAGGAGGTGGCAGAGGCCGTCGCCTTCCTCTGCTCGCCGGCAGCCGACGCCATCACCGGGGCAACGATAGACGTAAACGCCGGGCTGTTGATGAGATAGACAAAAGATGCAAGGGGCAAGAAACAAGGGACGAGAGCAGGAAACACTCCTGGCCATGCTAAGAGACAAAGCGAACCTTTGCCGCAGGGAGACGATCCGCCTGATCGCCATCGCCAAAAGCGGGCACTATGGCTCGGTTTTTTCGGCGGCGGAAATCCTGGCCGTGATCTACTATCACGTGCTGCGCTACGACCCGATGCGCCCGGACTGGCCCAACCGCGACCGGTTTATCCTGTCCAAGGGCCATGCCGCCGTTGGCCTGTACCCGATCCTGGCCGATGTGGGCTTTTTCGACCCGGCGTTGCTCGACACCTACACCCGGCTGGGCAGCCCCTTTGGCGACCATCCCGACATGCGCAAAATCCCCGGCATTGACTTTTCGTCGGGGTCGCTGGGCCACGGGCTGTCGGTGGGCGTGGGGATGGCCCTGGCGGCGCGGGTCACCGGCCGCAGCTACCGGGTGTATGTCCTGCTGGGCGACGGCGAGCTGGACGAGGGGCAGGTGTGGGAGGCAGCCATGAGCGCCGCCCATTTCCGCTTGGGAAACCTGATCGCCATTGTGGACCGCAACCGCGTTTCGGTGGATGGCGAAACGGCCCAGGTGATGGAGGTCGAGCCGCTGGCCGCCAAGTGGGCTGCTTTCGGCTGGCAGGTCCACGAGGTGGACGGCCACGACCTCGAAGCATTGTTGGACTGCTTTGCCGCGCTGCCCAACCCCGCCTCCAACCGGCCGACGGCCATTATCGCCCACACCGTGGCCGGCAAAGGGGTATCGTTTATGGAAAACCGCTTCGAGTGGCACCTGGGCTACCTGGCCGCCGACGATCAGGGCCGCGCCCTGGCCGAGCTGGAGGAAAGCCGATGAGCCTGCACCCTGACACCTGGGACCTGCCTACTTCCACCCGGCTGGCCCCCTATCTCAACTGGGGGCGGGTGTTGGCCGAATTGGGGCGGAAACACCCCGAAATCGTCGTCCTGACCGCCGACCTGAAGCACGCCAACCGGCTGGGCGATTTCGCAGAGGTGTATCCTGACCGCTTTTTCGATTTCGGCGTGGCCGAGAAAAACATGGTCTCGGCGGCGGCGGGCATGGCTGCCGCCGGCCTGCTGCCCTACGTGGCTACCTATGCCAGCTTTATCGGCCTGCTGTGCGCCGAGCAGATCCGCACCGACATCTGTTACCCCGGCCTGCCGGTGCGTATCCTGGCCCACCACGCCGGGATTGCAATGGGCTTTTACGGCACCTCGCACCATGCCGCCGAAGACCTGGCCATCATGCGATCCTTTGCCGGGCTGACCCTGTTCGGCACGGTAGACCCGCATCTGGCGGAAGCGGCCCTGAAGGCTTCGGTGCGCCATCCGGGGCCGATCTATTTCCGGCTGGGCCGTGGTCGGGAAAAGCCGGTGTACGACCGTCCACCAGCCGATTTCGCCTTTGGCCGGGCGATCACACTCCGCCAGGGGCACGAGGCAGCTATCCTGGCCCACGGCCTGCCTGTGGGCGCGGCGCTGGAGGCAGCGGACCTCCTGGCCGCCGAAAACGGCCTGTCGGTGCGGGTGGTGGACATGCACACCGTCAAACCGCTGGATGTGCAGGCCGTCCTGTCTGCCGCTGCAACCGGCATCGTGCTGACCGTCGAGGAGCACAGCACCATCGGTGGCCTGGGCGGGGCGGTGGCCGAACTGCTGGCCGAGGCCGGCGTCGCCTGCCGCTTCCGCCGCCACGGCCTGCCCGACGAATATGCGCTCATCGGCCCGCCCCTGGCGCTCTATGCCCATTATGGCCTGGACGCCGCCGGCATTGCCCGCAAACTCGGTGAACTGCTATGAACCCACAGCGCCCTCCCTCTGCCCTCTGCCCCACCTTGTCCCACAGCCAATTGGCCGACATGTACTACCGCCTGTGGCTCATCCGCTACTTTGACGAGAGCGCCAAGCGGCTGTACCAGCAGGACCGGATCCGGGGCACGACCCACAGCTACGTCGGCCAGGAAGCGGTAGCCGTCGGCGCGTGTGCGGCCCTACGGCCCGACGATTATATCACCAGCACCCATCGAGGCCACGGCCACTGTCTGGCCAAAGGCGGCGACCCCAGGCGGATGATGGCCGAGCTGTTGGGCAAGGCCACCGGCTATTGCAAAGGCAAGGGGGGCTCGATGCACATCGCCGACCTCGATCTGGGCATCCTGGGGGCCAACGGCATCGTCGGCGGCGGCATCGGCATTGCCACCGGCGCGGCCTATTCTGCCGACCTGCGCGGATCGGGGCAGGTATCGGTCTGCTTTTTCGGCGACGGGGCCAGCAACCAGGGCATTTTGATGGAAGCGGCTAACATGGCTGCCCTGTGGAAGCTGCCCGTCATCTACCTGTGCGAACAGAATCAGTACGCCCAATTCAGCCCCTGCCGGCCCTTCATCGCCGTGGAGCGGATCGAGCTCAAGGCCCAGGCGTTCGGGCTGCCGGGTTTGACGGTAGACGGCAACGATCTGCTGGCCGTCTACGAGGCGGTATCTCAGGCTGCCGACCGGGCGCGGCACGGGGAAGGGCCGACCTTGCTGGTGGCCCAGACCTACCGCATCGAAGGTCACACCGTTGGCGACCCGCTGACCTACCGCCCCAAGGAGGAAACCGAGGCGTGGAAGTCGCCGGAACGCGACCCCATCAGCCGCTTTGGGCGCTACCTGGTCACAGAAGCCGGCTTTGCCGCCGACGAGCTGGAGGCGCTACGGCAAAAGGCGGAGGGCGAGATTGAGGCGGCCGTCGAGTTTGCCATCGCCAGCCCCGACCCTGAAATCGCGGCGCTGTGGGAAGATGTATATGCGTGAACTGACCTACCGCCAGGCGCTCAACGAGGCGCTGCACGAAGAGATGGCCCGCGACCCGGCGGTCTGCATCCTGGGGGAGGATGTGGGGCGCTACGGCGGCCCGTTCAAGATCACCCAGGGCCTGTTCGACCGCTTTGGCGAAAAGCGGGTGCGCGACACCCCCATCTCCGAGGAGGGCTTTGTCGGGCTGGCCGTCGGCGCGGCCATGACCGGCCTGCGGCCGGTGGTCGAAATCCTGTACATAGATTTCAGCACCCTGGCCATGGACCAGATCGTCAACCAGGCGGCCAAGGCACGCTACATGTTCGGCGGCAAGGCGACGGTGCCGCTGGTCATCCGCACCCAAGGGGGAGCCGGACGGGGCAATGCGGCCCACCACTCCCAAAGCCTGGAGATGTGGTACGTCCATATCCCCGGCCTGATCGTCATCCAGCCGGCCACGCCCTACGACGCCAAAGGCTTGCTGAAGACGGCCATCCGCAACGACAATCCGGTGATATTTATCGAACACAAGCTATTGTACAACACCACCGGCCCCGTGCCCGAGGGGGAGTACCTGGTGCCCATCGGCGTGGCCGACCTCAAGCGCCAGGGCCGCGATGTGACAATAGTCGCCACCTCGCGGATGGTGCTCCTGGCCCTGAACGCTGCCGAAACGCTGGCCAGGCAAGGGATCGAGGCCGAGGTCATAGACCCGCGCACCCTCAAACCGCTCGACGTGGACACCATTGTTCGGTCGGTGCAAAAGACGGGGCGGCTGGTGGTGGTCAACGAAGGGCACCGCACCGGCGGCTTTACCGCCGAGGTCGCTGCCCGGGTGCAGCGTGAGGCTTTTGACTGGCTAGATGCGCCGATTATGCAGGTGGCGACGGAAGATGTGCCCCTGCCCTACAACGGCCGCCTGGAGCTGGAGGCGATCCCCGGCGAGCAGGATATTGTGAATGCTGCACTGGAGATTCTGTGAGATGGAACGATGGCGCGACCACTATAGATGGAGGAAAGCATGAAACGGGTAGGTTTTGTACTCAAGGTCAAAAAAGAGCGGATTGACGAGTACAAGAAGCACCACCAGGCTGTCTGGCCGGAGATGCTCGACGCCCTGCGGCGGAACGGCTGGCACAACTATTCCCTCTTTATGCGCGACGACGGCCTGCTCTTTGGCTACTTTGAGACGCCGGAGAGCTTCCAGGCTGCCCTGGCCGGCATGGCCCAGGAAGAGGTCAACGCCCGCTGGCAGGACTTTATGGCCCCCTACTTCGAGGGGCTGGGAGGCGCCCACGCCGATCAAAGCATGGTCGAGCTGGAAGAGGTCTTTCACCTGGATTGAGGGGAAAAAGGCGAAAGAGGGTTATCTAGACCGTGGATGAAACGAGAAGGGATCAAATTGGCCGTCACAGCGCACGGCCCGGTGGATACCCCACCATTGGCCTGTTGACGGCCAGGGTTTCAGATGAGCTGGGTTCCACCTTCTGGAACGGAGTTCTGGACGCAGCCAGGGAGCATGGGGCCAATCTCCTTGCCTTCGCGGGGGGGATCTTGCGTTCGCCGCACGGCTTTGATGCTCAGGCCAACGCGCTCTATGAGCTGGTGGGCCCCGAGAATGTAGATGGCCTGGTGATAGATGGGGGCCTCTTGAGCCACTATGTTGGCCTGGAAGCGCTGCAGGATTTCTGTGAACGCTATCGCGATCTCCCCCGGGTTGTTGTGGAAGTAGCCCTGAAGGGCATACCCAGCGTGTTGGTAGACTTTTACCAGGGGATGCGCGATGTGGTGGCCCATCTCATCGAAACTCACGGCTACCGGCGTATCGCCTTCATCCGAGGGCCATCCGAGTCCTTGACAGGCGAGGATCGATATCGAGCCTACGTTGACACATTGACCGAGCACGGCCTCCCTCTTGAACCCGCCCTGGTCACACCCGGCACCTTCTTTGCGCCCTCAGGGGCCGAGGCGATCCGCCTGTTGCTGGATGAACGCAGGGTGAAGGTAGAGGCGGTGGTGGCCGCGAACGATTTCATGGCCCTGGACGCGATGCAGGCCCTACAGGCACGAGGGATACGGGTGCCGGATGATATTGCCCTGGCAGGGTTTGATGACTGGAGGGCCGCCAGGGTGGCCATGCCGCCGCTCACGACGGCGCGGCTGCACAATTATGAGCGGGCGCGACGGGCAGCCGAAATCCTGATGGCACAGTGGCAGGGCCAGGAGGCGCCTGAGCAGATCATCTTCCGTTCAGAGTTGGTGGTCCGTCAGTCGTGCGGCTGCCCTAGCCCCGACGTGATGCAGGCCACAGTTGGGCCGGTGGCACCGACGGGTGAACCGTTCGAGATCGCGCTGGCGGCGCGACGGGAGCAGATTCTCTCCGACATGGCGCAGGCCCCCGGCTCTTTTGCTGCAAATGCGGAACCGGGTTGGGAAAACCGGCTCTTGGACGCCTTTTGGCACGAACTGAAGGGACAGGAACTTGGGTTCTTGTCGGAGCTGGCCCAGATTCTCCGCCAGGTGGTGGCGGCAGATGAGGAGGTAGCTGCATGGAACAGGGTCATCTCGGCGTTACGCCGCCAGGTGCTGCCTTATCTCAGCAGCAGTGAGGTATGTCTGGCCGAGAATCTCTGGAACCAGGCCCGGGTGATGATCGGAGAAATGGCACAACGGGCACAGGCGTACCAGGTGCTGCAGGCCCAACAGCAGGCTCAGGCATGGCAGGACATTAGCCAGGCACTGGTCACGACCTTCAGTTTGGAGGAATTGGGGGAGGTCATTGTCCGCGAACTGCCCCGGCTCAACATTCCAGGCTGTTATCTGTCCTTGTATGACAAACATACGATGCCGGCTGAAGGATCCAGGCTGTTCCTGGCATATCGCCAGAATCAACGGCTTGACCTGGACCCCGCTACCCGGCGCTTCTCCTCCCGCCAGCTTGTGCCACAAGGAGCGTTGCCCCGGGAGAGGCCCTACAGCATGGTGGTCGAACCCCTCTACTTTGGCGAGGATCAGCTTGGCTTCGTCCTGTTCGAGGTGGGACGCCGAGAGGTAGTAGCCTGTGACATGCTGGGCAGATCGATCAGCAGCGCCTTGAAGGGTGCTTTGCTCATCCGCAAGTTGGAGGACCGCGCCGTCCAACTCCGAACTGTCGCCGAGGTCTCGCACATCGTCGGTAGCATTCTGGAACCCAGGGAGCTCATGCAACGGATTGTGGACCTGGTCCGCGAGCGGTTTGGCCTGTACTACGTCGGCCTTTTCTTGAAGGAGGAAGCCAGCCTGCTAGACTATGCCCAGGGCGATCAGGCGGTGCTGCGAGCAGGTACAGGCGAGGCCGGGCGGGAGATGCTGAAACAGGAATACAAATTGCCGGTCGGGGGCAACTCGATGGTTGGCCAGTGCATCGCCACCGGCAAGGCCCGTGTTGCCCAAGACGTGGGAGAAGAATCGCTGCGCCTTCCCAATCCCCTGTTGCCAGAAACCCGATCCGAGCTGGTGTTGCCGCTGATAAGCCGGGGGGAGACTATCGGCGCACTGACTATCCAGTCCACAGAGAGGGCAGCCTTTTCTCAGGAAGATATTGACATTTTGCAGGCGATGGCCAGTCAGTTAGCCAATGCCATCGAGAACGCGCGCCTCTTCCAGCAGTCCGAAGAGGTACTGGAAGAACTGAAAGCCGTGCAACGCCGTTACATTCGTGAGGGGTGGAATCGGTATTTGGGCAAACGTTGAGCCCGGGTTAGGAGAGGATCTATGACCAAACAGAATACAGACAAGGACATTCAAGAGGCCTACCGGCTGGCCCAAGAGCGCTATGCAGCCTTTGGCGTGGACACCGACGCGGCGCTGGACCGCCTGGCGGCCATCTCCATTAGCCTGCACTGCTGGCAGGGCGACGACGTGGGCGGCTTCGAGAACCCCGATGCCGGGCTGGGGGGCGGCATCGCCGCCACGGGCAACTATCCCGGCAAGGCCCGCACTGCCGACGAGCTGCGCGCCGACCTGGATCAGGCCTATCGCCTGATCCCCGGCCCCCACCGCCTGAACCTGCACGCCATCTATGCCGAAACCGGCGGAAAACGGGTGGAACGCAATGAGCTGCGCCCGGAGCACTTTGCCCGGTGGCTCGATTGGGCCAGGCAGAACGGCCACGGCCTGGACTTTAACCCCACCTGCTTCTCCCATCCCAAGGCCGAAAGCGGGTTCACCCTGGCCAGCTACGACGCCGGCATCCGCCGCTTCTGGATCGAGCACTGCATCGCCTGCCGCAAGATCGGCGAGTTTTTTGGCCGCGAGCTGGGCACGCCGTGTGTGACCAATATCTGGATCCCCGATGGCTTCAAGGACACGCCCGCCGACCGCAAGACGCCGCGCCTGCTGCTCAAAGAGTCGCTGGATGCCATCCTGGCCGAGCCGATTGACCGGGCCTACAACCTGGATTCGGTGGAGGGCAAGCTCTTTGGCCTTGGCTCAGAGAGCTATGTCGTCGGCTCCCACGAGTTCTACCTGGGCTACGCCATCGAGAACCACATCCTCCTGTGCCTCGATAGCGGGCACTTTCACCCCACCGAGGTCATCTCCGACAAGCTCTCGGCGGTGCTGACCTTCGTGGACCAGGTGCTGCTCCACGTCAGCCGGGGGGTGCGGTGGGACAGCGACCACGTTGTCACCCTGAGCGACGAGTTGCAGGCCCTCATGCAAGAGATCGTGCGCGGCGACTACCTGGACCGGGTGCACATCGGGTTGGACTATTTCGACGCCAGCATCAACCGCGTGGCGGCGTGGGTCATCGGCACGCGCAACGCCCAACGCGCCCTGCTCCTGGCCCTGTTGGAGCCAACCCACCGCCTGCGGGAGATGGAGGTCGCCGGCGATTATACCGGGCGCCTGGCGCTCTTGGAAGAGCTGAAGGGGATGCCCTTGGGTGCGGTGTGGGACTATTTTTGCTTGAAACAAGGGGTTCCTGTTGGCTTTAGCTTTATGGACGAAATCCGGGCCTACGAGAAACAGGTGCTCTCCGGGCGCCTATAGCATCGCCCGACAGAGGGTTTGATCATGAGGTTCCATCTGCTTCACCCCCGCGATCAGCTGGTCGCCATCATGGACCGCATATATCACACCGGCATGACCACCCTGTCTGGTGGCAATCTGTCGATCCGGGAAGACAATGGCGATGTGTGGATTACGCCGGCCGGTGTGGACAAGGGCAAACTGAGCCCCGGCGACATCATGTGCGTCCGGGCCGACGGCTCTGTGGAAGGCCCGCACCGTCCCTCGTCCGAGTACCCCTTTCACCGGGCCATCTACGCCTGGCGGCCCGATCTGCGGGCCATTGTCCACGCCCACCCGCCGGCGCTGGTTGCCTTTAGCATCGCCCGCCGGGTGCCCAACACGGCCATTATCCCCCAGGCCCAACGGGTGTGCGGGCCGGTGGGCTATGCGCCCTACGCCCTGCCCGGCTCTGAGCAGTTGGGCGAGGCCCTCGCCGCCACCTTTGCCCAGGGGTTCAACGCCGTCCTGCTGGAAAACCACGGCATCGCCACCGGCGGCCCCGACCTGTTGACCGCCTTTCAGCGGCTGGAGACACTCGACTTTTGCGCCCGCACCCTGATCAAGGCCTGCGGCCTGGGCCAGGTGAGCACCCTGACCGAAGATCAGTTGTCGCTCCTGGACCAGCAGCGCGACCTTTTGCCCGAGTTTGTGCCGGTCGGCCATTCCAGCCGCGAGCGGGAGCTGCGCCTGCAGATCGTCGAAATCGTGCATCGAGCCTGCGACCGCTCGCTGATGATCAGCACGGAAGGGGTTGCCTCGGCGCGCATTGATGAGCGCAGCTTTCTCATCACGCCCACCGGCCTGGACCGCCGCAGCCTGGAGATCGAAGACATTGTGCTGATCCAGGACGGCCGGCGAGAGCAGGGCAAACGCCACAGCCGGTCGGTGCGCCTGCACCAGGCCATCTATGCCCGGCACCCCGACATAGGCAGCATCATAACGGCCCAGTCGCCCCACGCCCTGGCCTATGCCATCACTTCCCACCGCTTCGATACCAAAACCATCCCCGAAAGCTACATCCTGCTGCGCGACATACCGGTGGTGCCCTATGGCGCCCAGTTCCAGCGGCCGGACGAGATCGCCGCTACCCTCTCGGCCAACACCCCGGTATTGCTGATCCGCAACGACGCCCTGTTGACCACAGGGGCTACCCTCCTGCAAGCCTTTGACCGGCTGGAGGTGGCCGAGTATAGCGCCAAAGCCCTGCTCGACACCCAGGCCATCGGGCCACTCCAGCCGATAGGAGAGGCAGAGATCAGGGAGCTGGAGGCCAGGTTCTTGCACCGATGATCGGCCAAACCGGCAATCGGCCCTACGCATAGAAAATGAGACACGGAGAACCCCATGCAAGCAGATGAAATCCTGACCCAACTTGTAACCATGTCACGCAACCTGGGCGACCCGGCCCTCGATTGTGCAATTCTGGGCGAAGGCAATACCTCGGCCCGCGCCGATGCCGAAACCTTCTGGGTGAAGGCCAGCGGCGTGGAGCTACGCACCATCGAGGCCGACCGCTTTGTGCGCGTGCGCTTTGACCGGGTATTGCCCATCCTGGACGCCAACGACCCCAGCGACGACGAGATCAAGGCCCACCTGGAGATGGCCAAAGCCGATCCAGCGGTCAAGATCCATCCCTCGGTGGAGACGGTGCTGCACGCCGTGGCCTTGCAGGTGGAAGGCGTTCACTTTGTCGGGCACACCCATCCCACGGCGGTCAATGCCATTCTTTGTTCGCAGAAGGTCGAGGAGGCCATCGCCGGCCGGCTGTTCCCCGACGAGATCGTCTACTGCGGCCCTGCCCCGGTTTACATCCCCTACACCGACCCCGGCGTGCCGCTGGCCCGGGCGGTGCGTGATGCGATCGGGCGCTTTCTGGACGAGTATGGCGAACGGCCCAAGGTCGTCCTGATGCAGAACCACGGCCTCATCGCCCTGGGCAAAAGCGCGTCGGAGGTGCAAAACATCACCGCCATGTATGTTAAGGTGGCGCGCGTGCTGCTGGGGACCTACGCCCTGGGTGGCCCCCACTTTCTCAGCCCGCGAGATGTGACCCGCATTCACACCCGTCCCGACGAGCTATATCGCCGCCGAGAGTGGCTTGACGATTTATGATTGACGATTGACGCTCGACGTTTGACGCTTGACGTTTGACGCTTGACGCTTGACGCTTGACGCTTGACGCTTGACGTTTGACGATTGACGATTGACGCTTGACGCTTGACGTTTGACGCTTGACGCTTGACGTTTGACGCTTGACGTTTGACGCTTGACGATGGAATTGGCTGACGAGATTGAGAAGCGATTGAATCATTTCGACCTGGCTGTGCGCACCGAGGCGTTGCAGGCTCTGATCTCCCTGGTCGATCAGGGAATGGTTCCCCTGCAACCGGAGCGCGATGTGGTCAATATGCACTGCCACACCTTCTTTTCCTTCAATGCCCTTGGCCACTCGCCGACGTCGCTGGCCTGGCTGGCGAAGCGGAGCGGCTTCCGGGCGGTGGGCATTGTGGATTTCGACGTATTGGACGGGGTGGATGAATTCCTGAACGCCTGCGAGGCGGTCGGCGTGCGCGGCAGCGCCGGCATCGAAACCCGCGTCTTTATCCCCGAGTATGGGACCTGCGAGATCAACTCGCCGGGCGAACCAGGGGTCTGTTACCACATGGGCATCGGCTTTACGTCGAGCCAGGTGCCACAAGCCGTGGCCGGCATCCTGGCCGACCTGGGGCATCGGGCCGGCGAGCGCAACCGGGAGATCATCGCCCGCGTCAACCCCTATCTCGCCCCGGCCACCGTGGATTACGAACGCGACGTGTTGCCCCTCACCCCGGCCGGCCACCCCACCGAGCGGCATATCGTCGTGGCCTATCTCCGCGCCGCCGAACGGGCCACGGCCGACCCGGCAGCTTTCTGGGCTGCCAGGCTGGGCATCGCCCCGGCCCAGCTAGCCCCGCTGCTGCCCGATTCCCCGGCCCTGCAAAACCTGATCCGCGCCCGGCTGATGAAGCAGGGCGGGGTGGGCTATGTTCGGCCGGAATCGGGCATGTTCCCCACCGTCGAGGATTTTCACGCCCTGATCGTCGCCTGTGGCGCGCTGCCCTGTGCTGCCTGGCTGGATGGCACCTCACCCGCCGAGCAGGATGCCGAAGCGTGGCTGGAGTTCATGGCCGGTAAGGGAGCCGTCGCCCTGAATATCATCCCCGACCGTAACTGGAACATTGCCGACCCGGAAATGCGACGGCGCAAGGTGCAAAACCTGTATCGCGTCGTCCAAGTGGCCCAGGCGCTGGACCTGCCGCTGAATGTCGGCACCGAAATGAACAGCTTTGGGCAGAAACTGGTTGACGACTTGGATGTATCGGAGCTGGCCCCGCTGCGCCAGGCCTTTCTGGATGGGGCTCATTTCATCTATGGCCACACCATCATGCAACGGGCGTTGGGGCTGGGCTATCAGAGCGAGTGGGCGCAGTACTACCTGCCTACCCGTCGCCAGCGCAACGAGTTTTACACCAGGGTGGGCATCCAGGTTCCGCCGGGCAGAGAGGACCTGGCCCGGCTCGGGCGACTGGACCCGACCCTGCCCCCGGCGGAGGTGCTGGCCGCCGTTTCGCGGAGATGATAAGAACCATGCGCATTGCTCTTATCCCCCTCAAGACCGACGTGAAAGAGCCGGTGACTAACCTGGATCACCTGACCAGGCGGCTGGCCGAGGTGGCACGCTGGCGGCCCGACCTGGTCTGCCTGCCGGAATGCACCTTGACCGGCTACCTGTATGAGGAGGGCGACCTCACCCAATTTGCAGAGACAATCCCCGGCCCAACCACGGCCCGGATGGCGCAGTTGGCCAAACAGCACGGCGTTTACCTTTGCTTTGGGATGGTGGAAAGGGCAGAGGAGGGGATTTACAACACGGCTGTCCTGCTCGACAGAACAGGCCGGATCATCCTCACCCACCGCAAGGTCCAGGAATCGGCCCCGTTTCTAAAAGGCGACAGGGTGGCCAGGGCAGAGGTAGAAGGCCGGCAGGTGGCCGTTATCATCTGTGGAGATCTGTTCCACGAGCAGGTCATCGCGCAACTTGACCGCACGCTAGACCTGCTGATCGTGCCCATGTCGCGCAGCTTTGCCGACCGCTCGCCAGATATTGACCGCTGGTTGGGTGAAGAGAGGCAAGCCTACCTTGACGCGGTAAAGGCTGTGGCGGTGAGGACGGTGATCGTCAACGCCCTGGAAAATGTCCCCGCCGAGGGATCGTTCGGCGGGGCGCTGGTCGTCGGCGCCGATGGGGTGCTGTTGGCCGAATCCCCCCACGGCACCGATCAGCCGATCCTGTGGGACCTGGAAGCGCAGAACGAGGCACAAAAGATGGCCGACAAACTATCGGAATTCCAACGGGCCGACACCCCACTGCCGGATCGCAATCGCCTCTGGCCGCTGTATGGCGCCGGCCTGGACAACCTGGGGCAGGAGGGCCAGCCCATCGAAGTGCCCCTGCCTGCCTATGGCCCTGATGAACTGCTGGTGCGCCATGATGCCTGCGGCCTGTGCTTCTCCGACATCAAGGTCATCAAACTGGGCGAAGAACACCCGCGCATCTATCGCAACATGCGCACCGACCCGGTGGTGCTGGGCCACGAGGTGAGTTTGACCGTCGTCGGCGTAGGCCAGAACCTGCGCGACCGGTACCACGTCGGCGACCGGTTTATCGTCCAGGCCGACATCTTTGTCGGCGGCGTGGGCTATGCCTACGGCTATGAAATCCAGGGCGGGCTGTCGCAATATGGCGTGGTGGACCGGCGCATCCTCCACGGTGACCACGGCTGCTACCTCATCCCCGTGCAGCCGGGCACCGGCTATGCCGAGGCCGCTCTGACCGAGCCGTGGGCCTGTGTCATCGCTGCCTATGGGCTGACCTATCGCACCGGACTCAAGCCAGGGGGCGTCGCCTGGATCATCGGCGCCCATCCCCTCACCCCAACCCGCTCCCCAGAGAAGGGAGCGAGCCAGCCCCCCTTACCCTTCCAGGGAGAGGGGTTGGAGGTGAGGGGGTACACCTTCAGCGTCGGCTTTGATGAGCATTCTCATCCCGCCCGCCTGCTGCTGACCAACGTGCCGGCCGGGTTCGCCGCCTGGCTGCGGGAGCGGGCTGCCGCCTTGGGCATCGAGGTCGCGGATGTAGCCGACGTCCGCCATCCGCCGGTAACGGCCGTGGACGATATTATCCTGCTGGGCGCCGACCCCAACCTGGTCGAAGCAGCGAGCCCGTTTCTGGCCGATTTTGGCGTTTTTGCCATCATTGCCGACGAACCGATGCCCCGCCGGGTGGCAGTGGATGTGGGACGGGTGCACTATAACCGCTGGCTGTATGTCGGTGGTCGGGGTCCAGACATCGCCCGCGCCTACAGCGACGTGCCGGTGCGCGCCGCACTGCGGCCGGGCGGGCGGACCTGGTTTGTCGGGGCGGGTGGGCCGATGGGCCGGATGCACGTCCAACGCGCCCTGGAAATCGCCGATGGCCCGGCGACCATCCTCTGCACCGATGTCAGCAACGTGCGCCTGGAGGACCTGCGCACCACCTTTGCTGCCGAAGCGGAGGCCAAGGGCATTGAATGGCTGTGCCTCAACCCCACAGACAGGGAGGCCTACGAAGCAGCGATGGCCCGCTTCCGGGAGCAAGGCTTTGACGACATCATCGTCCTGGCTCCGGTCCCGGCCGTCATCGCCGATGCCGCCACCTACCTCGCCCCGCAAGGGGTGATGAACATCTTTGCCGGCGTGGGGCGTGGGACGCTGGCTGACCTGGACTTGAGCGCCGTGTACTTGCACGGGGTGCGGTTCATCGGCCACTCGGCCTCGACCATTGACGACCTGCGGCTGATGCTGCACCAGGCCGAGTCGGGGGTGATCTCGCCCAACCGGTCGGTAGCGGCGATCGGCTCCCTGAGCGCCGCCCGCGACGGCCTGCGGGCCGTTCAGGAGGCGACCTTCCCCGGCAAGATCGTCATCTACCCGCACATCAAAGAGATGCCCCTGACCGGTCTGCCCGAGCTGAAGGACAGGTTGCCCAGCGTCTATGCCAGGCTGAAAGACGGTCGGGAATGGACGGTGGAGGCGGAGAGGGAGTTCCTACGGCTGATGCTGCCGTGAAATATTTGACGGGATGGAGTAAAGTGTATGGACAAACCATTGCAAGACAGGATCGCACTGGTTACGGGCGGGGGGCAGGGCCTGGGTGAGGCCATCTGCCACCGCCTGGCGCGGGAAGGGGCCCACATCGTCGTCGCCGACTTGAACCTGAACGGGGCGGAGCGGGTGGCCGCCGACATCATGGCCCACACCGACCGCCGGGCTATTGCCGTCCAGGCCGATGTGACCGACGAGGCCCAGGTCGAAGCCATGATCCGCCGCACAGTAGACGAGTTTGGTCGGCTGGACATCCTGATATCCAACGCCGGCATCCTGATCGCCGAGGCGGTGGACGAGTTCCCGGCCGACAAGTGGCGGGCGGTGATCAATGTCAACCTGGTGGGCTATTTCTTGTGCGCCAAACATGCCGCCCGGGTAATGAAAGCCCAACGCAGCGGCGTCATCATCCAGGTGAATTCCAAGTCGGGCAAGAAGGGCAGCTATAAAAATTCGGCCTACGCCGCCAGCAAGTTCGGTGGCATCGGCCTGACCCAGAGCATCGCCCTGGAGCTGGCCGAGTATGGCGTGCGGGTCAACGCCGTCTGCCCCGGCAACCTCCTCGACTCGCCGTTGTGGACGCAGGGCCCCCAGTCACTCTTTAAACAGTATGCCCGCAAATGGGGCATTAGCGAAGAAGAGGTGCGCCAAAAGTACATTGACCAGGTACCGCTCAAGCGCGGCTGCACTTACGACGACGTGTGCAATGTAATCCTCTTCCTGGCATCGGATCAGGCAAGCTATATGACCGGACAGGCGATCAACGTCACCGGCGGCCAGGAGATGAGGTGAGTAGGGAAGTAGACACCTGACGAAATCCCCACCGCTCTCGAAAAATAGCCAACGCTTCCCTTGTCTACGTATCCCAATTATCAGGAGAAACAATGTCTGACAATCCACTAAAACCATATGAACTGACCAAAGAGAAGGCCCTCGAGCTCCTGCGGCAGATGTGGGAGATCCGCATGTTCGAGGACCGGGTCTACGACCTGCTCGGCCGCAACATCATCAAGGGCGCGTCGCACCTGTACGCCGGCGAAGAAGCCGTAGCCGTGGGGGCCATTTCGGTCCTGCGCGACGATGACCTGATCACCAGCACCCATCGCGGCCACGGCCACTGCCACGCCCGGGGCGCTTCCCTGGTCCGCACAGAGGAAGAGCGGCAGGTCCACTATAACAAGATGATGGCCGAGTTGTGCGGCCGCGAAACCGGCTACTGCCTGGGACGTGGCGGTTCGATGCACATTGCCGACGTGGAAAAAGGCAACTTGGGAGCCACCGGCATCGTTGGCGGCAATATCCCGGTGGCCACCGGCGCGGCCCTGGCCCAACAGATGCAAGGCAGCGACCGGGTGGTGCTCTGCTTCTTTGGCGATGGCGCTGCCCAGACCGGCAACTTTCACGAGTCGCTCAACCTGGCCGGACTGTGGAAGCTGCCTGTAGTCTATATCGTCGAAAACAACCTGTATGGCATGTCGGTGCCGATCACCAAAGCGGCGGCCCGGCTGAACATCGCCGACCGGGCTTGTGCCTACGACATGCCCGGCGAAGTGGTGGACGGCATGGACATACTGGCCGTCCGCCAGGCAGTGGGCCGTGCCGTGGAGCGGGCCCGCCGGGGCGAAGGGCCCAGCCTCATCGAGTGCCAGACCTATCGTTGGTATGGCCACTCCCGATCCGATCCCCGCAAGTACCGCACAAAGCAGGAAGAAGCCGAGTGGAAAGCCCGCGACCCCATCCCCCGCTTTGCCGCCTGGCTGGTGGAAAAGAACATCTGCACCGAAGAGGAAATAGACGCCCTGGAAAAAAAGGTCCGGGCGTCCCTCGAACAGGCCACCGAATTCGCCCTGAGCTCCCCCATGCCACCCGCCGAGGAGCTGGAAAAGTTCGTCTATGCCCCCTCCAAGTGGACGGCCGCCGACTATGCCCGCGAGCGCGAGCTCCGGGCAAGATGCCGCGCCTGCGGCCCTGGCACACGCAAAATCCGCTACTGGGAGGCGATCCGCGACGCGCTTCGCGAGGAGATGCAGCGCGATCCGGCGGTTTTTGTCATGGGGGAGGATGTGGGGCTGTATGGCGGAGCCTACGGTGCGACGCGCGGCCTGTTTGAGGAGTTTGGGCCGGATCGGGTGCGCGATACCCCTATCTCCGAGGCGACTATCGGCGGGGCAGCGGTGGGCGCAGCCATGGCCGGGATGCGCCCCGTGGCCGAGATCATGTATGTGGACTTTACTCCCCTGGCCATGGACCAGATCGCCAACCAGGGGGCCAAGAACCGCTACATGTTCGGTGGCAAGACCATTGTGCCCATGGTCATCCGCACCGAGGGTGGCGCCGGGCGGAGCATCGCTGCCCACCATTCGCAAAGCCTGGAGGCGCTGTGGACCCACTTTCCCGGTATCTATGTGGTCATGCCCAGCACCCCGTTCGATGCCAAAGGACTGCTGAAAGCTGCCATCCGCGACGACAACCCGGTGATGTTTATCGAACACAAGATGTTGTACGGCGTCGAGGGCTATGTGCCGGAGGAGGACTATATCATCCCCTTCGGCGTGGCCGATGTCAAGCGGGAGGGGAATGACGTGACCGTGGTCACCTACTCGCGCATGGTGCACCGCGCCCTGGAGGCCGCCGAAACGCTGGCCGGCGAGGGCATCAGCGTCGAGGTGATTGACCTGCGCACCCTCAAGCCGCTGGACATGGAGACCATCCTGGCCTCGGTGCGCAAGACGGGGCGGGTGGTGGGCGTCACCGAGGCGTACAAGACCGGATCGTTTATCAGCGAGCTGGTGACGCTCATCCAGGAACAGGCCTTCGATTGGCTGGACGCGCCGGTAGTGCGCGTGGCCGCTGCCGACGTGCCGGTGCCCATGGCCGAAACGCTGGAAGATGCCGCTATCCCCAGCGTGGAGGCCATCATCGCCGGCATCCGCCAGGCGCTCAAGTGAGGGAACCATGATCACCGAGGTGATTCTACCCAAGTTAGGCCAGACGATGGAGGAGGGAACCATCGTTGAATGGTTGAAGAAGGAAGGCGAGGCCGTCAGCCAGGGCGAGACGTTGTTCACCGTCGAGACGGACAAGGCCGTGTTAGAGGTGGAGGCGACAACCACGGGCTACCTGCGCCGCATTCTGGTGCCGGCCGGCCAAAAGATGCCGGTGCTGACGGTGGTGGCGATCATCACCACTGCGGCTGACGAAAGCCTTGAGGGGTATCAGGGGGCAGGCCGGCCAGAGGTGGGGGAGCAGCCTGTAGCCGTGCAACCTGCAACCCGGCAGGCCGCGCCCGTGGAACCTGGGGCTGGGCGTGTCCTGGCTTCGCCACGGGCGCGCAAAACGGCGCGGGAGAAGGGGGTGGATCTGGCACTGGTGGCCGGCAGCGGCCCCGGCGGGCGCATCGTCGAGAAGGATGTGCTGGCCTACGCTGAGCAAATGGCGGTGCAGCCTCCTTTACCTGCCGAAGAGCGGGTCAAGGTGACCCCCCTGGCTGCCAAGGCTGCCCAGGCCCTGGGCGTGGACCTGGGCATGGTCAGCGGCACGGGTGTCAGCGGGCGGATCATGAGGGCCGATGTGGAAGCAGCAGCCGCCGCAGTTGTCTCCCCTCCGCCCGCAGTGCCCGTCGCCGGGTTGCGGCGCATCATCGCCGAACGCATGGCCGCCAGCCACCAGACCACCGCCCGCGTCACCCTGGTCACCGAAGCCGACGCCACCGCCCTGGTCGAAGTTCGAGAACGGCTCAAAACCGCCGTGGAAGGGGAATGGGGTTTTGCGCCGGGCTATAACGACCTGCTGGGGCTGATCGTCGCCCGGGCGCTGCGCGAGTTCCCCTACATGAATGCCCGCCTCATCCAGGATGGCCAGAGCATCGAGCGCCTGCCGGCCATCAACCTGGGAATGGCGGTGGATACCGAGCGGGGGCTGTTGGTGCCGGTCATCCGCAACGCCGATCAGAAGGGCCTGCGCGCCTTTGGCACCGAGTTCCGGGCGCTGGTGGAACGTGCGCGGGCCGGCAAGGCCCTGCCCGACGACCTGACGGGCGGCACCTTCACCATCACCAACCTGGGCATGTACGAGATTGACGCTTTCACCCCGATCATCAACCTGCCAGAGATAGCCATCCTGGGGGTGGGGCGCATCCAACCCAAGCCGGTCGTGCACAACGGGGAAATCGTGGCCCGTCAGATGTGGACGCTGAGCCTGACCTTCGACCATCGGGTGGTAGATGGCGCGCCGGCAGCCCGGTTCTTGCAGCGGATCAAACAGTTGGTCGAAAATCCATACCTGTTGCTGGGATAGGAACATAGACAAGGAACGCAGGGACATGATTCAAGCGGATATTGCGGTCTTGGGAGGTGGGCCAGGCGGCTATGTGGCAGCACTGCGGGCGGCGCAACTGGGCGCTCGCGTGGCATTGATCGAGGAAAAGGCCGTCGGTGGGGTGTGCCTGAACGTGGGCTGCATCCCAACCAAAGCGTTGCTGCGCAGTGCCGAGGTCTATCGGGCGTTTCGGCAGGCCGAGGCGTTCGGGCTGCGGCTGGAGGGCCGCGTCACCCCCGACTGGCCGGCAATCCAGGCACGCAAGGAGGCGATCGTCCGGCAACTGGTGGGCGGCGTGGAGGTGCTGCTGCGCAAGGCCGGCGTGCAGGTGATCCGTGGCCGGGGGCGATTCGTCGCCCCCACGGCGCTGGAAGTGACAACCGCCAACGGCGCTGAGCGGATCGAGGCCGGCAGGGGCATCGTCATCGCCACCGGCTCGCGGCCCATCGAGTTGCCGCTCCCTGGGTTCGATCTGCCCGGCGTCATTGACTCCAGCGGAGCACTGGCATTGCCGGACCTGCCCCGGCGGCTGCTCATCATCGGCGGGGGGGTGATCGGTGTCGAGTTTGCCGACCTGTTCAACGCCTTTGGCGTGCAGGTGACGGTTGTCGAGATGCTGGACCGGCTGTTGCCGTTGATGGACGCTGACCTGGGGGCGGCGCTGGCCTGGACGCTAGGACGGCGCGGCGTCCAGGTGCATGTCGGCAGCCGCGTGGCCGGCATCAAGGCCCTCGCCGGTGGCCTCCAGGCGACGGTTGCCACAGCCGGCGGTGAGCTGCATCTGGAAGCCGACCAGGTGCTGGTGGCTGTGGGGCGGCGGCCCAATGTCGAAAACCTGGGGTTGGAGATGGCAGGGGTGCGTTACGACCGCTCTGGCATCGCCGTAGATGACCGGATGCAGACCAATGTGCCGGGCATTTACGCCGTGGGCGATGTGACCGGCGGCGTGCAGCTGGCCCACGTCGCCATGCGCGGCGGGGAGGTGGCCGTGGAAAACGCCCTGGGCCACGCCACCCGCCTCGACCTCAAGACGGTGCCGTGGTGCGTCTACACCGATCCAGAGATCGCCAGCGTCGGCCTGAGCGAGGCCCAGGCACGGGACCGGGGCTACGATGTGCGGGTGGGCCGCTTCCCGCTGAACGCCAGCGGCAGGGCACTGACCTTTGGCGAAACCGATGGTTTTGTCAAGGTCGTCGCTGAAACGCACCTGGACGAACTTTTGGGCTTGCACATCGTTGCCCCCCACGCCAGCGACCTGATCCATGAAGGCGGGCTGGCCCTGGCCCTGGAGGCAACGTTGGACGAGGTGGTAACCACCCTGCACGGGCATCCCACCCTGGGCGAGGCGGTGCGCGAAGCGGCGCTGGCCGCACGGGGAGAGGCATTGCACCTGCCGCGTTAAACACAGACCGCCGGGCAGAGTGGCCCGGCGGTCGCCTTCAGGCGCGCCTGGCAGGGCTCGAACCTGCAGCCATCGGTTCCGAAGACCGATGCTCTGTCCATTGAGCTACAGGCGCACAGCGGCTTAAGCAGAGTATACCACAATAGCGGGCTCCTAGTCAACCTGTGTAGATCGAGTCAACAGATGCTGAGACGGCGCATATCTGACCGCGAGACAGGATTAGCCAGGCGCATCGAGGCGAAGGCACACCGCCTGGGCTTTGACCTGGTGGGGATTGCGCCCGCCACGCCATCGGAAGCGATCCACCTCTACAAGGCCTGGCTGGAGAAGGGCTATCACGGCGAAATGGCCTACCTGGCCCGTCCAGGGGCGATAACCAGACGGGCTGACCCGGCGATCCTGTTGCCGGGTGTGCGGTCGGTGGTGATGGTAGCCGCCAACTATTACACCCGCCCGCCCGCCGCCGAACTTCAAGACCCCTCGCGCGGCCTCCTGGCCCGCTATGCCTGGGGCGACGATTATCACCACGTGCTTGTGCAACGGTTACGTCAACTGGGGAGCTTGGTCGAGGCAGAGAGTGGCGGGGCTGTCGCCTGGCGGGCCTACGTAGACACCGCCCCCCTGCTGGAACGGGAGCTGGCCGTCCGGGCCGGCCTGGGGTTCATCGGCAAGAATACCAACCTGATCCACCCCCGGCTGGGGTCGTGGTTGTTCTTGGGGGAATTGTTGCTCACCAAGGCGGTAGAGACAAGGCATCCTCCCCCTGTGCAGGGCGCTTGCGGGCGCTGCACCCGCTGCCTGGATGCCTGCCCAACCGGCGCTCTCGTCGCGCCCTACGTCCTCGATGCCCGGCGCTGCCTCTCCTACCTGACCATCGAATTGAAGGGACCCATCCCCCGCGATCTACGGCCGCTCATGGGCAACCGCATCTTTGGCTGCGACATTTGCCAGGAGGTGTGTCCCTGGAACCGGCGCTTTGCCCGGCCCACGGCCGATCCGGCCTTCCAGCCCAGGTCGGATAGCATCGCCCCCCGGCTGCTGGAGCTCATCGCCCTGGACGACGATGGGTTTCAGCAACGATTTCGCCAAAGTCCGGTGAAACGGGCAAAAAGGAGCGGTCTGCTGCGCAACGTCGCCGTGGCGTTGGGCAACTGGGGCGATCCGGTGGCGATGCCGGCGCTGGTCCAGGCCCTCCACGACGCCGAGCCACTGGTACGCGGGCACGCTGCCTGGGCGCTGGGGCGCATCGCCACGCCCCAAGCCCATCATGCCCTGCAGCAGGCCTGGCCGGCCGAACCCGATGACTGGGTGCAGCAGGAGATGCAGCAGGCCCTGTTGGATTGCTGAAACTATTCCTTGACCACTACCTGCCCGACAACGACCGGATCGCCCAGGGGGATCAGCGATCCGTCTTGAGCAAGGGCGTACATGCCTATCAGCAACTGATAGACACCGCCTGGCGCGTCGGCGGGGACGGTCAACAGGTGGTCGTCGCGCAGCCGCTCGCCAGGCCGCCACAAGGTCGTCGGGTAGTAGACACCGCCTGGCTGCCGGTCGCTCTGGGTCACCTTTTGGCCTGCCGGGTCAAGCAGGTGGACAAAGGTGTGGTATTCGGCCTCCAGGGGGTGCAGCGCTTCCCAGTAGAGGCTGATCGGCAACACCTCGCCGGGGCGCGCCTGGCACGGCAGGCAGTCATAGCCCCGCAACGCCACCGCCCCGGCCAGGCGCATGTCGCAAGGGTGGGTCGGCTCCCCTTCCGCCGCCGGACCGAGGACGCGCCATAACCTGCCCTCAGCCTCCACCGCCACTTTGACCTCCACCCCTGGCATCTCCTTGATGAGATAGATCGGCCGGCCGGTGCTCAGCGCCAGGTCGAGGATATAGCCCAAGGTGGGGTAGTCAGGTGTGATAAGGGGGAACAGGCCCAACAGGTCAGGCCGTTGTTGTTCCACATATTGCAAGTACCACAGGGGCATGATATTGTTGCGATCGTTGCTGACCAATATCGCCCCGGATGGCAGCGGCTCGGCCAGGATCGCCTCCCAGCGGGTGCGGGCGGTGGTGTTGTGGCTCTGGTCCAGGTCGGCGTAGTGGCTGGCCGTCATCCAGATCGGCAAAGCAAAGAACAGCAGAGCAAGCACAACCTGCCCACCTGTCCCTTTCCCCCTTTCCCCCTTTCCCCATTTGCCCATTTCCCCATTTCCCCATTTGCTCATTTGCCCATTTCCCCATTTGCCCATTTGCCCATTTGCTCATTTCCAGAACCCATCCAACACCGACAGCCATCCATAACACGATGACAACGTAAGAAGGAATAAAGAGCACAAAAATGTCGCCAATGGTATAGACCAGATTAAAAGCCACCACTGCGCCGTAGGCCAGCCCGGTGAGGGCCAACAACGCCCACCTGTGCTTGAGAAAGAGGCCGAACAGGCCGATCAACGCCAGGCCAATGCCGATCCAGCCAACCTCGTCGCGCAAAAAGCCCCCAGCCATTGCCAGCCGCTCTCCCAGGTTCACCGTCAGGTTCACCGATCCGCCGAATGGACCACCCAGCACAAAGCCCACGAAGCTGCCGAACGTGTTGTCGTACAGTATCAACTCGCGGTCTGCGGTCAGGGGTAAGTGCAGGTAAGGGGTATGTGGCGCTCGGAGCGGGATGTAGGCGTAAAGGGCAAGGGGGAGAAGGAAGGAAACAAGAAGCAGGAGGCAGGAGGCAGGGAGGTTGTGCTTGGCGCGCAGCTCTTTCTCTTGCCTCTTGGTCCCTACAATTTGGAAAGCCAGGAAGGCCGGGGCCAGGAGTAGCGTGGTGCGGTGGTGAGTCAGACTCAGGCCAAAAACGAAGGAAAAAATCATCAAGAAGTAGAAAAAAGACTTTTTGCTTCTTGCCTCCTTTGTCAGGATCAGATAGAACAGCAGGACAACGAAAAAGGTGTGCAGGGTATAGACTTCGGCGATGATGGCTTGTGACCAAAAGGTCGGCGTCACGGCTAGGGTGGCGGCTGCCAAGGCCGCAACCATCCGGCGGACGGGCAGCGAGAGGTCAGGTAGTGCCTGCTGCAGCCACGCAGCGGCTGTAGGATAGAACAGCCCCACTGCCAACGCTGCCCAGAAGGCAGAAAAAAGGTTCAGGCGATAGGCCGCATCCCCCACGGGCAAGAGGTGGGACCAGGCCCAGCCCAGCAGCAGGTAGAGCGGATAGCCGGTGGGATGGGCCACGCCCAACAGGTATGCCGCGAATTGAAACTCGCCTGGGTCGCCGGCCAGGACGGTGGGGGCCAGGGTCCTGATGTACAGAACAGCCGACATGCCCCCTAGCAGGACGGCTATCCCCGCGTCAAGCCCTGGGCGCCGCCGAACACCGGCCATGCTACCTGCTCATCGGGGCCGCCGGCATCCGCAGGCTGGCGGCCATACCATCTGCCTGATGGCTGCTCACTCGTTTCGCTCCCAAACAATCTTGTCTATGGCGATGCCCAGCGTGCGCCGATCGGGGGCGACGCGCAGCCAGCCGTTGCCGGGACCGATGGCTTCCAGCGCGCTGCCCGGCGCTGCCCCTTTGACGCCGATGAGGGCGTGGGACCAGCCACTGCTTCCTCTGGGGTCGGCCTGGCCGCCGATGGATCGCAGCGCCTCTACAGCGGCCTCGGTCAGGCGGGCTGCACCCTCGCCCTGCATGGCGACAACCACGATCTGGCCATCGGGGATGCCGGCCAGGAAATCGGCCAGGGCCGCCGCTTCCGACTCACTGCCGGTCGGTGTCGTATCGAACCCCTGCCGGTCGAGCAGCCGCCCGCTGCGGGGGTGGATCACGGCCACGTTGTAGCCGGGGCGATGGGCTGAGCCATCTTGGGCGCTTTCCCCCAGGCTGATGTAGGCGAAATCGGCGGGGCCGCCGCTGTTGACTTCGATGGCAATGGGTGCCTGGACACCTGTCCCGCCGATCGCTCCATTTCCGGGCAGAACATCGGCGGGGACGGCCAGGTGGTCGAACTCGAAGCGCACATCGTTCAGCCCCTGCCGCAGAAAGCGGGCGGGCACTTGCCAGGTATAGGTGTTCCAACCCGACGAGACCGCGACCCGCTCTAGCCGGTGGCCGTTGACCCGCAAGGTGACCGTTTGCTGCGGTGATCCCGGATAATCAAAGGGCAACAGCCGCACCTGCAGCCGATGATCCTCCCCGTCGCTGGCCGGCAGAAAGATCTGCGCCCCCTGAGCTACAGCCCAGTTGGCCGTCACCCCCTGGATCTCTTCAGCCTCAGCCCAACCCTCGCCCAGGAGGTTGAGCGTTATCGGTTGTGCCGATCCAAAATCCACCGACAGGCCGGTTGGGGCAGGCTGCCGGTTCACCCGGTAGAGCAGCCACCCATCCCGATCATAGACCTTTTCCACAGGCAGCACCTGTTCGATATAGGCCACAGCCGCCTCGCGGGTGTCGGCATAGGGTGGTCGGCCCGGCACCGCCGGTGCGACGACGACATAGCGAATGTCGTAGAACCACACAAATTTGTCGGCGTAGGCCCGGTCAGCGGCCTGGCGACCGGCATCCACCTGGCCGTAGGTCTGGAGAGTGATAAGGGAATCGAGGATCGGCTGCCGCCGAAAGTATTCGAACCGGTCGGGTGGGTTGCGCGAAATGTTGCCCGACAGCAGCCGTTTGTGGTGAAAGCTCTGGTAATATTGCGTCCGAGTGTCTTCTGCCCCCATCATGCCAAAGCTGTTGCGCCAACCCAGGGGCAGTTGCAAGATGGCAAAGTCGCCTGGATCGGCGGCCACCTGCTCGTAGACGGGCGGGATACGGGCGTCGGTCAACGGCAGCGGCACGGACCAATGCTCGAACAGCAGCAGGGCCGCAAGGATCAAGGACCCAGGGAGCAGGATCTTTCTGGTCCACTGCGGTTTGCGCCCTGCGATTTTGGTGAGCAGCCAGTAGATGCCGAATCCGGCCAGCACCGCCAGGCAGAGCATCAGAACCACGCTGAAGCGGTTGGGAACCCGGTTGGCTTTGACCACCGGGATGTAGTGCAGCAGGATGAACGGCAGTGGGACGTTGACTTGCAGTCCATCCAGGTCAAAGGTCGAGCGGCCATTCACCTGTAACAGAGGTCCCAGGCTAAAGAGGGTGAACACAATCAGGCCGGTGGTCCAGGCTGCCAGTCGGCGCCGGTAGGCCACAGCACCGCCGATGGCCAAGGCCAGTCCCGTCCAGCCGAGGAACACCGTGTTTACATCGCGGAAGCGGGCAGTGCCCTCGCGGGTATGGCGTAGAGTGTCGGCCCAACTGCCGCCCAGGGGATGCAGCGCCGTGGGCGTGATCAGGCCCATCAGGTCAGCCGACAGCTTTTCAGCGTCGCCCCAGCCGGCCAGCTCATAGCCGCCGAACATTTCACGCCCAATGGGCACCAGCACCGGGGCGTAGAGAAGCGTCGCCACCAGCCCTACCACCACCAGGCGCTGCAGAAAGGCAGCCCACCCGCCGGCGATCTCGCTTCGCCCCTGCCTGCTCATGGCGAAGACCAGGATAATCAGCGTTAAAATCGCCAGGAACACGCCAAAGATCATCTCGCACAGCATGGCCAGCACCAGGAATATCCCGGCCAGGATGGCGTAATGGCGGCGCGGCTCGCGGATGGTTTTGATCAAGAACAGCGTGTAGAACGGGATCCATTCGGTGCTCCACATATCATAGTGGCCGATGGCCGCATAGACCAGGCGGTAGGAGCCAAAGGCGTAGACCAGACCGGCGAGAAAAGCTGCCCAATATCTACTATCCAATATCCAGTGCCCGATATTGGATGTTGGGCGTTGGATATCGTGCAGCAGATAGTGGGTGAGAAGAAACACGCCATACCCGCTCAGGATGGTGGCAAGCAGGAAGGTCAGGTTGCTGATGGCCGGCAGAGGCAAGAAGGGTTGTAAGGGTATGGAAATGACAGAATTGAACAGGTTATAGGTATAGAGCGCCAGGCTGATGCCCGGTGGGTAAAAGGTGTAGGTCGAGTAGAGGGGGTTTTGCCCCAGGTTAAAGAGGGAATAGCGGAACCACCAGCTATTCCACAGGAAGGTGTACTCGTCAAAAGCCCAAGTGTCGCTGCCCGGCACGTGGGTGCCCAGATGCCGCACCAGCGGCCAGGTGATCACGACGGCCAGAAGGGTGTACAGGGCCAAAGCGAGAATATGGATCCGAGAGCGAACCTTTGCCATAGAGATCTTTTAGGCCCCTTGCCTTCCCCTTACTTTACTCCCACCACGTAGCGGTGATGCGCCCAGATCGCCTTTAGCCGCCATGGAATCGGTGCCCGGTCGAGCCAGGCGTAGCGTTTCACCCGCTCGTAGAGGTCAGGCTGTAGGCCCTGGTAATAGGCCATTGTGCTCCACTGCCAGGCATCACCGCTGAATTGGCCCGTCAGTTTTGCCGAGCGGATGCCTAGCCGCTTCAGTACCTCGGCAGCGGGCATTACGGTGTCGGGCCAGGGAGGCACATCCAGCACGCCCTGGTCCGCGATGCGCAACCCGGCCTGCTCCAGCACGCGGCGCACCCGGCCGATGTCGGCCCAGCGTTCATCTACATATTTGACAAAATCGCGCTCCAGCAGATATTTGCGCAGCAGGTAGCCCACCTGGGCGCGGTTGGGCATGGCTACGAACACCACCCGGCGTGACACGCGGACCAGCTCCCGCAACAAAGCTGCCGGATCCGACAGATACCACAGGGCTGCCCAGTTCCAGGCCAGGTCAAAGGTCTCATCGGGGAAGGGCAACTGCTCCCACCCGGCGTGGTGGATAAACCGGGCGGGCAGGTTCAGCTCGCCCCAAATGCGTTCCACGGCGGCCAGCCGCCCGGCGTGGTCGTCCATCAGGGTGACACCGCACCCGGCCCGGGCCAGGGCTACGCTGTTGATGCCCGACACACCGGCCATGCCAAAGAGCGGCGCTTCGAGTACCGTCTCGATACCGTGCTTGTCCCTGAGAGCCAGCAAAAAGTCGTTGAGCACAAACCGCTCATAGACCAGGCCCAGGCCCTCATTATAGTCGGTCAGGTAATGTTGCCAGCCAGGTTTCGTAGTGGTTTCCATGCGTTATCGGTAATTTCTGACGTAATCCAGCATCTCGATCGGCCCTGCCGGCTGACCTGCTGGCGGGTCTCCACCCAACACATCGGTGTGGAGTGGATGACAGGGCATCCTTGACCATTATACCATTTTCCTGCCGCCGATGCCAATTCCCCCCAAACCCTTTACAGCCGTCTGCCCCTATGGTACAATGTGCCGCGAGGAGACGGTGCGCATCTATGTCGGCAGCCTGGGCTGCAAGCTGAATCAGAGTGAAATGGATGATCTGGCTAC
>FWPV01004535.1_pt1 | contig 29220 bp, 24 predicted proteins | sample 2228371 | NCBI WGS metagenome assembly FWPV01 (sample SAMEA103939776, study PRJEB20133) | metagenome | reverse complement strand
CGGCGGTACCGGCTTCCCGCAGCCGGTGCAGAATTTTTGGTTGGGTTGCAGCGGACTCCCGCAATTCGTGCAGTTCACGAAGGCGATCTCCTAATTCTGGTTTGAGCGCGGCTTCAGCGCCGGATTTCCTTTACTGATAGCACTACCTCGCTTCCGGGCGCGAACGTCACATTCGCCCCGGTAGCGCTCACTTGGATCAACGCTATCGCCGCAGCCGCTCCAATGCCCGCGCCGATGGCGGCGCCGCGTCCTCCTCCGGCAATCGCTCCGATGATGGCGCCCGCTCCGGTAGCGGCGGCAGCCTTGCCGATGTTGCTTTTCTTCTCGATGACGCGCCCTTCTTCATCCACGTTCTGCTGACCTTTGGAGTTGACGAACCCCTTGATCTGCGACTGAACGGGGATCTCTTTGCCCTTGTGATGCAGCTTATGGAACGTGAAGTTCAGCACGGACTTTCCGGTCATCTTGCCGCCGCTCTTGGACTCCTTCACCTCGCCTTCCACAATGTCGTCCTTGAATTCGGCGGGGCTCACGACCTGAGCCGTGATCTTGTCGCCCTTTTTGTTCGTTTGAGTGCTCAACGGTGCAAGCAGCTTCACCGTGAATTCCGTTTCTTTGGCGATAACCGGGGCATCCGCCGCCGTGGCTAAAAAGCCGCCGGCCAGCAGGGGAAATAGCAGCGTCGCATTCTTAAGCATGATGTCTCCGTCAATTGGAGTGTATCGCCCCCCGCTCCGGAACACAACCTTTTACGCGGCGGTCAAGGCTCATTTCATCGTCTTGCCTTTACTCTCGCCGGCTGCGCCATCTGCCGGCGGAGCGGATCCAGGCTGCCTGATTGCGCTATAGTCTCAGGCATGAGCAGACCGTTGCTGAGCCGCCGGGAGGTACTCGGCGGTCTTGTGACCCTGCCTGCGCGCGCCGCCGCGCCGGCAAAAGGAACCCGTTACAACGTGTTGTTCTTGATGTCGGACGAACATTCGCCTCACGCGGCTGGTTTTCTTGGCAGCCGCATTGTCAAGACGCCGGCGCTCGATTCGCTCGCCCGGTCCGGAACGGCCTTTTCGGCCGCCTATTGTCAGAACCCGATTTGCGTGCCGTCCCGGGCGTCGTTTGTGACGGGGCGCATGCCGTCGAACGTGGGTGTATACGGCAATGACGGGGGCTTGGATCCCAAGGCGACCACCATGGCCGACGTCTTCAACGCGGCTGGGTATAAGACAGCCTGGTTCGGCAAGACGCATTGGGGCGGGAATCCGCGGTTTCAGACCGGCTCCGGGAAGAACACGCAGGAGGCCGAGCGCCGCCGTGGCGGGAAGCGAGTGGAAATCGGAAGGCTTCCTGAGGAAGCGACGGTTGCCCCTTGGCCCGTGACCGCAGAGGTTGACACCATCACTAAGGAAGAGGCGGTCGAGTTCCTCAAGCAGAACCGCAATCAACCGTTCTTTGCCGGCGTGTCTTTTGTGAAACCGCATTTTCCATTCATCGTTCAGGAGCAGTACTACCGGATGTATAAGGATGTGGCGGACGCGCCTAGAGTGACGCAAAAGATGCTCGACGAGCTGCCGGCGGTGTCCAAACAGGAGCGCGAAAAGTACGGCTTCGCCAAGCTGACGGAGGCGCAGATCCGCAAAGCCCGCGCGGTCTATTTCGGGATGGTCAGCTACATCGACGATCTGGTCGGCGAGATTCTCAAGACCGTGGACCAGCTCGGATTACGGAACAACACCATCATTCTTTACACCGCAGACCACGGGGAACTGGCCGGCGAGCATGGTCTGTGGTACAAGAACTCGTTCTATGAAGCCGCGGTGAGCGTTCCGTTTGTGTGGTCCTTCCCGCCGGCGATTCCCCGCGGAAAGATGATCCATGCGCCGGTCATGAACATGGACATTTTCCCGACGCTGTGCGAGCTGTGCGGGTTGCCGAAGCCCGAAGGTTTGGAGGGGCGGAGTCTCTTGCCGTTGATGACCGGCGCCGAGGACGGCAGCCGCCGCTACGCGCTATCGGAGAATTACCGCAACCGCTCGGCGTCGCGCATGATCCGCACGCCGCAGTGGAAGTACTGCTACTTCGACCAGGACAGAGAGCAGCTTTTCGACATGCGCACGGACCGCGCGGAAGAAAAAAATCTGGCGGGGCGCCCGGAGCACCGCGAGTTGGTGGCTTCGCTTCGCGCCCGCGCTCTGGAGGGCTGGAAGAAACCCGCGGGAGGGAACCGCTCCAGGAAGAAGGGGTAGCAATGTAGTCCCGTTGGTCTGCGCGCGGCCGGTTGCGCTAGGATAGAGAAAATTGATGACGCCTTCGAACCACGAGATCAGGACCGTGTTGATTGTGGATGATGAAGCGCCCGTGCGGAATTTGATGCGCGACATCCTCGAGCATGCGGGCTACGATGTCCACGAAGCATCGAACGGCAAGGAAGCGGAGGAGAAGCTCGCGGAGCGCAAGACCCATCTGGTGATCACGGATCTGGTGATGCCGGAGCAGGAAGGCATCGAGACCATTCGCAGTTTGCGCAAGCGCCATCCGAAACTGGGCATCATAGCGGTCTCCGGGGCTTTCGAAGGGCGGTTTTTAAGGGGCGCCGAACTCCTCGGTGCGGACGCGGCGCTTCTTAAACCGTTCGACCCCGCCACGTTCATGGAAACGGTCAAGCGCGTGCTAGCCGCACACGCCTAGAGTTTCTACATTTATTCACGCTGCTGTGGCCGGGGTGCGGCGGAAGGTGCGCGGCCGGAGGAGCAGAGAGGTGGCGTCCCCTGAGTGGGGACGCCGCAAGCTTAAGCTCGCGCCACAACCACCGCAGCATGTGGCGCAAGCGCTCTCGCTTGCAGCGCCTCCACTCATGGAGGCGCCTCGAGCTTCTACATATATTCATGCTGCGGCGGCCGGGGCGCGGCAGCGTGTAAAGGTAATTCAGGGTGAAAACGTGCGTGCGGTCGAACGAAGCAAGACTGTAATTCCAGACGCGCGGATGAACAAGCGTTTCCACATTGGCGGCAGCGCTCAAGCCCTGGTCCTCGTCCACGAAGGTAAGCGTTTTCGACCACGTCCAAGCCACGCCAAACTGAAAGTTGCGTGCGAAACGGCGCCGCACTACAGTTTGCATTGAGTTGTAGTTCGAGGTGTAGTTGTTTTCAATGATGTTGACGTCGGCGTATCCCAACATGGGGCGCAAGAACGCCGCGAGGAGGGGTCTGCCCGGCTGAGTTGGGTCGGCGCTGGAGGGCAGGAAATTGGCGCCGAGCGGCACAGGATTCAAATTCCGGCGCCACCACAGGTGCCGCCCGAGCGCCCCGGTGTATCCGACGTCGAGGAGAGTCCCAAATCCGATGTTGCGCTGGATTGACAGGCTGAAATTCATCACAGTGGGGTTCTGCCCTTTCGGATCCCGCCCGAGAACGTCATTACGACCTGAATCCGGCGCATTCGGGACTGCTAATAATGGCCGGGTGGCCCGTCAGATGCAGGCCCGAGCACATGCGTGATACTCTGATCCTCACCTCACTTAGTTAGGTAAGGATCAGAGTGCGCCGGTCGCCGCGAAATCTGCGAATCGCCTGTAATCATAGGGGCCTGACGCGTTTCGGCGGTGCGTGCCTCTTCCACGAATTTCTGCGAGTGCTGCAGATCCGGGAGTTCCTGGCCCGCCAGGCGCCCTATGCCCGGCGGAATCATCGCAACAGCGTGTCGCAGATGTTGCCGGCCTTGGCCTACCCCATTGTGCTCGGGTTGGATCGCATCGAGACTGCGTCATTCCTGCGTTCCAACGGCGCCTTGCAGTACCTGACGGGCTTGCCGAGTTTCCCCGACCCGCAGACTTTACGCCGGTTCTTGTGGAACGCCTCAGGGCGGGTGTGAGAGCAGCTACACCGTGCCAATGATCGACTGCTGCAGAGATGCATCCACCTGCCGGAACGCCGCTCCCGCCTGCTGTTCGATCTGGACAGCACGGTGGTGACCATGTTCGGAAAGCAGGATGGACCAGCCGTCGGCTACAGGAGACCCGCTTTGCCACCGTGCCGCCTGAGATCCGAGAACTGCGGTTTCGCGCCGATGCCGGCTTCGGCTACGATCCGGTGTTCGAAACCTTGGGGGCTCACGGAGCCGACTACGCGGTGGTAGCCCGGCTGACCGGCCCGCTCGGACGCGTTCTGTCGGGACTCCGCTACGAGCCGGCCAATGCCCGCTGGCAGTGCGCCGAGGGAGAGTACCGCGCGCACGGCCGGCCGCAGGCGCGCCGCATCGTGCTCGCGCGCAGGTTGATAAAGGAGAATGATCCGCAACCGATGCTGTTTGCCATGGGACCCTACCGCTACCGGGCATGGGTGAGAAACTTGGCATGGACCCCCGCTGGGGTCTAGCACTTCTATGACCACCGGGCTGCCATGAAGCCGCGTATCCACGAACTGCGGGAGGATTTCGCGCTGCGGAAAATTCCCACGACCCCCTTTTGAAGCGAATGCGCTCCATTTGAAGGTCATCCGCTTAGCCTACAACTTGGCGACGGCCTTCCAGCGCACCTGCCTACCAGAGTCATGGCAGCACCAGACGCTCCAGAAGCTGCGCTTGAAACTCTTCCTGCTCCGGGGCGAACTCACTCGTCCCCAAAATCGCCCGACGTTGCGCCCGAAAGACTCTCCGCTGATCCAGCGTCTGGTCGACGACGTCCGCGGCAGAATCGCCAGACTCGAACCCCTTTCACGGCCCGACTCGGCGTTTTCACGCCGGATTCAGGTCATACTATATCCCTCTCGTCCTGCGGGCGCAATCGTGGTGACACAATAAGGGAGATCCTATGTGTCGCGGACTTTTTGCTTTGCTTGCGCTCACGGCTGTTGCGCCGGTGGCGTGTTCCGGGCAGGCTGGCTCGTTGCAGTGCGTCTCACCGAACCGTCAGATCGAGGTCACGGTCCGGACGGTCGAAAAAGGCGCTGAGGCGGCGCTGGTTTATTCGGTGCGGTTCGGCGGGCAGCCGGTGCTGGCTGACTCGCGGCTGGGGATCGACCCTCTGGATCAGCCGCCGCTCGGTCCGGATGTCAAGATCGTCAAGTCGCAGCCGGGTTCGGGAGTCGAATCCTACAGCCTCCCGCACGGCAAGACGAGCCGCGTAAAGCACCCTTACAATTCGCTCACCGTCGACCTGGAAGAGCGACGCGGACTCGGGCGCCGCTTGGGGGTGGAGTTCCGGGTGTTTGACGACGGCGTCGGGTTCCGGTATCACGCGCCGCAGCAGCCGGCGCTGCGCGAGCTGAGGCTGGAGCGCGAATTGACCGAGTTTCAATTCGCCCGCGAGGGGACGAGCTGGCCGCTGATCCTGCGCGACTTCAGAACTTCCTACGAGGACGACTACGTCTCGCTGCCGCTCAGCGGCATCAAACGCGACGCGCTGGTGGCGCTGCCGTTCCTGGCGGAAGTCCCCGGCAGAGCGTGGGTCGCCATCACCGAAGCGCACCTGGAGAATTACCCCGGCATGTACCTCACGCGAACCGGCGCAGGTTCCCTCACGATGAGCGCCCGGCTGGCGCCGCGTCCCGACCGCCCGGATCTGGTGGCAGTCCGGGAGACCCCGTTCGCTTCGCCGTGGCGCGTCGTGCAAATTGCGCGCGAACCGGCGAAGCTGATCGAATCAAACATTGTTACCTCGCTGAATCCGCCCTCGAAGATCGCCGACGTTTCATGGATCCGCGCGGGGAAGACTTCCTGGACCTGGTGGTCCGGCGATCTGGCCAAGAACGTTGATTTCAAGCCTGGCATGAACACCCCGACGTTAAAGCACTACATCGACTTTTCTGCGTCCGCAGGACTCGAATACGCGCTGATCGACGAAGGCTGGTCCACCAACAACGCCAAAGGTCAAGGCGACTTGCGGCAGATTAAGCCCGAGATCGACCTGCCGGGTCTGCTGGCGCACGCCCGGAGCAAAGGCGTGAAAGTGTGGCTGTGGGCGCACTGGGAGGCGGTGGACCGGCACATGGAGGAGGTCTTCGCCATGTTCGAAAAGTGGGGCGTGGCGGGCGTGAAGATCGACTTCATGGATCGCGACGATCAGTGGATGGTCAACTTCTATTACCGCGCCGCCGAAGCCGCCGCGCGGCGCAAATTGATGCTGGATTTCCACGGCGCTTACAAGCCCACGGGCATGAGCCGCACATGGCCCAACGTGCTGACCTTCGAGGGCGGCATGGGGCTCGAGTACATCAAATGGAGCGCGCGCGTGACGGCGGCTCACAATACCGTGCTGCCGTTCACCCGGCTGCTGGCAGGACCATTCGATTACACGCCGGGCGCAATGAACAACGTCCGCCCCGCTGATTTCGCGCCCCGGTTCGTGGAGCCGTCCGTGCCTCACACCCGGGCGCATCAAACGGCGCTGTACGTCATTCTTGAAAGCGCCTTGCAGATGCTGTGCGACTATCCGGGGGCGTACGAAGGGCAGAAGGAGATGGAGTTCATCCGCGCCGTGCCTGCGGCGTGGGACGAAACGCGGGGCGTCGCGGGCGCACCGGGCGAATACGTGGTGGTGGCGCGGCGTAAGGGAGCTGATTGGTATGTGGGCGCTATCACCAACGGGCGGGCGCGCGAAATTCAGGTCCCGCTCTCTTTCCTCGGCTCAGGCGAATACCAGGCGACTGTTTATGCCGACGCGCCGGACGCGGCTGAAAACCCGAAAAACACCACCGTGTCCCGACAGACTGTGCGGGGAGACGGGAGCCTGACTTGGAAGCTTGCTCCCGCTGGCGGCGCAGCCGCTGTTTTTAAGCCCGCCGGCGGACGGTAGGCGCCGCTCCCCGCAGCTTAAGGATTGAGAGTCGGATAGCGAACGCCCAACTGCTCCAGGTAAGTTTTGTAGCGGGTCGAATCGAAATAGTACTTGCGCAGTTCGTCCCGGTAATCGCGCATGATGCGCCGGTTGAGCCACACCGCCGGCTGGTCTTGTGGACGCAGGAGCGGGACGTACTTGGTTTCCTTGGTTTGCACGTTTTCGAAATAGTCCCACGCGTTCTTGATGATCTCGGGCTTCATGAGGAGGTCGAGCATGGTCATCGCCACCACTTTGGCGCCCGCGGTTGCGCCCTTGTGGGCGATCGGCGTGGCCATGGCGATAGAATCAAGCCAGCTATGACCCGGAAGCCCGGGGATATTCGACGGGAATCGCAACACGATGGTGGGCACGTTCCAGGAAACGTCGCCAATGTCATCCGAGCCGCCGCCCATGGGTGTGCCGGAGGACGGACCGGAAATCACTGCGCCGAGCTTCGTGGCCAACCCGGTCTCCTTAGCTTTCGCGAGGCGCTGAACGGCTTTGGCCAGCTCCTGATCCTCCTTGGACCACTCCGGCAGACCGACGCTCTTGATGTTCGCCGCCGTCGCTTCGGCGAGCGGGCGGTTGCCGTGAACGGGCCATGCGGCGCCCAACACGCGCGACGTAACCTTCACGTTGGCCATCTTGGCTGCTCCCTCGGCGATTTCGTCCGCCATGCGCCACAGGTCCTTGATGCGGTCGACATCCAGCTCGCGCAGAAAATACCAGACCGAAGCCGCCGACGGGACGACGTTCGGCTGGTCGCCCCCGTCGGTGATTACATAGTGTGAGCGGTGTTGCAACCGAAGGTGCTCCCGGCGATAATTCCATCCTGCATTCATGAGTTCGACCGCATCCAACGCGCTGCGCCCGCGCCAAGGCGCTCCCCCGGCGTGCGCGCTCTCTCCGTGGAAGGTGTACTCGACCGAGACCAAGCCGCTGTTGCTCGCCGGAGAGCCCCACGAGACGCTCATGTTCGATGACACATGTGTGAATAGGACCGCATCGACTCCGCGGAATGCGCCCGCGCGTACGTAGTGCGCCTTGCCTGCGAGCTGTTCCTCGGCCACTCCGGGCCAGATCTTGATCGTCCCCGGGAGCTTTTCGCGTTGCATGATCTTCTTCACGGCGAGGGCTGCGGTGATGTGCAAAGGCAACCCGCTGTTGTGCCCTTCGCCGTGTCCGGGCGCGCCCTCGACCAGCGGCGCGCGGAACGCCACCCCGGGCTTCTGGGAAGCGCGCGGGATGCAGTCGATATCTGAGCCAAGCGCGATGACGGGCTTGCCCGAGCCCCACGTCGCCATCCACGCGGTGGGAATGCCCGCCAGATTCCGTTCGATGCGGAATCCTTCTTTTTCGAGGATGCCGGACAGGTACTTCGACGTTTCGAATTCCTGAAAACCGAGTTCCGAGTAGCTGAACACGGTGTCGATCATCACCTGCGTGCGGTCATGCATACGGGCGACTTCGCCCGCCGCGTCTGCCTTAAGAGCTTCGAGGCGGTCTTGCGGGCGAACAAGCGGCGAAAAGAGGAACAGGCTCACTGTCAGGAAACCAATGCGGCGCATATGGATGACAGTATAAGCCCGCGCGGGCCGCCACCCGGAACCGCTAGAATGAAGAATCAGACTCAATCATCTTTTCCCTACAGGAGACTCGAACATTCATGCGAACACCGTTGATGGCCGGAAACTGGAAGATGTACAAGACCGCCGCGGAGACAACCGCCTTTTTTGAAAAATTCATTCCGCTGGTCGCGGGCGTGCAAGGGCGCGACATCCTGATCTGCCCCCCCTTCGTCAACTTGCCCGCGGCGGTCGAAGCGGCGAAAGGGACGGCCATCGGCATCGGCGCCCAGAATCTTTTCTGGGCGAAAGAAGGCGCCTTCACCGGAGAGGTTTCCGGCGCCATGATTCGCGCCGTGGGAGCGGAGTGGGTGCTCATCGGGCACAGCGAGCGCCGTCAGTATTTCGGCGAAACCGATGAGACCGTTTTGAAGCGCACGGTGGCGGCTTTGGAGAACGGGCTGAAGCCCGTCGTCTGCGTCGGCGAGAGGTTGGAGGAGCGCGAAGCCGGTCAGACGGAGGCGGTGCTGCTGAAGCAGTTCGCCGGCGGCTTGGCGGGTCTCACGGCGGAACAGTTCGCCCAAGTGGTGATTGCATACGAGCCGGTGTGGGCGATTGGCACGGGCAAGACGGCGACTCCGGAAATCGCCGAAGAAGCGCACCGGGTCATCCGCGCCGAGGTGGCGAAAAAGTTCGGCGCGGAACAGGCGGCGAAGACTCGCATCCTGTACGGGGGCAGCGTCAAGCCGGACAACACCAAGGCTTTGATGGCGCAAGAGGACATCGACGGCGTGCTGGTCGGAGGCGCGAGCCTCGATCCGGCTTCGTTTGCGGCGATCGTGAACTTCTGATTCATGCGGCTGTAACCGCTCCGTGGAGTGGGAATGTTATATTGAGGCTATGCCGCACGGATACGTCTCTATTTTCATTTTTCTGCTGTGCGCCATCGCTTTTGCGGCGGGCTTGTTGCTGCTGTTGAAACTGGTCCGCCCGGCGGCGCCGTCGCCCGTGAAGATGGAGGCTTACGAGTGTGGAATTCGCGCGGCTTCGGACGCGCGCGGGCGTTACACAGTCCGCTTCTACATCATCGCCATCCTGTTCGTCATTTTCGACGTGGAGACCATCTTCCTCTACCCTTGGGCGGTGCGCTACAACCAACTGGGCTGGTTTGGCGTGGCTGAAGTCGCCGTCTTCCTGGCGATTCTGGTGGTCGGCTACGTCTGGGCGTATAAAAAGGGAGCTCTCGAGTGGGTCTGAACGTTCCGGGGGTTTGGCGTTCGGCGCTGCTTGCCGGAGCCGTGGCGGGAGTGCTGTCCGCCGCTCCGCAGTTGCGTCTGGTGACAACTACGGTGGGTCCGGTGTCCATCGCGCAAGGGGCGAACGGACCCGCGCAAGTGGTGGAGGCTTTCAACAGCGGCGACGGCAGCCTGAACCTTTCCGCTGCTTCTTCGGCGGCATGGGCTGCGCCTTCGGTGGGCGCCGCACGAGCCTGCGCCACGCAGCCGGGCGTCTGCATTCCGATTCAGATCGCGCTTTCGACGTCATCGCTAGCGCGCGGGATGCACACCGCCATTGTCACGGTGCGCGATCCCAACGCCATCGATGCGCCGCAGACGGTGACGGTCACAGTGCAAATCGGCGGCGGCGTTCCGGACAGGATTCAGTTGTATGTCCCGCCCGACGGCTCGTCTGACGAAACGCGATTTTCGACTAACAGCATGCTGTCGATTTCCGCCTCGACTCAGTCCGGCGGCGCATGGCTCACTACGGCTCTCGAAGGCGCCGGCTCATTCCGGTTCGTGATGCCGTGGGTGGTCCGCGCGACCCATCAGCCGGGTTTGGCGGAAGGGATGTATAACGGCTCGCTGCTGATTTCCAATTCGACTTTTCCAGCGGATAACAAGACGGTGCCGGTGACGCTGAGCGTAACCTCGCGTCCCATCGCTAAGGCGGCGCCGGAATCGCTGCGGCTGCGTCTTGCCCAGAATGCGCCCCGCCAACTGGCGAACATCGTGGTGACCAACCGGGGGCTGAGTACGCTCGCGATTTCGGCGGTTTCCGCCACCACCGCCTCCGGCGGAGACTGGCTGGCGGCGGAGCGCATCGCCGGTTACGATATCGTCCGAGCAAGCATCACTGCGGGCTCGCTCGCACCGGGCGTCTATCAAGGCTCAGTGACGATTGCGACCAATGCGGCGAACGGCGCCCTCACCGTCCCCGTGGAGTTGGAAGTCGTGGCGCCCGGCGCGCCTTGGGCATATTTCCAAGGCGCGGTGAATAACGCCACGTTCGAAGCGGGCGAAGCAGCGCCTCAGGGAGGGCTCGTGGCGCTGTACGGCGAGCAATTCAGCACCGGCGCTCCGGCAACTCCCACCGGCTTGCCGCTGCCGACAACTTTGGGCGGAGTGCAGGTGTTGCTGAATGATCAGCCCGTGCCGTTGTTTTACACGTCATACGGGCAGATCAACTTTCAGGTGCCTTACAACGCGCCGCCCGGCATGGCTCGCGTGCGCGTCGTGCGCGACGGAACAAGCGGCAATCAGATTTCCCTGGAAATCGCACCGCGCGCGCCGCGGCTATTGCGCTTGGGCATAGGCAACTACGGCATTGTGGTGAATCAAGACGGGACGTTTCCGATCCGCTCCACCCCGGGTGTGCCGAGCCGTCCGGCGAAAGCGGGCGACGCGCTCGTGATTTACGCGATCGGATTGGGTCCGACGTCTCCCCCCGCGGGCGCCGGTCAGGCGGCGCCAACCTCCCCCCTGGCTCAAGCGCCCAACACAATTGTCTTGTTCGGCTCCACCGGCATTGCGACGGGCATTCAGGCGGAACCGCTGTTCGCCGGTTTGACGCCGAACTTCGTCGGTCTCTATCAGATCAACGTGGTTGTTCCGGAAGATTCCCCCCGCGGCGAGCGGGTGCCGATCCGCATTCTGACCGGCAGCGTGCCGAGCAACACCGTCGAGATCGCGATTCAATGACCGTCCGGCTGTATTACGACGACTCGTATCTCCGCGAGTTTGACGCGGCGGTCGTCGAAGCGGCGGACCAAGGGCGGAAGATCTACCTGGACCGGACGGCTTTTTACCCGGCTTCCGGCGGGCAGCCTTGCGACTATGGCGAGATGAACGGCATCCGCGTTGTGGACGTGCAGGAGGATGGCGAGAGGGTCGCGCACTGGCTGGAATCGCCGCTCGCGGCGGACCGGGTTTCGTGCCGCATCGATTGGGAACGCCGCTTCGACCACATGCAGCAGCACACCGGTCAGCACCTGCTCTCCGCCGTGTTGATGGAGCTGTTCGGTTATCAGACAGTGAGCTTCCACCTCGGGGAAGAGGCTTCGACCATCGACATCGAGGCGGACTCCCTCGATGCGGAAAAAGTGAGGCGAGCCGAACAAAAGGCGAACGAGGCCGTTTTCGAAAACCGCCCGGTTAGGGTATTGTACGCCGATAGCAATTCCGGGAATCTAGGTTTGCGGAAGGCGTCGGAGCGCGGCGGGGAGCTGCGGATTGTTGAAATTGAGGGCGTCGACCGCAGCGCTTGCGGCGGGACCCACGTGCGAGCAACGGGGGAGATTGGCCCGGTTCTGATCCGCAAGCTCGATAAGATCCGCGGCAACGTTCGAGTTGAGTTCCTGTGCGGCGGACGGGCGGTAGCGCGAGCCCGCGCGGATTACGATGCTTTGTCGCGCATTGGCAGATTGCTGTGCGCGCCGCTGGACGAGGCGCCGGCATTGGTGGAAGCGCAAATCGAGCGGCTCGGCGCGGCGGAGAAAGCGGCTAAGAAGCTGGCCATCGAACTTGCCGCGTGGCAGGGGCGGGAATTGCACCGGGAGACGGCGCCGGACGAGCGCGGTTTCCGCGTAGCGTGGCATTGTGGCCTGAAAGGCGCGCTCAGCGATGAGTGCCGCGCCAAGGCTCAGGCTTTCGCTTCCGGAGGCAAAGCCGTTTATGTGGCGGCTTCCGATGATCCCCCGTCCGTCTTGCTTTGCGTTTCCGCCGACGCGGGTTTGAACGCGGGGCAAATCGTCAAAGCCGCTGTCGCTTCAGCCGGCGGCAGGGGCGGCGGCAACCCTCAGATCGCCCAAGGCAGCGTCCCATCCAGAGAAGGCCTAGCCGCCGCTCTGGACCTCATCAGGAGATCTGTAGCTGCTTCAGGAGCGCGGTGATGACGCCGGTCAGCCCGGTTGCTCCCGGATCTTGCCTCGGGTAGAATGCACGCACTGGGCGGTGGAAGGGATGAAGCCGTTTGAACAATACATAGGAGAGGCGGCGCGGTCTGGGTGTGTAAATCTCCTGTTCGAGCGTGGCATGTACTCATTGATGGATGATTTGGAGCGAATCATCGCCGTCCTGCGGGAAGCGGGGACGCCATTTGAAGTTGTCGGCGGTGTGGCGGTAAATGTCCACGTGCTGGAAGCACGGCGAAGCCGCTCGTTTGTCACCCGGGACATCGATCTGCTCGTGGACCGCCGGGACTTGGACAAGATCATTTCGGCAGCCGGCGCGGCTGGCTATCTCGCGCGGAAAATCTTGGGCGGTTTCATGTTGATTCGAGAGGGGCAGGATCCGGAGGAGGCGGTCCATCTCTTGTTCACTGGGGAGAAGCCGCGGTCTACGCACCCGTTACCCAATCCCCCGATACGGGCGGAGGAAAAGTTCTTGCCTCAGTTCGGCATCACCATCCCTGTGGCGAGCCTGAAAGACTTGGTCCAGATGAAGCTAAACTCCTTCCGTCCCAAGGACGAGGCGCATTTGGAAACGTTGGACAAATGCGGCCTGATCACGGAGGAGATCGAAGAAGGCTTGCCGCCGCTGCTTCGGGAGCGGTTGAGATCGGCGCGGGAAAGATACTTGGAAGATGAAACCGAAACATAGCGCAGGCTGAGCTCCCGGCGTATACTGGAAGCACGAGAGGGCGCTTATGTTGCGGCTCGCACTTTCGGTTCTCCTGGCGCTGGCCGCCGCCGCCCAGACTCCGCCCCCGCAAGGACGCCCCAGGACCCAGTTCGACGTCTGGTTTCCCCGCGGCAACCTGACCTTTGCCGGCGTGGTTTTGCGCGTCGAGCCGGACGTGATCACGGTGAAGACGCGCAGGGACGGCGTGCGGCGCTTCGTCCTGCGCCGCGATACTTTCTACCTCGGCCACGGGATGCAGCTCGACCGGCAAAGCCTTGCGCGCAACACCTGCGTCTTTATCCGCGCCGGGCGGAACTTAGACCAGGACTTGGAAGCCTACGAGATTATCTGGGGCGAGATCGTCAAGCCAGTCGAACGGTCGCAATAAATGCGATACGATTGGTTACCATGAGCAAGCGTACTTCCATCGGATCGTGGGCCTACACTATCGGGCCGTACGCGGACAAACCAATCGATTTTGACACGGTGTGCCTCAAGCTGAAGGAACTCGGCTTTGACGGCGTGGAGCTAGGAGCGTTCCCTCCGCATCCCAACCCCGGCAATCCCAACGGACCGGACGAAAACTGGCCCGGCGCGATGCCTGAAAAGTCCCAACGGGCGGAACTGAAAGCCAAGATGCAGCAGCTCGGTTTGGGCTTCAGCGGCATCGCGGCGAATCTTTGGGGCGAGAAGCTGATCAACACCGATGATCAGTCGAAGTACATCGCCGAATTCCGCCGCAACGCCGAGTTCGCCGCCGATCTTGGCATCCCCGGGATCCGGGTGGACTGCGTTCAACCTCCCACCATCCTGCGCGAGGTCGATTACGACACCGCCATGCAGCGCGTGGTGAGGACATGGAAGACCTGCGCCGACATTGCGGCGGACTTCGGGTTGACGATGGTGTGGGAGTTCGAGCCCGGCTTCGCGTTCAACAAGCCGAGCGACATCATCCGCATCCATGATGCGGTCGGCAAGGACAACTTCGGGCTGATGTACGACACGTGTCACGGGCAGATGGTAGGCGTCGTGGGCGCCCGGCAAGAAGGCGAGAAGGAGACCTTCCCGAGCCAGGTGGACTTCATCCGCTTCCTTACCGGACGCATCAAGCATCTGCATATCATCGACTCCGACAATACGTGCCACAAGGACGCACAGGGCAACGACGAGACCTCCGCCCATCCGCCGTTCGGACTGGGCTGCCTCGACTTCGACGTCATCATGCCGGAGTTGGTGAAAGCCAGCCGCCTGCCGCATGATTGGTGGACGATCGATCTTTGCTTCTGGCCTGATGCCTGGGCGGCTACGGCAGCCTGCAAGAAGCGCTTAGATGAACTGGTGGAGAAATACGGATAGCGAGAGGAAAAGGATATGGCGAAAGAGCTACGAGTCGGAGTGATTGGCTGTGGATTCATGGGGCGTACCCATTCCAACGCCTACCGCCGTTTGAACAATTTCTTCCCCGTGGAGCACCGGGCGGTGCTGAAGGCCATTTGCGACGTCAATGGTCCGAAGGCGCAGCAATACGCCGCCACATGGGGCTACGAGCGCGTGGAGACGGATTGGCGCAAGCTGGTGGACGCCGCCGACATCGATCTCATTGACATCACGGTGCCCAACCGCTTCCATTGCGAAATCGCGGTGGCGGCGGCGAAAGCGGGCAAGATGGTTTGCTGCGAAAAGCCGCTGGCGATGAACGTGGCTGAGGCGCAGCAGATGGTGGAGGCTGTCGAGGCGGCGAAGGTCCCCAACATGGTTTGGTTCAACTACCGCCGGGTCCCATCCATCGCCTTGGCCAAGCAGATTGTGGACGAGGGGCGCATCGGCAAACCCTTCCACTACCGCGCTACGTACTTGCAGGACTGGACGATCTCGCCGGATGTTCCGCAAGGCGGCGACGCTTTGTGGCGGCTGGACGTCAAGGTCGCCGGCTCGGGCGTCACGGGCGACCTTCTGGCGCACTCCATCGACACCGCGATGTGGCTCAACGGTCCCATCGTCCGAGTGGTGGCCAAAACGAAGACGTTCGTCACTGAGCGGGTGCATGCCGAGACGGGCAAGGTGGAACCGGTGGGCATCGATGACGCCTGCATGTTCCTGGCGGAATTCGCCAACGGTTCGATGGGCACGTTTGAGTCCACCCGCTACGCCCGCGGGCGTAAGAATTTCAACACCTTCGAGTTAAACGGCGCCGACGGCAGCGTGTACTTCGACCTCGAAGAGCCGGAGTACTTGCAGTTTTTCGAGTACAAGCAGCTCCAGTCGGGCAAGAAGACCGAGTCCCACCTCACCGGGTGGCGTAAGATTCACACGACCAACTCCGAGCACCCTTATATGAAGCACTACTGGGTGCCCGGGACCTGCATCGGCTACGAACACACGTTCCTGAACGCGCTCGCGGACTTCGTTGCGGGCATCGAGAGCGGCAAGCCCACGCAGCCCGACTTCCGCAACGCTTTGCAAACGCAAAAAGTCTGTGATGCGGTGCTGGAAAGCGCGCGCACCGGCGAATGGAAGGAGACTGGAGTCGAACTATAGCCGAGCCTTAGGGGCGCAGCGCTTCCAGAAACTTCCGTGCCACACGCGGCGCGTCGAACTCGACGACGCGCCGCAAGCCTTCTTCCCTCAGCCTCGCCCGCTCTTCCGGCTGCCTGTACAGGCTCAGGATGACCTCGGCGAGCGAATGAGGGTTGCCGCACTCAGCGAGGCACCCGGGGGGTACGAGCTCGGGCGCCGCCCCGGCGCGCGCCGCCACGACCGGCAGCCCCGCAGCCATCGCCTCCAGAAATACGATGCCGAAGCCTTCCTGCGCGCTCGGCAGGCAAAACAAATCCGCGCTCAGGTATTCCTGCGCGAGGCTTAAGGTGTCTATATCGCGGAGCCAAGTCACGGTTCCTTGCAAATCCAGCCTTCGCGCCAAGTCCCGCCAGGCGCGTTCTTGCGGTCCTCCGCCGACGATCCGAACCTCCAACTCCCGGATTGGCTCTCGAAGCAGAGAAGCAGCGGCGATCAGGTCGCCCAACCGCTTTCGGGGGTAGAAGCGGCATACCGACAGCACTGTGAACCGCTCTTTCGGGCGCGGCTCGACCTTGGCGAAGCATTCTCGCCACGCAGCCAGGTCGATAAGTTCTGGCGCCACTGCCGGCGTCTGGCTCAGTCCATACAGGCGGCGGATGGTTTCCGCCGAATACCGGCTGGTCGCGATGACCCGGTGCGCCCGCCGGACGTGGACCTGCTCGCAAGCCGCTTGGATCCGCATTAGCGCCCGCGTGACGCCCCGCTCGAACCGCATCTCGTCTGCGATCACGCCCTTCGGAGCGGCGACGTGGAGCCTGCCCGTGCGCCCGGCAATGCGGTAGCCGTCCATGTCGAACCCGACGATGGCGTCGTACCCGCGCCAGTCGCGGCGCAGTAGTTGCTCGTTGAAGATCAACCGGCGCGCCGTCAGGACGGGCAAATGGAACTGAGGGGCGACCACCTCCACTTCGACGCCCATCCGGGCAAGCGCGGACTGAAGCGTAGCTATGCCAACAAAGGTCCCGCTGCCTTGGCGAACTGCCAGAGGCGTTGAAGTGAGGAAGGCAATCCGCAAATCCCTATGGTAAGCGAACCAGCATCACGCCTACCGGTTTGCGGTCGGCGTCGAAGCAGGTCGAAGACACGGTGTTGGCCTTCGGGTTGCTGTCCTGGTAAATCGACGGCGCTTGGGGCTGTTGAGGCTGCTGCGGCTGTTGTGGGGGCTGCTGCTGTCCGGGTCCGGCGCCGCCTCCAGCACCCCCGCCTCCCGGAGCCGCAGGCGTGGCTGCTTGAGCCGGCACGTTCCCTACCCAAGCGACACCTGGAGGATTCGGGATCAGCTCCAGATCGGTGGTGGTCAAGTCATAGAGCAGATACTGTGCGCCCGTGTTGCCGGTCTTGATCCCGCGCGCAAGCAACTTCCGCGTGGAGGTAAAGACATCCACCAACTGCACGGAAGCGAAACCCATCGGAACCGGCAGAACCTTGGCCGTAGCTTCCTCTACGTTGAAGACCACGAAGCCCTCGTCACCCGCCACCGAGCGCTGCGCTGGCGCGACGATCAATCCGGTTGTGCCGATTGTGCGCAAGCCAGAGAAGGAGGTGATGCCCGCGGGGAGTTGCAGCCGGGTGGTAGTCAAATTCACGCCATCCAGGATGTCCAGCGTATCCGCAGGCTGCCGGGCGCCGCCGATATTGCTGCCGATCAGATAATCGTTCAAGTCGAACGCGCTGGTGACGTTGACGAAACCGGCGCCGGGAAGCGGGATGGCGCGGATCCTCTGGTTTTGAAGATCCAAGGTCAGGGTGATGTATCCCAATGCCTCGCAAACCTGCTTGAATTCTGTTTCAGCCTTGTTGGTGGCGAACAAGACGATGGTGCGGGAGAGTTCAAACATGTAGAGATTGATGTTCGCTGTGCAGGCGGCGGCGAAACGGCCCTCCGGGAAGGGAATCGCCCGGGCGCGCGTTTCCTGGGCGAACGTAAACGCCACGAATCCGTGCGCCGAGTCGTCGGGTTTGCGTGCCAGGACGTAGAGAGTCCGGGTATTGGTATCGTAATACTGAGGCACCCGGGTGCGCGCCGCGAGGACCGGCTGTGGCTGCTGTTGCGCTTGGCCGGTTTGCGCGGGTGGCCTCGGCGCCACTAGCGGGACAAAGCCTTCGGGGAGATCTTCGGAGCCAACCACCGTATTCCGGTTGTCAAGAATCGCAAGCTTGGCCTTCGTGGGTTTGTCCGCGTGATCGCCTACCACCACCACGCTTCGGCCTGCGCCGATGCCAACCCTTGCCGTCAGCACCACGTTGAGCCCCTCGCCCAAGTCGACGCTCAGCGGCGCAACGACAGCTCCTGCCGCAGCGGCGGCTCCCGTCCCTACCCCATCCATGCTGCGGACCTCGCCGCTTGAAGCGTCAATGCCCACCGCGGAAGGCGGCGTGCCTGGCATCACGGCTACGACCGTATTGCCTCCAAGTCCCTGCAAAGTCGCGGCTCGCCCGGGAAGTTCGACGTCCTTCGGATCCTGGCCCGGGTTGAGCAACCGGACCTTTGAGCTGATGCCTTGCTGCGCCTCGCCCTCCGGCGGACCGACGAAAGCCGAGACCGCCGTGCCGTCAACCACCGGGATGAACGGGGTGGCGGCGTTGCGGTTGGCCGCCGTCAGGCAGCCATCCAAGGGAGAAACCTTCTGCGCCTGAAAATCAAATACGTAACTCGGATAACAGCCTTCTGCGGTGCGGGCGGCGGATCCCAACACATATGTGCCCCGGAGGTCGGAACCGGTAAGGGCCCGAATCTCCGCGTCCGGGGGCATTTGCAGGTAAAGAACCTCCGGAGCGCTTAGACTGGAAAAGGTCAGCCGGTTAGTAGCCCGGTTATTGACGTACATTTGGACCACGTCGCCCGGCTTTGCGTCCGGTGGGATCTCAATCAGGACATCGAACTCCCCCACCCTGTCGGCCGAGAGTCCAACGGTCACTTCGGCAGGAATTCCGCCCACATAAGCCCGGATCGGAGCGCGCGGCTTGGCGGAGAGGTCCGGGGGACCCGCCGCCCCGGACTCCACAGGTGGATCGACGGGGCCAAAACCTGCGCCTGAGGCTTTCAGGACCCGGCCCTCCATCTTCCCGTGGATTTCCCCGTACCCGGTGTCACCCTTGGAGCGTAACGCCGGTTCTTCCCGCCTCACGTAAAACCGTGCAGGCGCCCGGCTACGGACACCGTCAACTTCCACTGCGAGCTGCATCAAGACTTGCTGCTGCGCTTCGGTGACTTCCCATGGAATTTGCGCCACGATCTTGCCCGGCGACACAGAGATCAGCGGAACCGGCTCGTTGTTGATTAAGACCTTAACGCCTCCCAACTCCTTGGGCAACGGCGATCCTTTGGCTTCCGCTCCTTCCGGCGGTCCTAAATTCAATCCCGTAATCCAGACGATGCCGCCCGCCGCCACAACTGTTGGGGCAGGCTGCTGTGTGAACGCATTGATCACTCCCCGGGGGTTAAGAACCGGACCGGTGGGCGCCTGAGCGGATAGGATGCTCAAGCTGAAGCCAGCCGCCAACCAAAGCTTTGAGGGGCGCATACCTCTATTTCTAACGCAAGATGGCGCAAAAGGGTTGCGCTAAATCACCTAAACGCAGTTTCTTATAATGAGATAGTTGTCCCCCCGGCTGACACTCGTTCTGCTCTCCTTGGGCCACTTCTTCGTGGACCTGTACTCCAGCGCGTTGGGGGCGTTCCAACCCGCCTTAGTCGCCAAGCACGGCATGTCGCTCACCCAAGCGGGAATTCTGGGCGGCGTCATGGTTTTCTCGACATCAGTGACTCAGCCGCTCTATGGGTTCTTGTCCGACCGGTTCCGGACCAAGTTATTCGCCGCGCTCGCGCCGGGATTCGCCGGTTTGTTCATTTCCTCTCTCGGGCTTTCGCCGAGCTATACCGGGCTGCTGGCGATGGCGCTCATCGGAGGGGCGGGGGTATCCGCGTTCCACCCTCAGGCGTCATCGCGGGTGACGGCGGGCTTGGGCGGGGGCAAGGGACAATGGATGGCCATCTTCATCAGTTCGGGCGCTCTGGGCATGGCTATCGGACCCACATTTTTTTCCACGCTCATCGCCCGCTTGGGACTTGGCCAAGCTGCTCTGGGCGCTGTCCCTGGGGTGATCGTTACGGCGCTGCTCGTCGCGTTTCTCCCCTCCATTTCAGGAGCGGCTCACACCGCCCGCAGGTTCGATTGGGAACCCCTCCGGGCGGTTTGGAAGCCGTTGACGATACTATACTTTCTGGTTTTCATCCGTTCCATCTTACAGATCACGTTCGCCCAACTCTTGCCGCTCTATTTGCACCGGGAACGGGGTATGACGCTCGAGACGGCTAGTTATACCCTCTCCCTGTACCTGATCAGCGGGGCGTTGGGAGGCTTCGTCGGGGGACATTTGTCGGACCGGTGGGGCGGCAGGCGGGTCATACTCATATCGATGGTGTCCTGTGTGCCGTTCCTGGCGCTCTTCTTCTGGGCGTCGGGTCCGCTTTCGGTGGCGGGGTTGGCGTTGGGTGGGTTGACGCTGCTGTTCACGATTCCGGTGAACGTCGTCATGGCGCAGGAGCTTGTTCCCAGCCAGTCGGGGACGGTGTCGGCTCTGATGATGGGATTCGCCTGGGGTTCGGCGGGTATGATTTTCATCCCGCTCACCGGTTGGATGTCAGATTACTTAGGGATGCACGCGGCGCTGAGCAGTCTAGTGCTGTTCCCGATCATCGGGATATTCCTAACCCTTAAGCTTCCCAAACACATGTGAGGCGGAGTATGAGCGCGAAAAAGGCGGTATGTCTGTTGAGCGGCGGGTTGGACTCGTCTACCTGTTTGGCGTACGCCCGCCGGGAGGGCTTCGAGTGTTATGCCCTTTCGTTTGATTACGGGCAGCGCCATAGGATTGAACTGGAAGCCGCAGCCCGGGTGGCGGCTGCGGTAGGCGCAGCGCAGCATCTGATATTTCCGATCGACTTGCGGTTGTTTGGCGGCTCCGCCCTGACGAGCGACGCGCCGGTTCCCAAAGGGAGGGAAGTCGCGGAGATGACGTCAGCGATTCCGGTGACCTATGTCCCTGCCCGGAATACGATCTTTCTTTCGCTGGCGCTGGCTTGGGCGGAGGTGCTTGGCTGCTCGGACGTGTTTATCGGGGTGAACGCGATCGATTACTCGGGTTACCCCGATTGCCGCCCCGAGTTCATCGCGGCGTTCGAACAAATGGCGAACTTGGCTACCCGGGCGGGGGTGGAACAGGGGGTCCGCTTTCGGATCCATACGCCGCTGGCGGGACTCACAAAGGCGGGCATCGTGAAGCTGGCGATGGACCTAGGTTTGGACGTGGGTCTGACTCACAGTTGCTACGATCCGGCGCCGTCGGGCGCCCCCTGCGGGCAGTGCGACTCCTGCATTCTGCGGCGCAAGGGGTTTGAGGAAGCCGGAGTGGCGGATCCATTGGAGCGCTGATGATCCGGATTGCCGAAATCTTTCATTCGCTGCAAGGCGAAGGGATCCTCGTCGGGACGCCTTCGGTCTTCATCCGGACGAGCGGCTGCAATTTGCGCTGTTCGTGGTGCGATACGCCATACACTTCTTGGGAGCCGGAAGGTGAACTCATGAGTCCTACGGAAATAGCGGAGCAGGCGGGCGTGTTCGGCGCGGATTACGCCGTCATTACGGGCGGCGAGCCGATGATATTTCCGGAGGTTGTGGAACTCACGCAACGGCTTCGCCCTCTGTTCCGCCACATTACGATCGAAACCGCCGGCACCGTCTACCATCCGGTGGCGTGCGACCTGATGAGCATCAGCCCGAAGATGTCCAACTCCACCCCGCGCGACAGGGACGGCGGAAGATGGGCGGCGCAACACGACCGGCTGAGGATTCAGATCGAGGTCTTAAAACGGCTGATGCGGGAGTACCCGTACCAGCTAAAGTTCGTCGTGCAGTCCCCCGCCGACATGGACGAGATCCGGGCTTTGGTGAGAGCGTTAGGCGCGTCGCACGACCGGGTCATCCTGATGCCGGAGGGCGCGAAGCCGGACGTGGTTAGGGAGCGCAGCCTCTGGCTAGCCGAAATCTGCCGCGAAGAAAACTTCCGCTTCACCCCCCGCCTCCACATCGACCTCTGGGGCGGCCGCCGCGGGGTATAAGTGCTTTGGAAGGAATACTTTCCCTCGGCGCCATGCCGCTCACCGGAATCTAGGCAGATGTGTAGACAGCAGATGAAATAACTTGCGCCGGGCGGAATGGGGTCGAGTCGCCCACAAGGAGCTTGCAGGGCAGCACGATGTTCACTGGGTTGCCGTGGGGTCTCATGCCCTCTAAACGGTCCATCAGCAAATTGGCTCCTTCGTAGCCCATGCGGTAAGTGGGTTGCTCGATGCAGGTGAGCTGTGGGCGGAACCCGCGCAGGATGGCTACGCTGTCGAAGGTCGCCAAAGCAATGTCGCGCGGCACGTCGAGTCCCAACTCGGCGGCCGCTTCCAGAAATCCGGCCGCCATAGGGAAGTTCGCCGCAACCACCGCTTCCGGTCGAGGGCGCGAGTTCAGGATTTGGATACCGGCCCGGTAGCCCGATTCGCGGCGGAAGTCGCCGCGGAACGCCAACAGCGGCAACCCCGCTTTCTTCATGGCGCGCCGGTATCCGGCGAGCCGCTCAGGGGCGACGTACATGCCCCTGCCGCCGCCCAAGTAGGCGATTGAGCGGTAGCCGCGTTCAATCAGGTGCTCCACGATCAACGTTACGCCGGCGGTGTTGTCCACTGTAACGGTGTCCACAGCTAGATCCTCCGGGCGGCGGTCCAGGCAGACCACCGGAATGCCTTCGGCGAGAGCGGCGGCAAGGTGCGGATGGGCGCCACGCTTCAGGGCGGTGACCACCAGCAACCCGTCCGTGCGGCGGGCGGCTAAAAGGGAAAAGATCTGTCTTTCGCGCTCGGGCTGGTCGCAGGTGTTAAAAGTGGAAAGCAGATACCCGCGGGCGAGGGCGGCGTCTTCCGCTCCGCGAACCATTTCAGGAAAGAACGGATTGGTGATGTCGGAAATCACCATGCCGAGAGCGCGGGTGCGTTTGGCTCTCAGACTCCGGGCGACGTGGTTGGGGCGGTATCCGAGGTCCCGGATCGCTTGCAGGACGCGGCGGCGAGTCGCCGGACTGGCACGGTCGATGCCGGCCATGACGTTGGACACCGTAGCGATGCTGACCCCGGCTCGGGCTGCGACGTCCTTGATGGTGGGCATAGCCGTGTACCGGAGATTCTTCTTGACACTCCGGAACACTGAGTATATCATGAGTAAAACGTTTAACCGAGGTTGTTTCGGAAATGACGAGAAGGGCGTTTCTCGCCACGGCGCCGCCGCTTGCGGTCGCGTCAGCGCCGGAGGGCGGCCCCAAAGATGAGTTCTTGCACGAACTCTACGACCGGCTGCATGATTCCCCCGCTCAGCGCAGGTTCCGGCGGCTTGCGCCTATGCCTTGGGGTGTCGTATTTCTCCCGTGGCACGGCATGACGGAAGGCGAGATGCGCCGGCATTTCCGGCTCATGAAGAAGCTTGGCTTCCATAATCTCAAGCAATCCATGAGCACGCCCGAATGGCCGCTGGAAAAGGTTCTTACCATCGCGCTCGAAGAAGACGTAATCCCCTTCTGGTATGGCGAGGCAGGATGGGAGGAAATCACGCCTGAGCTTCTGACAAAGCTCGGTCTGCCGCGCGACATGCCATTGCGCGAGGCGAGAGCCCATCCCAAAATGCGGGCTTATCAGAAGGAAGTGCTGCGGAAGCAGATTCCCGCGATGGTGAACGAGCAGGAACGCCGGCGCGGGGAAACGGCGCCGGACGGCTTCCGTCACACTCCGGATCCCTTTTTGCGTCCGCCTGACGTGCCGCATTTCAAAAAGTGGCTCCGCGCGAATTACAAGTCCCCCGAACAGATCGCGGTCGCATGGAACCAGTACGAAGTGGGATTCGAGCGGGAGCCTGTTAAAAGCTGGGACGACGTCGACCGCCTGGTGGAGCGCATCGCCCAAGAGCCGGATTCGCTGCGAGGCTACGGGCGGGAGTACGGGAGGGTGCGGGATGTTCTGCGTTACAAAGCCGACTTCCATACCGCGGAAATCCGGGAGCGTTTCGCCCGTTTCCACCAGCAGCACCCTAACATTCCCACCCGGACCGGGGGCGAGATGGGGCTCTTTTTGCCTTTCGCTTGGCGCGCGACCAAGATGGAGGACCTAGCCGAAACGCAGAGGGAGACCGGCTCTTTCTATCCGTCGATTCATATGGCCTGGCATTACGGCGAGGTGGACTACGAAGTGGCCCGCACAGTCTACATGCAGGCATCCTTCGCGGCTGATCTATTCAAAGGCGGCTGGGCGGCGACATGGGAATCCACAGGTGGTCCGCAGCAGCTAACCGGATCCAAGGGTTGGGATCATCGTGAAGGCTCCACTACGCCAGGGTTCACGATCAGCGAGGGCGTGATGGCGCAGCTTCAGTTCTCTTATCTGGCGGCGGGTTTCAAAGGCTGCGGCATTTGGGCGTGGAACTATCGCCCGGCTGGTTTTGAAGGCGGCGAGTACGCGCTGTTGAACCGGCAGTTGCGCCCTTCGGCGCGCGCCGTGCGCGTGGGTAAGATTGCGCAAGCGGCTGAGCGCTATCGCGACGAGATCTGGCAGGCGCACAAAGAGCCTATGGTAGGGGTGCTCGTCAACTGGGACAGCGACGCCATTTGGGCGGCCATTTCGGTCAGGCAGCGCGACCACTTCCGGCATTACCCGATGCGGGCGCGCGTGGGCGTGAGCCGCGCGTTGATTAACGGCAACGTCCCATGGGAGCACGTCACGGTCGACGATTTGCGCGCCGGGCTGGCGCCGCGCTACAAGGTCATCTACCTGCCGGGGCAAATCGCGCTCACCGGGGAACTCATAGCGCTGCTACTCGACTATGCGCAACGCGGCGGGCGCGTGGTGCTCGATTCTCCGGGCGGAAACTACGACGAGCACGGGAAGGTTCTCAACACGGCTAGAGGGTCGCGTTTCGAGCAACTTTTCGGCGTTGAGCTGGCCGATTTCCAATATGCGAACAACGTGGTTTGGAAGTTTCGCGGGCGCGCCCTCGAAGGATTCATCACCGAGCTTGCGCCCACCACGGCGCAGACCGCCGAGCGTTTTCAGAACGGCTTTCCGGCAGTGACGGTAAACCGCTGCGGCCGGGGCGCGGGGGTGGTTCTGGCTTGGGATGCGTCGTTTTCGCTGTTCCGTCCCGGCAATGAGACGGGCGAAGCATGGCTGCGGGAATTCGCGCTGGGGAGTTTGCGGCCTCCTTACGCTTGCCAGGGGGCCGTGGTCTACCGGCTGGCGGCGCCGGCCGCGGACCACTATTTTTTCATCAATGACGGCGAGCCTCGCGGCGTTTTTCTGAATACCGGAAATTATCGCTACAAGGCGGTTGAGGATCCAGTGACGCGCGAGCCGCTCCCATTAGGGGGCAGGATTGATTTGGAAGGTTACGGGGCCCGCTGGCTCCGATTTGAAAAACAGTCAGCTTAGCCACCGCCTGAGAGCGGTGTAGAAGGAGGTCTTTGTGAGAAAGCTGTTGTTCCTTGCCACGGTTCTGAGCTGCGCGTTGCACGCGCAGGTCAATACTGGCTCCATATCCGGTCTGGTCACCGACCCGGCGAACGCTGTGGTGGTGGGCGCCACGGTGACGCTCATCAACGACGATACCGGCGTGAGGCTGAGCACGACCACCACGAGCAGCGGACAGTATCAGTTTCTGGCGTTGCAGCGCGGGCGTTACACAATCGAGGTCACCGCTCCGGGATTCAAGAAGACGGAGCGCGGCGGGCTCGAGTTGAAAGTGGGCGACCGGCTGGGCGTGGATCTGAAGCTGGAGGTCGGGTCGGTCACCGAAGTGCTGAACGTGGTGGCGGAATCTCCCCGGCTGGTAACCACGAACGCCAATTTGGGGACGGTGATTGAGAATCGCAAGATCATGGAACTCCCTCTGCCGGGGCGCGAACCGACGCGTCTTTTTCAGACGGCGCCCGGTGTGGGCGGCATTAACAGCAACCTGGGCGATTTGAGGCTGGGAGGCGGGCGAACCCGGCTGGTGGAGTTCTATGTCGACGGTTCGCCCACCACCGCTGTATCCGATGCGCGGTCGACAGCGCTGCCTGCCATCGACGCGATCGAAGAGGTGCGCGTCGAAACCAACAACCTGTCGGCCGAATACGGGCGCACGTCAGGCGGGGCGATCAATATCCAGACCCGCGCCGGCACAAACGAGTTTCATGGCTCGCTTTACAACTTCGCGCAAAGCGACGTACTGAACGCGAACGATTGGAACTCGAACCGGCGAGGGTTCGCCAAGGCAGGTTTTCAGAAATACCAGTTTGGCGGCACCTTCGGCGGTCCGGTCAAGATTCCCAAAGTGTACGACGGGAAAAACCGTACGTTCTTCTTTTTCAATTACGACGGCTTGCGGCAATATCAGGACGCCAGCCTAAGAACCGCCACTATGCCCACCGATCTGGAGCGCGCGGGTGATTTCAGCCGGACGGTCAACACCGCCGGACAACCGGTGACCATTTACGATCCGGCCACCTACAACCCGGCCACCAACCGCCGCTCACCTTTCCCGAACAACCGGATCCCGCAAACCCGTTTCGACCCGGTTGCACAGTATCTCCTGCAACTCTGGCCGCAGCCCAACCAGCCGGGCGACCCGGGCAATGGGGTGAACAACTTCGCCGGCTTGTCTTCGGGGGAGTCGACGCGCAACGACGTGACCGGCCGCATCGACCAAACGATCGGCAACAGCCACCGCCTGTATCTCCGTGTGACGCGCAAGCGCAGCATTTCGCGTCCGGGTTACTGGGCGGGGCCGGCCACTGCCGGAGTGCGCCCCTCCTGGGAGGTGCAAACGGGCTCCACGTTGAACTATAACTGGACGGCGCGTCCTACCCTGCTCATTAGCGCTCAAATCGGCGCGGCGCCGCGGGAATTTATCTACTATCCGGTGTTTGAAGGCTTCGATCCCACCAAGATTCCGTTTGCCCCGAACGCCAAGGCGGAGTTGGACCCACGGTTCATTCCGAATATGACCTTCGAAAAGATCACCGGTCTGGGCTGCACCTGGTGCACCACCTTTCTGCATGACCGCTATTTCTTCGGCAACGTCTCAATGACCAAGATCTGGTCGCGGCACACGATGAAGATTGGTTATGAACAGAGGCGCTCGTATCTGAACAATAGCGAGGCTTCCGCGCCCTCCGGCACCGCGTCGTTTAGCGGCGCGTGGACCGGCGTCAACCAGCAAGCCGCGTTCGCGCAGCAAGGCTCGGGTTTTGCGAGCTTCCTGCTCGGGTTGCCCAACAGTTTCAGCTTTGAGGGGAACCGCTATGCCTGGGCGGTGCTCTTCGCCAACCACGCCCTCTTTTTCCAAGACGATTTCAAAGCCACGCGCAAACTGACGTTGAATCTAGGGTTGCGCTGGGAGTTCGAAGCGCCCGAGACGGAGCGTTTCAACCGCATCGTGTTCTTGGATCCCTACATGGACAGCGGACTCAAGATCAATCCCGCGTTCAACTGGCAGCGCGACGTAGTCAGCGCGGGTGTGCTTCCCGCCTCGGCGCCAGTTCCCAACCTTAACGGGCCGTTTCTTGGAATGATGGGGCTGACCAAGTCGCCCGTGCGTTCGAGCCGCAACGGCACGGACCCGTATTACCGGAACTTCGGTCCGCGCTTCGGCTTGGCTTACCAGATTGACTCGAAGACTGTTTTCCGCAGCGGATTCGGCATTCTGTACTCGGGCTATACGGGCAACGCCTCCGGCACGGGTTCGCTTGCCGTTCACAAGCACATCAACGCTTCCGGAGGCGCGGTCATAACGCGCGATGGCGGGCAGACCATTTCCGCCACGCTGTCGAACCCCTTCCCGAATAATTACGGGCTGACGCCGGCGCTGTCGGACTGGAACGCGATTCGGGACCTCTACTTGGGGACCTACGCGTATGGCTATCTTTTGAATCACAAGCCGTCTTACGAGATCAGCTATAACGCCGGTTTCCAGCGCACAGTCAGGGACGCCTGGCTGTTCGAAGCGAGCTTTGTGGGAAACCGCGGGCTCCGGCTGTATGTAGGCGGCAACCCCTCGCTAGGGACGATGCCGGCGGAGTATCTCAGGCTCGGGCAGGCGCTGCTTGAGAAACAGGTGCCCAACCCCTTCTATGGGATGTTGCCGGCCGCCAACACCAGCCCGCTCGCGCAGCGGACCATCGCGTACAAGTACCTTTTGAATGACATGCCGCATTGGCCTGGAGGCTCGCTGCGTTCCTTGCAGCGCGCCACCGGTAGGTCGCAATACTTTGCCGGGTTCTTCCGCGTGGAGCGCCGTTTCAAGAGCGGGTTGAGCATCGAAATTGCTTATACCGTCTCGAAGCTGATTGAAGACACCAACGCTAAGACGAGCAGCGCGTTCGCCCTGCCGCAGGATGGCAAGAGCTTCCGCGACATTCGCGGGCTCTCGGTGCAGGACATCCCACAGAAGTTCGTCGCCACCTATCTTTATGCGCTGCCAGTAGGGCGCGGACAGCGCTGGTTGCGCGACATAAACACCCCGGGCAGGAAGTTTGCCGAGGCGGTTTTGGGCGGCTGGAAGCTAGCCGGCTTCTCGATTCTGCAATCCGGCTATCCGCTTCAGATTCGCCAGAGCGACAACTTCACCGGCGGGTTGAACTATGGTCCACTGCGGCCGACGCTGGTGGGCAATTACCACACCAACACCAGCATTCCAGACGCTGTCGGAGCGCCGGCGCCGGGCAAGCCCACCTACCTCAACAGGGCAGCCTTCGCCGTCACGCCGCGCTACGAGTTTGGAACCTTGCCGCACATTCTGCCCGACATGAGGCAACCGCGCTACAACCAGACGGACTTGGCGATCATGAAGGAGTTCCATTTCGGCGAGCGGAAGTTCTTGCAGGTGCGGCTCGAGAGCTCTAACTTCTTCAACCACCCGGTATTCCAGCTCGACGCCAATGCGCAGAACATCCAGCGGTCCGAATTTGGGTACTTCCAGTCGCTAACCAATTCACCGCGGAATATGCAGTTCGGCGCGCGCTTTGTGTTCTAGTTCGATGGCCGGCCGGCGCCGGCCTCACCCATAGGGTGAGGAATGGAGTTTGTACAGATGTTGCGTCCCCAGGAGTGGGGACGCCGCAAGCTGAAGCTCGCGCCACAACCACCACACCCTGTGGCGAAAGCACTCGTGCTTGCAGCGCCTCCACTCGTGGAGGCGCCTGGAGTTTCTACACTTTTTTCGTGCAGTTCAGTTCTAATTAGCTACTTTTTTGATGACAGATTAACCCGGCTGCGTCATCCTGTTCTTGAGCCCATGCTCGG
>FWPV01004534.1_pt1 | contig 29222 bp, 28 predicted proteins | sample 2228371 | NCBI WGS metagenome assembly FWPV01 (sample SAMEA103939776, study PRJEB20133) | metagenome | reverse complement strand
CACCTCCCAAAAATTCAAACGTCCGGACATGGGAGTCAATCCAGTCGGCCAAGCCCTGAGTGAATGTGGCTTCCGCAAAGGCACAAAATACCGTTAATTATTTTGATTCACCAGCGCCAAACTTTGCTCAAAATTGCTTATGAGGGGTGGCCGACATCGTCCGGGATATGCAGCGGATCGCAGGATAACGAAAATCCCAACGGCGAGCCATCCGATCGCCTGGAAATAAAGCTTCCGTTTCTGTTGATTCACAGTAAAGCAATATCCCAGAAGATAACCGGCCGCCATGACCCCAGGCCAGGGGATGAGGGGATAGAGCCCCACCACATAGGTGTTACCCAGGGGAATATGGCAATTTTGCAGGTGCAGCAGACTCCACCAGAGGCTTTCACTTTTAATGCCGTCCAAAAGATTATGCCCGCCGATCATAATCAGGACAAATATCAAAAGCGCCCAGCGCGGGAGATAGATCAGCGCGCTTAAAATGATCATGGACCAGCCCATAACCCAAAGCACTTGCAGCAGTAAAAACTTAAAATCAAACATCATGAAAAAATGCAGGATCGTCAGTTCGATAAAAATCAGCCAAATTCCCCTTGTGATCAGAAACTTTGAAAGCCTCGGATAGGAAACCTTTTGCCCATACAAAAAGGCGCTGATCCCGGCCAGCAACACAAATAGCGGCGCGCAAAAATGGGTGATCCATCGGGTGAAAAATAATACCGAATAAATGTATCGAAGGTCTTCGCGCGCAAAAAGGCTTGGTCCCACATAATCGCGGACATGATCCAGCGCCATGATCACCATGATCATTCCCCGGAGGATGTCAATGGATTCAATGCGTTTCATCGGGTTGTATCAATCATTAACGGACGCTACTGAGAATTCCCCCGCCCACCTGAGGTTGCAAATGTTTAGAGCCAGAAAATTTTAGCCTGAAAAATTAGGGCATAAGCTTTGACCGGATCATGTGGATTAAACGCATTGTCTGATCTTCCGAAATTAACGCAAGGTCCAATTTTCCTTTAGAAATATAGGGAATCAGTTCATGATAAATATCTTCTGAAAATCCGCCGTATTGGCTTCTAAATGCCGCCAGCCGCGATTGAAGGCTGAACAATTCCTTTTGCCGCGGGCTCAAAGCAAGGTAGGCGTCCATCTCCTGGAGCATGGCGTGTCGGTCCCTGGGAATCTGCCCGTTGATGTTTAGCAAATTGGTGGCGCTGTCGCTCATCACCATGGTTTCTGCGGTGATTTCCGCCACCATTGTCCGGATTTCTTGGATCACATCCGCTTCCGAAGCTTCCACGAATTCACCCCTATCCCGGGCATGGGCCAGAGGGGTTTGGGGAAAAATTTGAAGGGATCTCAGCCGGACAAAATCCGGGGATATGGCGTTGATGACGGTTGCTGTTTCACGGGCATGGTGTTCTGAAAATTTTTGACCGCCCAAACCCGGCATGACATACACCGAACAGGATAATCCTGCTTCTTTGGTTTTCAAACAACCTTTGATATGGTCGGTTTTTGTTTCGCCTTTTTGAACCATGGATAACACCGCATCCGATCCGCTTTCAATGCCGAAATGCACCCGGTCAAGTCCAGCTTTTTTCATTAATTTCAGGTCCGATAAGCTTCGCAGGCGGGCTGCCGTTGCGGTGCGTCCGTAAACAGTAAACCGCCGGATGGTCGGAAAATGATGCTTGATATCGCTGATCACCGTCCCCAGAAAATCCGGGTTTAGAATCAACCCGTCCGCATCTCCGAGAAAACAGGTCTGACCGCCGTTTAAACGCCAGTTCAACACATGATTCAAGCAGTCTTCCATATTCGGTTTTTCCTTGAACCATTGAAGAAACCACGATAGCTTGAGGTCATCCATCTTTTCACCGGCATGTTGATTTGCCGTCTGGGCCGAATCCTTTTGGGTTTGTTGGGACCCTTTGATCTGAGCCATCAGATCATGAATTTTCTGATAATCCAAACCATAAGAGGGTCCATACCCACTGTAAAAGCTTATTCCCGCTTCATCCATCAGCTTGTTGATCCGGCTGGCCCGGATAATATCTTTTTGGATTTCAGCCAAGGTTCGTTTCGAAAACCGGGCGTCGAACTTGTAAACAGGACAAAAAGTACATTTATTCCAGTAACAGTTTCGTGTCAGCCTGAAGGTTAAGCTGTTGTTCTCAGTAGGAGGACGGATGAAACATATTTCAAATGGTTCAATGCCTGAAAACAGATCGGTTGGCACAAAAGATCTCCATGAGAATCATTGCCGTATTGGAATCTTTCTGAATCCGCATAGTTGTCGTCTCCAGTAAGAATCAAATAGGAAAATAAAAATCGACCGGGCAAATTCATCAGATCCATAACAATTCTTCCAAAAAAAATTGATATGCCCGCCGGACGGAGCTTTGCCCACCATAAGGCACATAAAGGCATCCCCTGTCTAACCCGATGCCGCCATATTTTTATTCTCCTTTTCATCCCCGTTTGCGTGCGCGTCTTCTAAAAGCTGAATGGGAGAGCCGTCTTTATTTTCAATCAAGATCTGGGATTTTTCTTCAAGCTGAAGAAATTTGAATTTGGCCAGTTCCATTTCCATGCTCATGGCTTTTAGTTTCAGCCGGTAATGTAAATACATCCAGAACAATAAAATCAGAACACCGACCAAGAAAACAATGGTAGGAATCCACCAGTAATGGGTCAGCCAATTTATGGCAAGACCGCCGGTGAATTTCACCAGTTCAGGGATATACCAGAGCAAAAAAATCACGATGATCGACAGGAGCATAAACCAGATAATATTGATCTGGCTGAGCCGGTTTAAGGCGGAAACAAATTTTCCCGACGTTTCGGCAGCTTCTCCTTCGCCCGGTTCCACGGCCTGGAAATAGGCCTTGCTGATCAACAGCACCAAAAACGCAATACAAATGGGCGCGCCGATGGAAATTAATATCCATGCTTTCCAGGGAAAGGGAATGATTTGCTCTACCTCTTTGACCAAAAGATAGGTTTGGGGGGGTCTTGACCCGCTGTAAGTGTTTAACGCCAGCCGTTCATCAGGTTTTAATTTTTCAGGATGATCAATGTATATTTGCGCCATTTCCTGGCTGATGGGCGTTTCCGTGCGTTTGACCACATCCTGCTGATAGGTCAGGGTAAACAAAAGAATAAATAGCTCAAGTACGCACACAGATACAGCAATCAGCTTTAAGATACTGTGCCGGTCTTTTTGTTTGAGAATGTCTTTCATGCCTTATTTTATACGCAATTAAAAATCAGATGGAGATGAATTAAACCGGCTTTCTGATTTTCCTGCCCAAAAAACAAAAAGGACGGTTCATACTCACGCATGCCTCACCCAAAAGCGCACCGTTTAAAGTAGTGATCCGCCCCTACGGGTGCCGATTGTCTTCTTTATTACAGCCCGAGTTAGGGTCTTTAACCTAAACGCTTCGCATTCTCCTGTCAAGGGGAATGGATTCCTATCCTGTCTTTTTTAGTTTTGAGTTTGCATCCACCAGCAATGCCTTCCGATCTGACATGATCATCATCTACCAACCGGATTTAAAGCCTAAAATTCAAGATACGGCGCCGATGTTTGACTTTGTCCTGAATATATCGCTTATGGCGCTGCCCATATACGAAGAAAACCTCGGGATGCTTCAAAATGATCCCTCAAAGGAAAACAAAGCGGATCAACACGGGTAGCCTTTTCTGTTGCCGCAATGAACCGGTGTTGGTGCCGTTTTTAAAGTGGTTTTTCAGGCTATCAACCGGGTGCGGTTAATGATCTCCTGCTTGACCGTATCGGGCAGGTCGTCAAAATACGCGCAGTATCCAGCCACCCGCACCACGATGCCCGGGTGCTTACCTGGATTGTTTTTGGCATCCTGAAGGATTTCCGGATCCAGCACGTTGAGCTGCATTTCCATGCCGCCGGATTTAAAAAATCCCTGGGTTAGAGCGGCCAGCACCCGAAGCCCCTTTTCTCCCGACAGGGTGTTTTTGTCAAACCGTAAATTTAAGGCATAGCCGTTCATGGCCAGGGTGGCATCGATTTTTGCCACGGAATTTAGCAAAGCGGTCACGCCGCGGCGGTCCTGACCGTTTCCGCATCCCAGGGAAGCGGCAAAGGGCTCGCCGGATTTGCGGCCTGAGGGAAGCGCCTCGGTGCGGTTGCCGAATCCCACATGGCAGGTGGAAGAATAAAACCCAGGCACGTAATTGCCGCCCCGAATGTTTTGATATGGCATCAGGGCGTCATGAAAGATTTGAGCGACGCGGGCCGCATATTGGTCCGGCATTTCCAGATCATTGCCGAACTTGGGCGCATGGAGCAGTTCTGCCCGCAGTTTGTCATACCCATCAAAATTCGCTTTCAGGGCAGATAAAATCTCCAGAAGGCGATATTTCTTTTTGCAGAACACCAGATCATCAATGGCCGCCAATGAATCGGCCGTATCCGCCACCCCCACCCCCTGAACCCCGCTGGAATTATACATGGACCCGCCCGCGGTTACATCCTGGCCGCTTTCCAAACATCCCTCCACCAGCATGGAAGAAAAGGGCGTGGGATGAAAATCCCGGTTGCCGGCTTCAATAATTTGTAAATCCTTGACCATGCGGCGGACCATGTGCCGGACCTGTGTTTGAAATGCGTCCATAATGGCATCCATGGAGCAAAGCTTTCCCGCAGGCGGGGTTTTAAATCCGATGCGGCGAAACCCATTGATGCGACGTCCTTCATTGATGGCTAAAATCAGGCAAAGCGGCAGATTAAATAAAGCAGCGTCTGTGGAAAAAAAACTCCGTCCCGGAAACGAGGGCTCCACACACCCCACAATTCCGTAATCCCGGGCGTGTTCCAAAGGGAATCCATGCCGCACCAACGCTTCCACGACAGGGCCGTCGTTGAACAATCCCGGCACGCCATTGCCCTTTCGCGCCACATCTACGGCCCGCTGCACATATTTTTTGGGGGATTTGTCATGAATCCGCGCCATGTAATTGGGATCCCGCAATCGGGCATGTTCCATAACATCTAAAAAAAGATAGGTCAGATCATTGACCGCGTCCCGGCCGTTCTTGTCCGTGCCGCCGATGGTGGCGGCCTGAGCCACCAGAAACCCGCCATGGTACTGGCTGGTGCGCTCTGATATCAAAAACACATGCTCGGTGGTTTTAGCGGAAAAGCACAGCAACAGCTCAAACGCCTCCTGGGGGGTGATGCGCCCGTCTTTAATATCATTTTTATAATATGGGTAAAGATACTGATCCACCCGGCCTAAAGAAACAGCGGAATTGAGTCCTTCCAGGCATACTCCCATATGGGCAAACCAAAGGGATTGCAGCGCTTCATGAAATGTTCGGGCCGGTTTTTGCGGCACGTTACGGCATATTTCGGCGATCCGTTTCAACTCATGGCGGCGGACAGGATCTGTTTCCTGATCCCCTTGACGATCTGCTTCATCCCCCATGCGCCTGGCAAAAGCCCCAAGCCCTTCACAGACGATCCGGGCCGCCTGATACAGGTCGCCGTCCTTGCGCCTCATGGATTCCAGATATCCGTCGATCCCGATCTGCAATATCTTTTCGTAGTTTGGAAGAAAATGCCCGATCCCACCGGCTTCATTGATCAGATAATAGGTGGCATTTAACTGCTCGGCGGCATAACGCGAAAATCCAGCAAGGTCTTTACCGAATGCTTTGATAATCATGTTCCGCGGCAGCCAGTAAGGAATCACCTGAGTCAATAATTTTAAACGATCCACCCAGGATATGGGATGCGGCGTTGTTTTGCGTTTATCGATCCACAGCAGATCCTCGCACATAAACACACCGGCCAGTTCAGGCTGAATAATGGCGGATTTGCGTCGGGTCCCCATATTGCCTACAATGAGTTCATCCGGCCAGATTTTGGCGGACTTGTGCATCAGCAGATGCCGCATTGCACCGGCCTTTCGGATCACCATGGGTTCTTTTTTATTGTCATGATGTTTAAAATACTCGGTGATCAACAGGGCCCGCTCCGGACAAAGCCATATGGGTTCTTTCAAAATCGTTTCCCGAATGCGGCGAAACCGCTCCGGCGTCTGATCCGTGATGTTAAATGTTTTCCGGTAAACCATGATGCGTCTCAGATCTTTATGTAATATTTAAAGCAAAAAAACAGTTGAAATATTTTTGTTTTTATTATTGACAATCCCGTCGGCCAAGTCAAGACATCATAGGCGGCGCCACTTCCATCGTAAAAACATGAATTTCCCTGCCGTCTTTGTGGTTGTTTTATCCTGAATTTTATGTAACTTAATGAATAAAAAAAGTTGCAATCTCATATAAATATTGACCGCTTCAAACAGGGCAAGCGTTTTTTCCAATACGATGATGTTTAAAAATAACTTAAAAATTATTATCTTCGGCGGAAACGGTCAGCTCGGCAAAGACTGTCAAACCGTATTTAAAAACGATTACCAGATTATTTCCGTGGATATTGACACGCTTGACATTTCAAATATTGAAGCGGTTCGAAATCTTATCCGGAAAACCCAACCAGAAATTCTTGTTAACTGCGCGGCATTCACCCGGGTGGACGCATGCGAAACCGAAACAGAATCTGCCCGGTCCGCCAATGTCACAGGACCGCAAAACCTGGCGATCTGTGCCAAAGAAGTAAGCAGTCGGCTGATTCATATTTCAACGGATTACGTGTTTGACGGCAAAAAACCCCCTCCCCACCCCTATGTGGAAACCGATACGCCCCATCCCCTCTCCTATTATGGCAAAACCAAGCTTGAAGGCGAACGCGCCATTGCAAGACATACGGATAATTTCGTCATCCTCAGAACCGCATGGCTCTATGGATTTTACGGCAACAATTTCCTAAAAACCATCCTAAAAAAAACCTTGTCCGGCGCATCGCTCAAGGTGGTAAACGATCAGTTTGGATCGCCAACTTGGTCCCATCGTTTGGCGTGCCAGATCAAACGGGTCGTAGAAAGCGCCGCCCGGGGAATCTATCACGCCACATCCGAAGGCCATTGCACCTGGTATGATCTGGCCAAATATTTTCTTGAAAAAATGAACCTGCCCCATGATATCCATTCCTGCCGGACCGAAGAATACCCTACCCCTGCGGTTCGACCGAAAAATTCCATTTTAGAAAATCAGCGGCTAAAGGCTGAAGAACTGAATATCATGAAACATTGGCGGGATGATGTGGATGAGTTTATCGAACAGTTCGGGCAAAAATTGATTCGGGAATGCAGCATATAATTCATCCCCATGCCATCATTAAAAATAGACATCAGGGGTTGCGGCGGTGTCACCGGACAAGCACAATATCAAACATCCGACGACCAAATGAAAACAGCATTACACCCCAGATACAGTGGGCTTGTTTTTATCGCATGTTTATTCCGGATATCCTGTAATCTCCTGAATCTCTTTATACAGCGGCAGGAGGCGGTCATAGATCTTGGTGTAGACCCGATCATAAAGGGACTGATACAGGCTGTGATTGGCTGGAATCGGATCAAATACATCTTTGATCCGGGCCATATGTCTTACTGCAGATTCAAAATCAGAATATAATTTCAGCCCCACAGCCGCGTCAATGGCTGCGCCGACGGCGGAAGTCTCGTGGGTGTGGGGCCGCTGGGCCGGCACGCCAAAAATGTCGGCTGCGGTTTGCATGGCCGTATCGCTCTGAGACCCGCCGCCGGAGATGCGGACCTGAGTAATGGGAACCTTGTTTTTTCTGGCTGTGATTTCTGCTCCTTTTTTTAACCCAAAAATCAAACCCTCGATAATGGCCCGGTAAAAATGGGCCCGGGTATGAATTTCGCCGAATCCGATGATGGCGCCTTTGGCGTACCGTTCCATGTTGGGTTCCGGCGTCCAATGCGGATTGAGCACCAGACCCATGGCACCGGGCGGGACTGATTTGATGAGGTTTTCAAAGAGCATCTCCGGTGTGACGCCTTTTTGTTTTGCTTCGGCGATTTCCTGTTGGCCGAACTGCTCCTTAAACCATGACACCATCCAGAATCCCCGCATGATGGAGACTTCCGTATAATAGGTATCGGGAATGGCCGCTGGATACGGCGGGAAAAACGTTCTCACCTCGACGTATTTTTTTGTCGCCGTATTCACGGTGGCGATGGTGCCGAAACTCAAGCACGCGGTCTCCGGCGTGGTGCATCCGGCGCCCAGTATTTCACAGGCTTTATCGCTGGCAGCCGCAATCACCGGCAACCCTTTGGGAATCCCGGTTTCCTCCGCTGCTTTTGGGGTAATCCGGCCCAGGAGATCTCCGGGTTTCACCAAATCCGGAAGCTTTTCAGGTTCAATGGGAAAAATCTTCCATTTAAAATCAAAAGGATGGGCCCATTCATAGGTTTTATTATTGATGGGCAGATACCCCACATTGCTGCCTGTGGATTCTTTAAACTCTCCGGTGAGCTTGAAATTGAAATATCCGGACAGCAAAAGATATTTGTGGGTTTTTTCCCAAATATGGGGCTGGTTTTGCCTGATCCAATTGATTTCGCAATTTCCCATGACCCCTTCGATAAAAGATTTTAAACCCGGCGCTTTTAAAATCAACGCCCATGGACCAAGGGCGATTTTGGACGCATCGGCTTTTCGTGCATCCAGCCAGGTGATGGCAGGTCTTAAGGAATTGCCGTCTTTATCCACATTGACCACGGTGGCACGCTGGGTGGTGACGCTGACAGCGGAGATCCTGGGCTTCACATCGGGAAACTGGGATAAGAGAGTTTGGCAGGTCTGGCAAAACATCTTCCAGTAATATTCCGGCTCCTGCTCGGCCCATCCGGGATTTTTTGAAAAATACGGTTCAATGGGCGTTTTGACGATCTGAAGCAGATTTCCTGTTAAATCCACCACTGCGGCCCGGATGGACTGGGTGCCGGCGTCAATGGTCAGAATTAAAGCATCATTTGATTGAGCGTTGATGTTCACTTTTCCACCTCCACCCTTTCCCTTCCCCTGACCATGGGTAGGGAAAGGCTAATAAATGATGAATTTCGAACACGGAATTTCAAATTACAAAATGGGGTTTAAGTTCTTCGGTTTGTGATTGAAGTTATGGGCCCATATCCAACCCCAGATGCCCTCCGGGATTCATAATATTATTGGGATCAAAATGCTTTTTCAAAGCCCGGAGCACATCCATCTGTTCTTTGCCCAGATGTTTTTCCATAAACGGTGAAAAGAGCTTTCCGATGCCGTGATGGTGGCTGATGGAGCCCCCGTGCTTGAGGATCGATTCGATGATGCCTTTGTGGAATTTTTGATATTCATCCAGTTCGATCATTTTTAAAATAAATATAAAATAAAGATTGGTGCCCTGGGGATAAAAATGAGAGGCATGGGTCATGCAGATAGTTTGGGGACGGCCTTTGATATATGCCCTGACCCCCTGATGAAGCTGATGGAGATTGTCCCAGGTGACACCGGATTCCACGGTGTCAATAATGATGCCATAATCCATCAAATCTTCCCGCATATACGGTTCTTTAAAACGGGTTTTTTCCCATCGCAGAGTGGCAAAACCCGTCAGCGTCATGGCGCCATAGGATTTACATATTTTTGCCACCTGGTCGCGCACATGCCGGGCAAATCCTTTTTCGCCTTCTGCAGTTCCCACACACAGACAGCGCTCCATGGGCTTATATCCCCGCAAGGAAATGAGGCTGTCAATGGGCGTTCCATGAATGCCGTAAAGTTTCAACCCCACTTCGGTTTCTTCCGGATCGGAAATCCGAAAAATCGCAGGCATGCCGAACTCCCCTTGGATGATCTCCCGGCTGGCGTTTACGGCAGATTCCCAATCAGGAAACATAAACGCAAACCGGTGCCGGTTTTCCGGCATATACCGGTAAATTTTCATGGTCAATTCCACCAAAACGCCGAAGGCGCCTTCGCTTCCTTTCATGATGTCATTGATTTTCGGTCCGGTGGCAGTGGCCGGATAATCATGAGTTCGAAATGTTCCCGCCGGCGTGACATACTCCTGGCTGACCACCAGATGATAGGCATCGCCGTAATACGTGGATGCCTGGCCCGATCCCAAGGTCACCACCCATCCACCCACCGAAGAATATTCAAACGATTGGGGAAAATGCCCGCAGGTATATCGCCGCAGGGTGCCGTATTTTTCCGGTGCATTGTTTAAAGCCTCTTCATACGCAGGGCCCATCATGCCCGGCTGAACTACGGCTGTCTGATTGATTTCATTCACTGACAACAGCTTGTTCATATGCGTGCTCATGACCAGCATCACCCCGCCTTTTGGGGTCTTGAGCCCGAAAGTCACCGATGAGCCGCCGCCGAACACATAGACAGGGATTTTGTTTTGATTGCAGAACGCCACAATTTTCTGAACATCTTTTTTGTTTCTGGGATGCACCACCACATCCGGCACATGACGAACAATCCGGCGCCGAAGGTCCATGGCTTCATCCACGGTTTTGCCGTGGCTGTAGCGCACCCGGCTGTAATCATCGGTGGACACATTATTTTTTCCGACAATTTCTATCAACTGATCGATCTTTTTCTGGCTCAGCTTAATTTTGTGAGAAATTTCAACAGGCTCATTGCCTTCATCCCGGGGTTTTTTAAAATCATCATCCGTAAGCCCGAATTCCTCTTTCAGCATGACATACCAGGCATGGCTGGGATGTTTAAATTCATCCGGACTTCCCCATTTGAATATGGAACGGTAGGATTTTTTCGCAGGCGGTTTTTCGCTCCAGGCCGGTTGGAATCTGTGAGTGTCTACCATGGTCCCCTCCCTCAGAAATTGATATGATTAGCCGGTGATACTGGATAGCATTCAAATGAACATCGTTGCCAAATGTATTTAAAATCCCCCTAAATCCCCCTTTGTCAAAGGGGGACTTTAAACCACCCTGTTTGGCAAAGAAGGACAAGGAAAGATTTATTTGTAATGGTTTTAACACAACTCGGCATTAAAATTATATTTCATCGAATATGGATCAATCTTTATCATATCCAATGGCCCGTGAAAACAAAAAAAAGCCGTATCCACCATATAAACGGCGGATACGGCTGTCGCAATCGCAACGGAATTTTAAATGTCGTAATACAGCATGAATTCATGGGGGTGAGGCCGCAATTTCACGGGATTGACTTCGTTTTCGATCTTGTATTCAATCCAGCGATCAATGACATCCTGGGTAAAAACATCGCCCTTGAGCAAAAACGCATGATCGGCCTTTAATGCTGCCAAAGCTTCCTCCAACGATCCGGGCGCGGTTTCAATCTGGGCCAATTCCTCGGGCGGCAGATCATAAATGTTTTTGTCCAGAGGATCGCCGGGATCGATTTTGTTTTCAATGCCGTCGATGACCGCCATGAGGATGGCTGAAAATGAAAGATATCCGTTGCAGGACGGGTCCGGCGTGCGGAACTCCAGCCGCTTTGCCTTGGGGGATGGAGAATACATGGGAATCCGCACCGCAGCGCTTCGGTTCCGGCTGGAGTATGCCAAATTCACCGGCGCCTCAAATCCGGGCACCAGCCGTTTATAGGAGTTTGTGGTGGGGTTGGTGATGGCGCAAAGCGCTTTGCAGTGTTTAATAATCCCGCCGATGGCATAGAGCGCAGTCTGGGAAAGACCCGCATACTTGTCGCCAGCAAACGTGGGTTTTCCGTTTTTCCAGATGCTGATGTGGGTGTGCATGCCCGATCCGTTGTCTTCAAATAACGGCTTGGGCATAAATGTCACGGTATGGCCATGACGATAGGCCACATTTTTCAGTACATATTTGAACCATACCATCTGATCACCCATTTCCAAAAGGGGCTTAAACCGCATGTCAATTTCCGCCTGGCCCGCGGTGGCCACTTCATGATGCTGGCATTCCATTTCAATGCCGAGATTCTGCAGCGTCAGCATCATCTCCGTGCGGATGTCCTGGAATTTATCCGTCGGCGGAACCGGGAAATATCCTTCTTTATGCCGGGGTTTGTAACCCAGGTTTGGAAATTCCTCCCGACCGCTGTTCCATATGCCTTCATTGGAATCAATGGCGTAAAAAGCCTGATTTCTGCCGGAATCATACCGGACATCATCAAAAATAAAAAACTCGGCTTCCGGACCGATATAGCAGGTGTCGCCGATGCCGGTCTGTTTCAGATAGGCTTCTGCTTTGGCGGCGATGTTTCTGGGATCCCGGCTGTAAGGTGTGCGGGTAATCGGATCCACGATATTGCCGATCAAAACAAGGGTGGGCACTTCAAAAAAGGGATCCATCTTTGCCGTGGCGGGATCAGGGATCACCAGCATATCGCTTTCGTGAATGGCTTGCCAGCCGCGGATGGAAGATCCGTCAAATCCAAAACCGTCTTCAAAGCTGGATTCATCCAACTCGCTGATGGGAACTGAAAAGTGCTGCCAAATCCCCGGAAAATCCATAAACCGAAGGTCTACGATTTTAGCATCATTTTTTTTTGCAAATTCCAATACATCTTTTGGTTTTTTCATTTTAATTCCTCCTGATTGATAATTGTCGGTAAATATTGCTTTCTGGGTTTAATGTAAATTCAAAGCACTTCGATAAGGTGATGTGGACGTCTGAAGAAAATGCTCAAAGGCCATGGAATCAAAATCAAATCCCTTTCACCGCGTTGCGGCGTTTAAAACTTCAGATGTCCCCGACACGGGTTTAAATAGCTTCTTCCCCCCTTTCGCCGGTTCTGACCCGGACCACCTGTTCGATGGGCAGAACAAAAATCTTACCGTCGCCGATCTTGCCGGTATTTGCTGATTTTCTAATGGTTTCAATCACCTGCTCCACGCGGTCCGATGAAACCACCAGCTCGATCTTGATTTTGGGGATAAAATCCACCAAATATTCAGCGCCCCGGTAAATCTCTTTGTGACCCTTTTGCCGACCGTATCCTTTGACTTCGGATATGGTCATTCCCTGAAGCCCGATCTCACTGAGTGCTTGTTTGACATCATCGAGCTTGAATGGTTTGATGATGGCTTCAATTTTTTTCATGGTTTCCTCCTTGATCTAATATTAAATTTCAAACGCCCTTTCGCCATGAACGGCGCTGTCCAATCCTTCCACTTCGCGTTCGACCTCCACTCGCAACCCGCCGGTGACCGCTTCTGTGATCTTTACAATGATCCATGTGCCCACGGCCGTAAACGCAATGGTTGAAACAACTGATACGGCCTGGATCACCAACTGATTGGGATTTCCGTAAAACAATCCGGTTTTGCCTAAAATTTCCGGCGCCGCAAAAAGTCCGGTGGCCAGGGCTCCCCAAATGCCGCAAATGCCGTGAACGCCGAACGCATCCAACGAGTCATCATAACCCATCTTCAATTTGAGCTTGGAAACACTTAAATATCCCAACACACCAGCCATCAATCCGATGATCAAGGATCCGGTCAAATTCACAAACCCCGCTGCCGGAGTAATGGCCACCAGACCCGCCACGATGCCGGAAGCAATGCCCAAGACTGTGGGCTTTTTGGTGAAATACCATTCCGCAAACATCCAGGACAAAGCGGCAATGGCAGCCGATGTATTGGTTACCAAAAACGCCGATCCGGCCACGCCGTCAGCAGCCAGCTGACTTCCGGCATTAAATCCGAACCAGCCGAACCAGAGCAACGCAGCGCCCAAGGCCGTCAATGCCACCGATGAGGGAAACATGGCTTCTTTGCCGAACCCGATCCGTTTTCCCACCATATAGGATAAAATCAATCCTGCAACGCCGGCATTGATATGAACAACGGTTCCGCCGGCAAAATCCAGGGCTCCCATGGCCCCCATCCAGCCGCCCCCCCAGACCCAGTGGGCAATGGGGCAATAAATAAACGTCACCCACAAGACCGTAAATAAAATCCAGGCTGAAAATTTCATCCGATCCACAATGGAGCCCAAAATCAGGGCCACGGTAATGCCTGCAAATGTGAGTTGAAAGAGCAGAAACACAAATGTAGGAATCGTGCCGGATACGGAATTCACGCCGATGCCGTTTAAAAACGCATAAGACATGTTGCCGATGATTCCGCCCACGTCCGGTCCAAAGGCAAGGGTATATCCCCACATGACCCAGATGACGCTGGCCAGGCAATAGGCCACCAAGGTCATGGCCATGGTGTTGAGCAGGTTTTTATAGCGGGACATGCCCGCATAAAACAGGGCAAGACCCGCCGGCGTCATCATCATGACCAAGGCAGTGGACACGATCAGCCACGCGGTATCACCGGAGTTAATCTCACCGGCAAAAGCCGAACTTGCCGACAACAACAATCCTAAAATCGCCAACCAAAAACTTTTCTTTTTCATTTTTCTTCTCCCTTCTCTAAATTGTTCGTTTATTATTTTTGGGTTAATGGGTTCAACGAATCGCAGAGAGGGAACTTTTTTACTGACGTTGGGGAAGCACTGAAAGGATCTTTGCTTTTATCTGTTCGACCCGTTCCGGATCATCCACCTTGCCGTCATTTTCATCTTTTACATAAAATACATCCACCACCTGATCCACTTTTGTGGCGATTTTCGCGGTTTGAATATTAAGCCCGCATCGGCTGATGGCATCTGATATCAGATACAGCAGCCCTCTGAAATCATAGGCAAACACCTCAATGATGGTAAAAAAACTCGATGTTTCATTATCCACCTTGACCCGGTTGGGTCGGATGGATATGTGGGCGTCCAATTTTTTGTCCGGCAAGCCGCGTTTGGCAAGGGCCTCGGCCAAATCCATCTCTTTGCCCAGAGCCGCCTTGAGATGATTTTCCGCCCGGCCCCACCGCTCTTGCTCAAAAAGGGGTTCCGGCGGCGGCTCCACGTTAAAAATATCCAGGGCAATATGGTTGCGCCAGGTATAAGCTTGCGCATCCAATATATTGATATTGTTCAAGGTAAATACGCCCGCGATTTTCGAAAACAGACCGGGACGATCTTTTGCGCAGATGGTGACGGTGCGGGTATTTAATTCCAAAGCGCGCTGAACCGTCCATACAAACGGTTCGTCGCCCAGTCTGCGGAAAAGTTTCATATGCTCTAAAATCATGCCGGCATCTACATAAAGAAAATATCTGTGAGACATGGCATCCAGAAGGATTTCTGCTTCTGCGCGCGCCATGATGGGGCCGGACTGCGCGATAATGGTCTCCCGTTTCTTGTTCATTTCGGACACGGCTGCCGACGTAGCAAGCTCTCTGGTTTCAAGGACACCCAATACTTTTAGAAAAAAATCTTTCAATAACGTGGCTGTCCAGTCATTCCATGCTTTGGGCCCGGTGGCGGAAGCATCCGCGACACTGAGGAGATAGAGCATTTTCAGGCGCATGGGATCATTGATCTGCCGGGCGCAAAAAACAGCGGTCTCTTCATCATTGGTATCTCTTCGCGTGGCTGTTTTCATCAATAGCAAATGGTTTTCGATCAAAAAGGAAACCAGCTCTATCTCCCTGGGACTGTATCCCATACGTTGCATAATTTTTTCTGCGGTTTTTGCGCCCGTCTGGGAGTGCTTTTCTCCGGGATCTCCTTTGCCGATATCATGCAGCAATGCAGCCCAAAGCAGTAGTTTTTTCCGTTTCAGTTCCCGGTAAATCTGGTCGCACAACGAATCTTGGACAGGGGCGTCCGGCTTGCCGAATGTTTTTAAGGCATGGACCGTTCGCAACATATGGCGGTCCACTGGGTATAAATGATAGGCATCGTATTGAATTCGGTCCGCCACCCGCTGGTATTCCGGAATCAAGCAGGAAAGGAAACCGGAGTTCAGCATCTGCTCCAAAACACCAAAAGAGCCCGGCGGCGACAATAATATTTTCTCAAAATCGTTGCGCACAGATGCTGATGTATAGAAAGATTCATTCACAAGAAAATCAAAGTCCCTCACCAGACGCATGGCTTCCCGGCTCAGGGGCATGTTCAGCCGTGCACTGACTTCAAAAATTTGAATTAATATTTGCGGGGTATTTAAAATGGATTGGGGGGATTCAAAGTGAAGTTGTCCCCGCTCCAAATAAATGCCCGGGGTTTCCTTTATTTTTTTTGCGCGTTTTAACCAGTGTTTTCGTTGACTCTGACCCAGTTCATATAAAAAAATCTCAAGCTGATGCTTGATGAATGTCATACGGGCATGCAACGCGCTTAAAAACGCTTCCACCGCCGATTGTCCGTTTTGGCATACAAAACCCATGGAGTCGGCCACCTGGGTCTGATATTCAAAATACAACTGATCGCATTTTCGTTTGGTAATCTGATGAAGCTTGTTTCTCACCGCCCAGATGAATGAAAGGGCGGACATGAAATCATTGAATTCCTGATGAGAGAGGCATCCCTGATATTCCAAATCCCGGATTTGGGTTAAATCATATTTGACACCGGCAATCCACCGAAGGGTATGATAATCTCTCAGTCCGCCATTTCCTTCTTTTAAATTGGGCTGAAGCAAAAATGTAGAGTCTCCGAACTTCTTGTGGCGTTCCTGGTTTCTTTCCACCAGCCATTGGATGATTTTCTTGGATTCCTTTGAAATCACCCGGCGGCGGATTTGATCTTTCATGCGCGTGAAAACCGATGAATTCCCGCAAACAAATCGCGCGTCCAAAAATGATGTCAACACCTCATAATCTTCTTTGGCATACTGCACACATTCCTCAATGGATCGGGTGGCATAACCCACATCCACCTTCATATCCCACAGAGGATAAACAATTTCACGGATCAAATCTTCTGCAGAAGGCGGCACCCGCTTGGAAAAAACAAACAAAAGATCCACGTCCGAATGCACGCACTGTTCGGCCCGGCCATATCCCCCCAGGGCCACGATGGCATGGGGGTTTTCGATAAAATCCATGCCCGGCCCCACGCGGCTGACTTCAAACCGATCCTGAATGAAATGATCGATCATGGCCGCATAATGCTTGAGCGCCTCCGGCGTTTCCTTCACGGTGACGCAATCAAAAAAATCCGTTTGAATGACGGATATCCCATCGGCCTCCCGCGTCTGCATATTCCCTGTCATACGATTCGCTGAACCCATTTCCCATTAACCTCTGCTGGATATATCTGCAACAGGTGTGCCAGAAATAAAAAATTAATTTTTATAATATTATCAATTTGTTATAAAATTTATTTAAAAATGAAATTAAAAAATTAAATTACAAAAACGTAATATTTGTGAACAAAATTGTCATTTAAATAAAATTAAAAAGATTGTTATAAGAAGATCTCGGGTACGGCGACGGACAATCTGCGGCGGCATGCAGCGGCAAAATCCTCAGGATAATGGCCGTTGATCCACCGGAGCTGGGCTTCTGAAAACGCGCCCGGAGATTCCGGCAGTCTCGGCAAAAACGCATACACCAGGCGTTGTCCCGATGCCAACGCGTCAAAGGGTTTGGAATATTCAAAACAAGTAATCATCCGCGCGCCCATTTGTTCCAGTATTCTTACGGCCGTCAGGATACCCACATCCAAGGACCGGCGGGCGCCCATGTCCGCCTCCAAAATATTGCCTATGGGCTGTTTGGTCATAAGCTGGATTTCCCACTGGGATGTCTGGGCTTTGGGCACAAACAACAGCACATGGGAATCTTCAAAAATAATCAGGCTCTGGTCGCCATCCCGGCCGTCCACCCTGCTGTTGGCATGGATTGCCTGAAGATATGCTTCAAAAAATTCTTTTCCGGTTTGTTTTTGATATTCATCAATAAATTCAGCAATCAAATCCCCGCACGCGTAAGGAATGAAAAAAAATTCCGAAGGCATGTTTTGCCCATCCTCTTGGGCATCCTCTGCGGGAATCATGGCAAACTGCTGATGAATCTGCTGATGGGATGCATGCAGCCGATATCCGCTGGGCGCATAATCAAAACCAAAATTCCATCCCCACAAAGACCGATTGAAAGACAGGTTTCCATGCAGGTGTGAATCCTTCAGAGCGGAAATGATCGCCAGACGAAGGGCCTCGAGTTCATCTGAGGTTAATGCTCTCCGACGAACCGGCACATTGATCCCAAGATCCGCTGCCAAGCGAATATAGGTGCGCTGGTAATATAAATGCCGCAAGCCCTTCATATCCGTCAGCGTCAAATCCTTCACCCGATAACGCACCGCGTCATTGGCCATGTTGGCCGCATAATGGCCTCCGGGAATATAACTGTTTCGTCTTAAATATTCGAATATATGGGATTGGTCGGCCCGCCATTCGCCCACAATTTCGCTTTTGCCCTGGACCCCAGGCCGCAGGACCATCACCTCTTTATACATATCGGGCAATGCCGGGTTGTTGGCCACCATTTCATAAAGCAGATGATCATGAATCACAGGCTTGACATTTCCGCATTCATCTGCTCGGAATTTCAAGCCTTTCGGAATATCGCCGGCCGGATCAAATACAAACTCCCCGGACAGCCGCGCAAAAACAATTAAATCTTCAGGATCCGTGGTGACCGCGGCAATGGCGTGCTGAACCGCACACGGCAGACTTTTTATAAGGGTATGGATTTTGGCGGCAGGGATATTATTTGCGTTTCCCCATTCCCGCAGGGTCTGAGAAAAAGATACCTCGGCCTTGGGGTGAAGAGATATCCATTCGGGATGTTTTGCTTTTTCATCCGCCCAGTTTTTCAATATAAAGGTGGCCCCGCGAAACGGAAAGGCGTTTGGAATCTCATAAACAACTTGGGCTTGGGATTCATACACATCGCCTTCCGGGAAATTGGCTGCATTTTTCACCCAAAACCCTTCATCCGTCAAACCCAGGTGCTGAATCGGATGTGTTTCTCTAAAATTATGGGCGCAAAAAAAAGGCCGGTGCATGCCATAAATAAATTTTCCCGATGGATGCACACAGGTTCGAAGCTTCATCCGCAACATCTCCGAAAAAGTTTGATGCTTTTAGAAACCCACATTCACAATGGGCATAATGGAAGGTTTTTGACGGGTAATGGCGTTTAGCAGGCCGATTTGAATGCCATGCATTTTTTCGCAAAAATTAAATAAGCCCAGCTGAATGCCGAAAACCTCGCGGGCCGTGTTATAGGGTGCAATCTGAACCCCCTGGACATCGCCGTTGACAAAATTAAATCCAAATACATCCAGCTGAATCCCCTGGACAGAATCTGCATAGTTAAATCCCAAGAGGGGAACCGATAGATCCACTTGCCCGCCCATGACATCCGCTGCAGTGTTTCCCAAAATGCCAGCATGAATTTGAAATCCGTTCATCACAGTGGCGCTGTTGAAAAAAAAAGCCGCCTGGATTCCGCTGACATCGGCTTCTGAATGATTGACCAGTCCCAAATAGAACCCTTTTTGCGCAAAAGAATAATTCATTAAACCCACATCCATGCCGCGGGCGTCTTTTGAAAAATTAAACAATCCGCATTGAATCCCTTTTTGCACGCCGTCCACGGCATTATATCCCCCAATATCCATGCCGCTGACATTTTTGTTTTTCCCATACACAATGTTCCATCGAAATCCATACACATCCCTGTTTGGGGAAAAAATCTGGGCCGGATGCCACAGCGCCAGTTGAACAGGCGTCCATTCTTCTGCGCGCGCCAGGCTCGGACAGCTAAAAACAATTATAAACAATAAAAAAATAATCATTTTTTTCATAGGCTTATACTTTAATTGATGGAAATAAATATATTCAACACCTCAACTCATTTTTTTTCAACATACCCATATTCGACTAAAAAAGCAACACATGCTTCCTGTATTGAATACGCCCTGGTTTCATGATATAGGACGCATATCAAATTGTTTGTGATGCTTTGCCGGGCGTGCTTGTATCTTTCATTCTGGAAAGGCGCGCAGTTGGCGGTAAACAGAACATGGCGGTTTTATAAGGAGAAAACGCGATATCAACAGATCCGTTTGATCATAAACCAAAAGGAGAGAATTCATGCACCATTTCAAAATGATAATGATCGGCCTTTTGCTGGCGATCCTGACTGCTTGCACCACAGTCCCCATCACCGGACGACAGCAGCTCAATCTCATATCCGACGCCTCCATGCTGTCCATGAGCTTTCAGGAATACAATAAATTTATAAAGCAAAACAAACTCAGCACGAATCAGGAACAAGTAACCATGGTCCGGCGCGTGGGCGCAAGAATTCAGCGCGCGGTGGAGATTTATTTTAGACAAAATCATATGCAAACAGAATTATCCAATTATGCCTGGGAATTCAATCTGGTGGACAGCAAGGAAGTCAATGCCTGGTGTATGCCCGGCGGTAAGGTGGTGGTGTATACCGGCATCCTCCCCATCACCCAGGATGAGGCCGGCCTTGCGGTGGTCATGGGCCATGAAATCGCCCATGCCGTGGCCAAACATGGAAATGAACGCATGAGCCAGGGGCTCTTGGCCCAGATGGGAGGCATTGCCCTTTCAGAAGCTTTAAAAACAAAGCCCGCAGCCACCCAGCAGCTCTGGATGGCGGTTTATGGATTGGGCGCTGAATTCGGGGTGTTGATGCCTTACAGCCGGCTCCAGGAACATGAAGCCGACCGCCTGGGGCTGATCTTTATGGCCATGGCCGGATATGATCCCCATGCCGCAGTGGATTTTTGGCAGCGGATGACCGCCCAAAAAGGCGGCGGCGCGCCGCCGGAATTTTTAAGCACGCATCCTTCCGACCAAAAGCGAATTCAAAATATTCAGTCTCTGATCCCCGAAGCCATGCGGTATTACAAGCCTCAACAATAAAAAAATTCAAAGAGGTGCATAATGAAAAAAATCCTTATCATTCCGAGTCTGTGTGCTGCTATTTTATTTTTCTATTCAACCCTGACGATTGCAGATGATTTCAAACCGATCCAATTGCCCGCGCCGCAAATGGACGGCGGAAAACCCCTGATGCAGGCATTGAAAGATCGGCGCTCATCCCGGGAGTTCTCTGCTGAAAAAATACCCATTCAGATATTGTCCAATCTGCTTTGGGCAGCCGGCGGCATCAATCGGCCGGACACAGGAAAACGCACCGCGCCCACGGCCCATGACTGGCGTGAAATCGACATTTATGTGGCCATGCAAGACGGCCTGTTTTTATACGATCCTTCCGCAAATCTTTTAAATCCTGTTCTTCCTGATGATATCCGGGCAATGACCGGGAAACAACCCTTTGTCAAAGAAGCGCCGGTCAATCTGATTTTTGTGGCCGATTATTCAAAAATGAACGGGGCTTCGGACGAGGATAAAAAATTCTATGCCGCCACAGATACAGGCTTTATCAGCCAGAACGTCTATCTGTTCTGCGCTTCGGAGGGATTGGCAACAGTGGTGCGCGGCTATGTCGATCGGGAAGCCCTTGCCAAAAAAATAAATCTCAAACCCACCCAATCCATCATCCTGGCACAAACCGTGGGATTTGCCAAAAAATAGATTCAACACGAAAACCGCAAGAAAAAATGTTTAAGGAGCAAGACGATGAATAGATTTTTTGGCATAAAAACGATTCGCATTCTTTGTATTATCGTTTTGTTTTTGATTTGCCCATTCGATGCCGCGACATCGGCAAATGAAAATCCAAAGCCAGACTATGATGTCATTGTCATCGGAGGGGGTCTGGGCGGGCTGTCTGCTGCAGCTCATCTGGCCGTCAATCATTTACACGTTCTGGTTTTGGAACAGCATGATAAAGTCGGCGGGTGCGCCACCCGTTTTGAACGCGGGGAATTTACCTTTGACGCAAGCCTTCATGAAATGGCCGGCGGCGGTCCGGGAAAAAAAGACCGGGGATTATTTCAACTTCTCAAAATCACAGGCGTTGACAAAAAAATCGAATTTATCGAACTTCCTGAATTCTACCGCTCCATTTTCCCAGGCGTGGACATCACCCTGCCTTCCAACTGGGAAGGCTTTAAAAACGTCCTCAAATCACGATGGCCTCAAGAATCCAAAGGGATTGACCAGTTTCACATCGCGTGCACCCGGACATTTGATGATCTGATGGAACTCAAAGATTTGTTTCGATACGCCCCGGTCAAAGCATTTTTGGTGAAATCACTGATCCCCCTTCGGCAGCCTGCCTTCTTCCGGTATAAAAATAAAACATTCCAGGATGTGCTGGATGAATGCTTTCAAGATGAAGATTTAAAAGCCGTGGTTTCCCAATTGTGGGTATACTATGGCGCGCCGGTGCCGTTCCAGAGCACGCTTATTGGATTGGCTGCCACGGAAAGCTATCTCACGGATGGCGTCTGGCATATCAAAGGCACATCCCAGGCCCTCTCCAATGCCTATGCCGAGCGCATCCAGGAACTGGGCAGCGAGGTGAAAACCAATTCCCTGGTGACAAAGGTGATCATGGAAAACCGAAAAGCCGTGGGCGTTCAGATTGCAGATGGGACCACATATTCCTGTCGATATATTGTGGCCAACACCGATCCTTTTCAATTAACCTACAATCTTGTGGGCCGGGAATTTTATCCAGAATCGTATCTGGAAAAATTAGACAGCCTTCAGCCGGCCAATTCCCTTTTCGGGGTGTATTTGGGTTTAAACATCGATCTGGCCCAACTCGGATATACCAATACCGAAATCTTTTATAATCCGACCCGGGATACCGTGGCGCTTCACGACAACATGATGAACGGAAATTTCAAAAACGGCGCCGTGGCCATTACCATTTATACCAATTTCGGCGATCCTGTTTATGCGCCCAAAGGAAAATCCGTGGTCACCCTCACCGCTTATTCGGACTATAATTACTGGCCCGAGGACAAAACCGAGTATTATGCGCTAAAAGATCAAAAAGTCGAAGAATTGATCCATCTGGCCGCCAACGTGATTCCGGAACTGGCCAATCCTGAAAACATCGAGGTCAAGGAAGGATTTACGCCCCGGACGCTCAAGCGCTTTACCCTGAATAAAGACGGCGTGGTATATGGATTCTATCTTTCACCCGAGCAATGGCAGAAAATCCCCAATGATACGCCCATTCCCAATATCTATATCGCCAGCAACTGGTCCCAGGCCTGGCACGGCATGGGCTCGGCCCAAATCAACGGGTGGCGCGCAGCAAGGTTGATCCTCGACAAAGAAGGCATCAAGTGAGATAAAGAAATGGCATATTTTGTCCCAGGCCTTTAATTTTGGGGTGCAATTTGTCATTGACAAATTGCACCCCAAAATTATATATTCCAAAAAAACGATATGGAGTTTTCATGAAATCTTTTTTAAAAGTCATGAAAGCATTATCTGACCCCAGCCGGGTGAAGATCATGAAAATGCTGCAGCGCCGGGTCATGTGCGTGTGTGAGATTCAGGCCGCATTAGGGATTGCCCAATCCACCGCCAGCAAGCATTTAAAAATTTTAGAAGACGCCGGTCTGATCACTTATTACAAGGACGGCCTGTGGGTAAATTACGCATTGGCAGACGGCAGTCAAAGCCCGTTTGCAGCCAGCCTGCTTGGCAATCTGAAACACTGGCTGGAAGACGATCCGGATTTGAAAAAATTACTAAACCGTCTGCCGGATATTCACCGGGAAAACATCTGCGGGAAATAATTTTTTTTTAAAAATTATTATATCGATATATTGCGATTTAATAATTAAATGTAAAAAAGAGAATTCACTCAATGAAAGAACGCACCAAACTGTTTTGGATCATCTGTTTGTATTTAGGCGCTTATTTTATCCCCTGGGCGCACCCCACCGTACGACAGGCAGGATTTGAAGCATTTATGATGCTTCAGGAATACGCGCGCGAGCATGTGCTGACCTGTCTGATCCCGGCGTTTTTTATTGCCGGCGCCATTGCGGTCTTTGTGTCCCAGGCCGCGGTCCTGAAATATTTCGGCGCCCAGGCCGGCAAGATTCTGGCTTACTCGGTGGCATCGGTATCCGGGACCGTGCTGGCGGTCTGTTCCTGCTCGGTGCTGCCATTGTTTGCGGGGATTTATACCCGAGGGGCCGGCATTGGACCTGCCACGGCATTTTTATATTCCGGACCGGCCATCAATGTGCTGGCCATTGTGCTGACCGCCCGTGTTCTGGGATGGCAGCTGGGATTGGCCCGGGCCGTGGGCGCCGTGATTTTTGCCATACTTACCGGTTTAATGATGGCTTTTATTTTTCGAAAAGACGATGCGGCCCGCACTGCCCGCAATTTTTACCTGCCGGATGAAGGTGAAAAAAGCCGGACATTAACCCAGGACGCCCTGTATATGCTCACCATGGTGCTGATCCTCGTGTTTGCCGCGTTTGCCAAACCCGGGCCGGAGGATGCGGCTGTCTGGAAATTCATTTTTTCCATCAAATGGTTTGTAACCATTGGATTGCTGATGATATTAGCCTGGATGCTTAAATCCTGGTTTCAAAAAGATGAACTCACGTCCTGGGTGGACGCCACCTGGGGCTTTATAAAACAAATTTTCCCGCTGCTTGCCATCGGCGTGATTGCCGCCGGGTTTCTGCTCGGCCGTCCGGGGCATCCAGCTCTGATCCCTGAAAAATACATCGCCATGCTGGTGGGCGGCAATTCCCTGTGGGCCAATCTGTTTGCGTCAATCGCCGGCGCGTTTATGTATTTTGCCACTTTGACCGAAGTGCCGATTTTGCAGGGATTAATTGGATCTGGCATGGGCAAAGGGCCTGCCCTGGCCCTGCTGCTGGCCGGACCGGCCCTGTCGCTTCCCAATATGATCGTCATCGGCGGGGTGTTGGGCGTGAAAAAAACCGCTGCTTTTGTAGGGATCATTATCATCATGTCCACCATCGCCGGTATCGGATACGGCATGCTGGCCGGATAAAGGAAATAATAAAATGGCAAAAGACATCCAACAGATCCGCATCGGCAAATATGATTTCGGGATTATTGGTGTAACAGAGGCGATTCAGGCAGTGGCCTCAGAAAACAAAGATGCAGGGGATGACATCATCGCCGAAGCGCTGGTTCAAAAGCTCTCAAAGGAAAATTACATTCCATCCAGCGCGAAAGACAATTATAAGCAGGCGTTTTTGAGGGAATATAAAAAACATTTCAATCTCTCTCCGACAGATTCTGAAAATGATCCGCAAGAACTGGTCATTACCGTGGTAGGCCCCGGCTGCGCCTATTGCGACAACCTGGGCATGACGATCATGTCAGCCCTTTCCGAACTCAACATGGCGGCCCGGGTGGAGCATGTGCGCGACCCCAAAGAGATCGGCCGCATGGGCATCATGGGCACCCCGGCGTTATTGATCAATCAGCAGGTCAAATGCGTGGGGCTGGTTCCAGCTAAAACACAAATAATTCAATGGTTAAAACCATTTATTAATGGAAAGGATGTTTAGGGCTGTCACTGATTGTTAAGGATCTTGTCATGAAAGAACTTGTTATTGAATGGCGTCATCTGATTAAAGACGGCAAAACATGCAACCGCTGCGAAAATACCGGTATAGAAATTCAAAAAGCAATCGCTACCCTTAAAAAGGATATTGGAAATGATAACTGGGAAATCATCTTTAAAGAAACTGCCATCACCGACATCCAACTCCATGAATCCAATGCCATACTGATCAATAACATCCCTATTGAAAAGATTCTGCCAAAAGCCCAAAAATCTAAAAACCACTGTGACTCGTGCGGTGAAATCCTCGGAACACCGGCATTTTGCCGGACAATTGAATACAAAAATCAAATCTTTGAAACAATTCCTGCATCACTTATTCGGGATGCAGTCATTATGTATATCAATCAATATAAACCCTGAAAGGAACAGTAAAATGGATATCAAAGTATTAGGACCTGGATGTCCAAAATGCAAACAAACCGAAACCATCGTTAAAGAAGCGGTGGCCGAATCCGGCGTGAACGCCAACGTTGAAAAAGTAACAGATGTCATGCAGATCGCTCAATACGGCGTTTTCGGAACGCCTGCCGTGGTCATTGACGGCCAGGTGAAATGCGTGGGGAAAATCCCTAAAAAAGACGACGTGATTTCCTGGATTAAAAAATGAGGGAGGCTTTATGACTCAAACTTGCTGTGAAGGTTCGAGCGACATTATGATACTGGCTTGTTCCGGAGGGTCCAATGTCGGGCAATTGACCAATCAAGCGGCTGTGGAGCTGTCACAGGAAGGATTTGGAAAAATGTTCTGCCTGGCGGGTATCGGTGGCCATCTGTCCGGATTTATTCAATCCGCCAAGGATGTCCCGAAACTGGTGGTATTGGATGGATGCCAAATCGGATGCGCCAAAGCAGTGCTGTCTCAAGTCGGGATCACCGATTTTAACTATCTTGAGTTAACTCATGAAGGGTTTGAGAAGAATAAAAATTTTGATTTACAGCGATCAGATATAGAAAGGGTCAAAAATTTGGTTAAAGCCTCGGTTTCGAGCCTATAATTTGCACAACTTATTTCTATTCCTTAAATTATAAATAAATTATAAATGAACATATGGAATTCACAGAAGATATACGCAATGCGCCGGACTCGGAAACCGTTTGCTACTGCAGCAACATCAGCAAAGGGCAGATCATTGCCGCAAAAACAGCCGGGGCAAAAACGCTTAATGATATCAAGCAAATGACCGGCGCCTGCACCCAGGGGCGTTGCAAAGAAACCAGTCCGAGAAAAAGATGATGCTCAAAAGAAATTTTGATTCTCCTGGGTCAGGAGAAACTCTTATGAATGGAGATGAATCTGTCATGTTATTAAATGGCTATTCAAAAAAAATATTCCGGCCGGAATGCAACCCGAGCTTTGAGTCCGTGCATTGCATTGCGACCTTAGATGAGGATATCTTTGAAGCGCTGCCGTATCTGAACGCCGAACTGGGCGGAACCCAGTATTACAAAGATCCACCCACAGTGATGTTCCATGCCTATGGAAAAATCATTAAGGTGAGCAGCCGGGAAATCGCGATCAATGCGCTTTAAGAAGTGGTGATTGATGACAAATAAAGCACTGAATGCAAATGACCGAAAAATGACCAGTGTGTTTGAGAGATTCCTCACTCTCTGGGTATTTCTTTGTATTATCGCAGGAATTGTTCTTGGGAAAATCGCTCCCGGTCTTGCGCAATACTTAGACGGCATGGCGATATTTGTAAACGGAGCGCCCGTGGTGTCGATTCCCATTGCCATTTGTCTGTTTTTCATGATGTATCCCATCATGGTGAAGATTGACTTTGCCGAAGTCATCAAAACCGGAAAAAGCGGAAAACCGGTTTTTTTAACACTGTTTATCAACTGGTGCGTGAAACCCTTCACCATGTATGCCATTGCTGTTTTCTTTTTAGGCACGATATTTAAAGGTTTTATCGGCGCAGATGCCGTGGACCTTGTGAAAATGCCCTTTGGTTTGGATCTGCCCGTGGGCGCAAACCACGGCGCCGGGATAGTGGTGATGGTCGACGGCATGAAAATGCTTCAAGTCCCTTTGTGGCGAAGCTATCTGGCCGGATGCATTCTCTTAGGTATTGCCCCATGCACAGCCATGGTGCTGGTCTGGGGGTATCTGGCCAGGGGTAATGACGGGTTGACGCTCGTGATGGTGGCCATCAACTCCTTGACCATGCTTGTATTATATGGCGTGTTGGGCGGATTCCTTCTGGGCGTGGGACGGCTTCCGGTTCCCTGGCAGGCACTGCTTCTGTCCATTGCCATTTATGTGGCCTTGCCCTTGGTGGCGGGGTATTTGTCCAGAAAATGGATTATCAACGCCAAAGGAGAAAAATGGTTTAAGGAAAAATTCCTGCATATCCTGACGCCGGTGACCATCATTGCCCTGCTGATCACACTGGTGCTTTTGTTCTCGTTCAAAGGAGACGTGATTCTCGGCAATCCTTTAACCATTCTCTGGATCGCCGTGCCTTTGTTTATTCAAACGGTGTTGATCTTCTGGATGGGATACGGCCTCGCCCGGCTGATCCGGCTGCGTTATGTGGATGCGGCGCCGGCAGCCATGATCGGCGCATCCAATCATTTTGAGGTCGCCATTGCCACGGCCACCATGCTCTTTGGTCTGTCTTCGGGCGCGGCCCTGGCAACCGTGGTAGGCGTGCTCATCGAAGTGCCGGTGATGCTCATGTTGGTTAAAATCTGTTTAAACACGAGTTATTGGTTTAATTCAAAGTGATAGGAGTTCATCATTATGTCGCAGATTCTCAAAAAGCTTTATTTTGCCCTATGCTTTTCTTTCACGCTGGCCATTTTTATCAATGCTGTTTCGGCCCAGGAACATGACACATCGGCAACAGAAAAACCAGCAGCTTCCCGCTATCTGGTGGCGACCTATTTTTACACTTCCGTCCGCTGCCCCACCTGCAAAAAGATAGAAACCTATTCTGCTGAGGCCATACAAAATAATTTTTCGGAAGAACTAAAAAACGGGGCTCTGATCTGGCGAACGGTCAATACGGATGAACCTGAAAATCAGCATTACACCAAAGATTATCAACTCTACACCAAGTCCCTGATTATTTCTGAAGTCAAAGACGGCAAGGAAATCCGCTGGAAAAACTTAGAAAAAATCTGGACCCATATTCGTGACAGGCAAAAATTCGAGCAATATGTTGTATCGCAAATCAACGACTGGCTGAAAGAATAAATCATGGGAATCGGTTCGGTAGAAATTTTATCAGCCATCTGGCTGGGCGTCCTGACCTCGATTTCCCCTTGCCCCCTGGCGACCAACATTGCGGCAACCACCTATATCGGCAAGCAAATTGATTCAAAATATGCAACCGTGTTTGCCGCCATCGCCTATACCATCGGCCGGGCCTTGTCCTATATAATTCTGAGCACTTTGATTGTCGCCGGGTTGATTTCCATTCCTGGCATGGCCAACTTTCTCCAGGCACACATGAACCAGATTCTCGGCCCCATCCTCCTGATCACAGGTTTGTTCATACTGAACGTCATCCCTTTGAAACTCCCTGATCTTTCGTTAAACGCCCACATGCTTCAGAAACTCGGGGATAGTGGTTTTATAGGGGCCATATTGCTGGGATTTTTGTTTGCCCTCTCTTTTTGCCCCGTGTCCGCAGCCCTGTTTTTCGGCAGCGTGATTCCGATATCGCTTAAATTCCAGTCCTGGTTGCTGATTCCCCTGTGTTATGGATTCGGCACCGCCGCGCCGGTAATTGGATGTGCTTTGATCATCGCCTACAGCAGCCGCTTGGCCGGCATTTTTTTCAACAAGCTGTCGGTTGCCGAGCGCTGGTTCAGACGCATC
>FWPV01004531.1_pt1 | contig 29237 bp, 19 predicted proteins | sample 2228371 | NCBI WGS metagenome assembly FWPV01 (sample SAMEA103939776, study PRJEB20133) | metagenome | reverse complement strand
CTACTCGAGGCTCTCGGCCATCCGGTACCACCGGTAGTAGTGTCTCCTGAGCAAGCCCCCTGCCAGGAAATCGTGGTGGAGCCCCCCTTCGACCTGCGCGAGCTGATCCCTCCCATCCAAAGCACGCCTAAGGACGCGGGGCCTTTCTTCAACCTCGGTCTGCTGCGCGCCGAGGACCCCGAGACGGGAGCTTCCGACGTCACCATCCACCGCATGTGCGTTCACGGCCCCGACACCATCAGCGTCAGTTTCAGCATCGGCCGTCACATCGGGGTCTTCTTGGAGAAGGCCTGGGCCCTGGGCAAGCCCCTCCCCGTCTCTTGTAGCCTCGGGCTGGATCCCGCCATCTACGTAGCCACCTCGTTCGAGGCGCCCACCACCCCGCTAGGCTTCGACGAGCTCACCATCGCCGGCGGGCTCCGCCAACGCCCGGTGGAGCTGGTGCCGTGCGTGAGCCAACAGGCCAAGGCCATCGCTCGCGCCGAACTGGTGCTGGAGGGAGAGTTCCGCCCCTATCATCAGGCCGACGAGGATGCCGTCACTGGACTGGGCTGGGCTATGCCCGAGTTCCCCGGCTACGTGGGGCCGGCGCAGACTCAGCTGCCGATCCTGACGGTCACCGCGGTCACCTACCGCAAGAACCCCATCCTCCAGATATTGGTAGGACCTGGCGAAGAGCATGTGACTCTGGCCGGTCTACCCACAGAGGCCAGCATCTACCGGCTCATCGAAGACGCCATCCCCGGATTCCTGCAGAACGTGTACGTGCCTTCGGCCGGGGGCGGCAAGTACCTCGCCATCCTTCAGATCAAGAAGCGGCGGCCCAACGACGAGGGCATGCAGCGCCAGGCGGCTTTGGCCGCTTTCACGGCTTTCTCCGAGCTTAAGCACGTGATAGTCGTGGACGAGGACGTTGACATCTACGACCCTACCGACGTCATGTGGGCCATGACCACCCGCTACCAAGGCGACGTGGACACCATCTTCATCCCGGGCGTGCGCGGCCATTCGCTGGACCCCTCCGGTACCCCCGAATACAACCAGTTACTGAAGGGTCCCGGGATCACTTGCAAGACCATCTTCGATTGCACGGTGCCCTGGTCGCTCAAAGAGCGCTTCCAGCGGTCGCCTTTCCTGGATGTGGATCTGGCCAAATATCACATCCGGGAAGCCAGGCAGCCCTTGGACCTCTAGGCCCACGCCGAGCGCTAGTCTCCCCAAAGAACCTGGCGCGGAGTGCCGCGGTCGGGAGCCACGGTCAGGAGCCGCGGTCGGGAGACACTGTTTCCTCACCGCGTCCCGCTGAGCCGCCGGCGCCCAGCAGTCCTTTCACAGAGCACTTGACAAGCTGGCGCTGTCTGTGATTAGCTTCACAGTGAATCCAGCAACAGCTCGAACAGCACGGGGAGAACCGTGGCGGCGGATAAGGACAGCCAACCCGAGAAGACCAGCCGCTTGAAGAACCAGCGGGTCTCGCTCCATACGGTGGAGCGCCTCAGCGTATACCGGCGGAAGCTGGAGGAGCTCAGCCACGAAGGCGTGGAGTTTGTCCACTCGCATCAGCTCGCCGCCATGGTAGGAGTCACCCCGGCCCAATTGCGTCGCGATCTAGCCAGTTTCGGCAGCTACGGGAACATCGCCCGCGGCTATGAGGTGGCTAAGATGATCAGCACCATCAGCCGCATCATCGGCACCGACAAGCTCCAGAACGTGGGACTGGTGGGCGTAGGTGACCTGGGCCGGGCTCTCTTGTCTTATCGCGGGTTCGAGGAGCGGGGTTTCCATATCGCGGCCGCTTTCGATATTGACCCGGCCAAGGTGGGCAAGGTGTTCGCGGGCCGGCGCTGCTACCCCTTGGGAGAGTTGGAGAAGGTCATAACCGAGTCGAGCCTACGCATCCTGATCCTGGCCTCAAGACCCGAAGGGCTGCAGGACGTCATCGATAGAGCCGCCGCGGTGGGAGTGCGGGCTTTCCTCAATTTCGTGCCCAAGACGACCGTCGCTCCCCCCGGCTGTTTCATCGAACGCATCGACATCTCCGCCAAGCTGGAGAAGTTGTCGTTCTTGGTCCAGCAGCAGGAAGCCGAGGTGCAGACAGGATGAGGAGGAAATGCGACCCGGGCACCAGTGGGCGAGAACCGGGCAAAGGCCGAGCGTGACAGACGCCGGGAACCCGCTCTTTTTTTGCCTGCTGTTGTGAAACGGTTCACTGTGAATGAGATAACTAAATAGAAAGTGTGGAGCCGGTAACGGGGTGGAGGTAGGAGGCATGGAGACCAAGAAGATACTGGTGGTCGACGACGACCGCGACTTGGTGATGTCGATAGAGACTTTCCTGCGGGCTCGCGGTTACGAGGTCGCGACGGCGGCAAACGGCAAAGAGGCCTATGAGCAGATCGTTGATTTCAAGCCTGACCTGATCGTGCTTGACATCATGATGGACTATGAAGAGGAGGGCATGGTCCTGGCCAGCGCCCTCAAGACCGATGGGCCCACCCACACCATCCCCATCCTGATCCTCTCCGGCTTCACTGCCCACAAAGAAGCCCGGGAGAAGATCCTGGCCTCGCTCCGGGGTCAGGACTGGCCGGGCGACAGCTTCATGCAGAAGCCGGTGCGTCTGGCTGAGCTGGCCGACCGCGTCGAGGTCTTACTGGCCCGCGCCAAGGCAGCCCGCACCCCCTGGCCCGCAAGCGAATCCGGCCTGGAGGGGGAGCCTGACCTGGCCGCCGACCCCCACCCGGAGGGCCAGAACTGATGGGCGTAAGCAGCGTGCAGGAATTACTCGACGAACAGACCGAACTCTCGGCCGAGCAGCTCATCCCCCTGCTTCAGCGGGTCCAGGAGAGGGAAGGTTATGTCTCTCCCGAGTTCATGGTCCGGCTGGCTGACGCCCTCGACCTGCCTGTCGCCCGCGTGTACGGGGTGGCCACCTTCTACAACCAGTTCCGCTTCACCCCCCTGGGGAGACACGTCATCGAGGTGTGCCGAGGCACCGCTTGCCATGTGAAGCAGAGCTTGACTCTTCTTCAGCACCTCAAGCGCAAACTCAAGCTGCGCCCGGATGGCAACTCCCCCGACGGCCGCTTCAGCGTGCTGACCGTAGCCTGCCTGGGCGCTTGCTCGATCGCCCCGGCCATCAAGCTGGATGGCGAGTTCTACGGCGATCTTTCCCTCGAGAAGCTCGACGCCCTTCTTGAGGCAGTCGTCAAGGCTGAGGAGGAGGCCGAAGGAGGAGCCGGATGAGAAGCAGCGTGCTGCTCGAACCTTGCTGCACCCGCTGTACACACTCGCCGGGGACGCCCTGTGCCGACCTCATCGCCTGCGTGGAGCGCGGACCTATCTGTCACAGCGACCCCCGCTGTAAGACGCTGCGAGCCGACCGTCTGGCGACGGCCCGCCGCGGTGGCATTGGTGACGTGCTCTTTGTCGGGGCGGGCACCTGCGGCCGGGCCAACGGCGCCCTCCGCATCGTCGAAGCCGCCAAAGCCTTTGCCCTGGAGCGCGCCCTTGTTCTTGACGTGGTCGAGGTGGGCTGTCTGGGCTACTGCCAGCGGGAGGTCTTCGTAGATGTCCAGCGGGGCCAGGGGCCCCGCCTCGCCTATTGCGACTTGCATCCAGACAACATCGCTGAGTTTCTTACCACCGTCTTTGACCGCGGCGAACTGCGGAACCGCTTCCTTCTGGGCCGTCACCCGGACCCGGACACCGGAGATCTCGACCCCGAGTTCGCCGACCTCCCCTTGGTGACCGAGACTCCCTTCTTCCAGCGCCAGACACGCGTGGTTCTGGCCAACTGCGGCTTGATCGACCCCTCCTCCCTGGACGCGGCCCTGGCCGCCGGCGGCTTCGCCGCCGCGGCCCGGGCCCTCACCACCCTGACCCCCGAGGAGGTCTGCGAACTGGTGAGCGCCTCGGGGCTGCGCGGGCGAGGCGGGGCCGGCTTCCCCACCGGGCAGAAGTGGAAGGTGGCCCTGCAGACGGTGGCAGCTCAGAAATACCTCATCTGCAACGCCGACGAGGGTGATCCCGGGGCCTTCATGGACCGCGCCATTCTGGAAGGCGATCCTTTCCGCGTGATCGAGGGCATGCTTATCGCCGCCTATGCCATCGGAGCCACCAAGGGCTACATCTACTGTCGGGCGGAATACCCTCTGGCTATAGCCCGCCTGCGGGAAGCCATCGCCCAATGCCGTGCCGCAGGACTCCTGGGCCGCAACATCCTGGGTAGCCTGGTGGATTTCGACATCACCATCAAGCAGGGAGCGGGCGCCTTCGTATGCGGCGAGGAGACCGCCATCCTGGCCTCGATCGAGGGTGGCCGCGGCATGCCACGGCCGCGGCCACCGTATCCCGCGGTAGCCGGGCTCCACGGCAAGCCCACCGTGCTCAACAACGTCGAAACCTTAGCCAACGTCCCCCCCATCCTGCGCAACGGCCCGGAGTGGTTCCAAGATCTCGGCCTCGGTCGGGCCGCCGGCACCAAGGTCTTCGCCTTGAGCGGCCAGGTGCAGAACACCGGTCTGGTAGAAGTCCCCGTCGGGATACCACTGCGCGAGGTGGTTTACGGCATCGGCGGAGGCCCCACCCAGGGTCATCGCATCAAAGCGGTGCAGATCGGCGGTCCCAGCGGTGGCTGCATCCCTGATCACCTGCTCGACGTGCCTACGGACTACGGCACCTTGCAGGAGCTGGGGGCCATGATGGGCTCGGGCGGCTTGGTGGTGATGGACGAGCGCAGTTGCATGGTGGACGTGGCCAAGTACTTCATGGACTTCATCCGAAGCGAGTCCTGCGGGAAATGTGCCCCCTGCCGAGAAGGGACCACCCGCATGTATGAGATCCTCGCCGCCGTCACCGAACGACCGGTGGGCGACGAGATGAAGCGTCTGGAACGGTTCCGCGGCATCCTCCATCTCGAAGAGCTGGCCGAGACCATCCGCGACACCTCGCTCTGCGGCCTCGGCCGTTCCGCCGCCAATCCAGTGCTTTCCACCCTGCGCTACTTCCGCGATGAATACGAGGCTCATATCCTCGAGGACCGCTGCCCGGCCGGCGTCTGTCAGGGCCTGCGCGAGTATGCCATCGACCCCGCCCTATGCATCGGCTGCGGCTTCTGCCTTGATGCCTGCCCCAGCCTGGCCATCGTCGGTAAGCGCCGCAAGCTGCACTACATCATAGTCGACCGTTGCCTGGGATGTGGGGCTTGCACCGAAATCTGCCCCAAGCAGGCCATCAGTGCGGTGGCGTAGACGAGGAGAGACTCGACATGAGCATGATCATAAACGGTAGAGAGGTCCCCTTCACTCCCGGCGAGACCGTACTTCAGGCCGCCGATCGGGCCGGCATCCACATCCCTCATCTCTGCTCCCTGGATTGGGCGCCGTCGCCGACAGCTTCCTGCCGGCTGTGTCTGGTGGAAGTGGAAGGTTCGCCCCACCTGGAAACCAGCTGCACTCTGCCTGCAGCTGAGGGACTGGTGGTCCGCACTCACACAGCCCGGGTGCAGAAGGCCCGGCGGTCGATACTGGAACTGATGGTGGCCAATCATCCCCAGGACTGCCTTTCGTGCCGGCGGTCAGGTAGGTGCGAACTGGCGGAGCTGGCCCGCGAGGTAGGAGTCAGGCCCAACCACTACAGCGGGATGAAGAAGAACCACCACCTGGACATCTCTTCTCCGGCCATCTGGCGGGACCCCAACAAGTGCGTTCTCTGCGGCCGCTGCGTGACCATGTGCCACCAGATCCAAGGCGTAGGAGCCATCGATTTCATAGGCAGAGGTTTCAACACGCAGGTGGGGCCGGCTTTCTTCCCCGGGATCAACGTGTCCACCTGCACCTTCTGCGGTCAGTGCGTGCGCGTCTGCCCCACGGGCGCGCTCATGGAACGAAGCGCAGTGGATGAGGTGGTGGAGGCCTTGGCTGACCCCGACACGGTCGTGGTAGCCCAGATCGCGCCCGCCGTGCCGGCCACCGTCGATGCCCGGCGCGGGCGGCCCCAAGGCGTCGCCGTTACCTTGGAGCAGATCGCCGCTCTGCTCAAGCGCATAGGCTTCGCTGCCGTTTTCGACACCGCTTTCGCCGCCGACCTCACTATAGTGGAGGAAGCTACCGAACTGCTCCGCCGCCTGCAGGGCGACGGCCCCCTCCCCATGTTCACCAGCTGCTCGCCCGCTTGGATCCAGTACGTGGAGGTACACCGGCCCGATCTCATCCCGCATCTTTCCACCTGCAAGTCGCCGCAGCAGATGGCCGGGACACTCATCAAGCAGATCTATCCGCGGTACGCGGGCCTCGAGACGGGACGGAGCGGCAAACGACTGGTTTTGGTCTCGGTCATGCCCTGCACCGCCAAGAAGTACGAAGCCGACGATCTCGGTGACGTGGACTATGTGCTCACCACCCGGGAGCTGGAGGACCTGGCCGTGCGTTTCGGTCTCGCACTCGATGAGTACAGCGAGCGCGCCCCCCTCGATCCCCCCTTTGCCCAAGCCACGGGCGCGGCGCGCCTCTTCGCCGGGACGGGCGGGGTCATGGAGGCCGCCCTTCGCACAGCGGCCGCCCTGCTTGAGATGGGGGCAACGCCGGCCAGCACTGCTCCACCTGGCCTAGATGGAACGGATCGCCCCCCGGGTATTACTTCGGCGGCTTTGTGGGGTGCTGTGTGGAACGGACCCCGCCAGGCTACTCTGCCCCTGGTCGAGGCTCGCGGACTGGACGGGTTCAAGGCCTTCGCTCTGGAAGTAGCCGGGATGACTCTGCGAGCAGGAGTCATCAACGGGCTGGGCCGTCTTAAACCAGCCCTGGAGGAAACGCTCAGGGAGATGCACTTCGTGGAAGTCATGTCCTGTCCCGGGGGCTGCGTGGGAGGAGGCGGCCAACCCTACGAAACCGACGGTCGAGAGTTGCGGAAGCGGCTCGAGAGGATCTATCAGGCGGACCACAAATCCACCCTCCGCCGTTCTCATGAGAACCCGAGCGTGGCCGCCCTCTACGAGAAGTATCTGGGAGAGCCGCTTAGCGCGGTCTCCCACCGGCAGCTTCATCGCAGTTACGTCGACCGCAGCAGTATGCTGCTGCCGGGCTTGAATCCGGATAAAGCAGAAGCCGCCAAAGTCGCCCGAGCGGCAGCTTCCCGTGCGGAGCTCGCGGAAGCGAAGGGCTGAGCTGCGATGGAAGGCATCATCACCACCATCAAGCAGAACTGCCGGCGCTGTTACACCTGTGTCCGGGACTGTCCCGCCAAGGCCATCCGCATAGAGGAGGGGCAGGCCTCGGTGGTGGCGGAGCGCTGCCTCAGTTGTGGGAACTGCACGCTGGTCTGTTCGCAGAAGGCCAAGGCCTACCGTAGCAGCACCGAGCCGGTGTTGGCGCTACTCGCGAGTGGGGTCTCCACCGCGGCCCTGGTCGCGCCTTCTTTCCCGGCTGCCTTCGCCGAGTCGCCTGGTCAGGTGGTGGAGGCCATCCGCAGACTAGGCTTCACCTACGTGGTCGAGGTAGCTTACGGTGCCGACGAGGTCAATAGGGCCTGCAGGGACTATCTGCGCGATCACCCTGCGGGCCTCCACATCGCCAGCGCCTGTCCGGCTGTGGTCGAGTATGTGCGCAAGTACCATCCGGAGTTGACGCCGCGGATCATGCCCGTCGTCTCGCCCATGGTGGCCACCGCTTTAGCCGTCAAGGCGCGCTACGGCGAGCCCGTCCACTGCGTCTTCATCGGTCCCTGCGTGGCCAAGAAGGCGGAGATCCTCGACGACGAGGTGGCAGGGCTCGTCGACGAGGTGCTGACACTGAGCGAACTCAAAGCACTGTTCGAGGCTCGTGGCGTCGCCTTGGCTGCCCTGCCCCTGGGCGCGTTCGATCCCCCCTACGCAGGCAAGGCCCGTGTCTACCCCATCCCCGGCGGACTGCTGGAAAGCGCCGGCATCGGGGAGGGCATCCTCGATCCCCAGCTCATCGTGGTGAGCGGCAAGGACGAAGTGATCGAGACCCTGGCTGGCCTGCCTGCCAATGGAGACGGCCCGCTGCTGGTGGAGGCTCTCATGTGCAAGGGCTGCTACATGGGACCGGGAATTCGTTCTGATGAACCTGGCTCTCTGCGCCGACGGCGGGTGGCGGAATACGCGGCGGAAAGCCTGCGCCGGCAGCGAGCAGAGGGCCCAGTGGGTCGGCAAGAACCCGCGGAGACAGCGCCGCAAGCAACCGATCTCGGCCCCGACCCCGATCTCGGCCCCGACCCCGATCTCGGCCTCGGCCTCGACCTGTCCCGCACTTTCCATCCGGCCGACCAGCGCTTGCCGCGGCCCAGTGAAGAAGAGATCCGGGACATCTTGGCCCGTACCAACAAGTTCTTCCCTGAGGACGAACTCAACTGCGGAGCCTGCGGCTACCCCACCTGCCGAGACAAGGCGGCGGCCGTGTATGCCGGTCTGGCCGAAGAAAGCATGTGTCTGCCGTTCATCATCGACCAGGCGGAGCGGGTCTGTCACGAGCTACACGTGCCTTGGAGCAACCTCCGTGACATCCACAGCCATCTCATAAACAGCGAGAAACTGGCTTCCATGGGGCAGATGGCGGCCGGGGTGGCCCACGAGCTCAACAATCCGCTCAGCACCATCCTGCTTTACGTGCACATCCTGGAGCGCAAGCTCAGGGACCGACAGGCCCTAGAGCCGGAGCTGGAGCACGACCTCAAGCTGATGGCGGAGGAGTCGGCCCGCTGCAAGAAGATCATCGGCAGCCTGCTCGATTTCGCCCGCCAAAGCCGGGTCCGCATCGAGACGGTACCGGTCGAGGAGCTGGTGGCCTCGGCAGTGGAAGCTACCCCGCGCGACCCCGGCAGCGCTGCCGGTCGCCGAGTCCAGATCGTGACGGACGTCTGCCCCGGTCTCAAAGCCGACCTTGACCGCGACCAGATGACCCAGGTGCTCGTCAACCTGATCAAGAACGCACTTGAAGCTATGGAAGGCCGCGAGGGGAGCATCCGGGTAAGCGCTCACCCCGTACCCGAGACCGGCAAGATCCGCTTCAGCGTGGCCGACCAGGGAGTAGGCATCCCCGAATCGGCGCGCGACAAGGTTTTTCAGCCCTTCTTCACCACCAAGAGCATCGGCAGAGGGACCGGCTTGGGTCTGCCTATCTCCTACGGCATCGTCAAGATGCACAACGGCAACATCTGGTTCGACTCAGAGCCGGGGGTGGGCACCACCTTCTACGTGGAGATTCCGGCCAGACGGTCCGCCGTGGAAAGGAGTCTGAGATGATTCGTCCCCTGAGTGAGCCCGGCCGCCCTGAGTCCGGGCCGCGGAAAGCCTGGAACGTTCTTTTCATCGACGATGACCGCGATTTCCTAGACGCGCAAGCTCTCTTCTTCGGCAGCCGCGGCCACCGAGTCCAGACCGCCGAGAGCAGCCAGGAAGCGCTTGCTCTCTTGGACAGCCTGGGCGAGGGACGAGGCGATCGCCTCGACATCATCTTCCTCGACCTCATGTTGGAACATACCGACAGCGGTTTCCGGCTGGCGCACGCCATCCGCCGGAGACAGGAGCTGGCCGGAGTCCCCATCGTGATGCTGAGCGGAGTAGCTCGGGAGACAGGCCACCGCTTCGATCAGGAGGGCCGGAAGCTGCTCACCTGGTCCCGCCTCGATCGCTTCCTCGACAAGCCGGTGACCGGCAGACAGCTCCTCGCCGTGGCCGAGGAGCTGCTCAGCCGGACGGGGCCTCGTTTTGCGGATGGGGAAGACGGATAGGACCCAGCCCGAGGAGGCCGCCGTGACCAGTACGGAGAGAAGTCCTATCCGGATCTTGGTAGTCGATGACGAGTACGGCGTGCGCTCGGCCGTCCGCCAGATACTGGAGCTGGAAGGCTACCAGGTGGCCGAGGCCGCCACTGGCGCCGAGGCCCTAGCCCTTCTCGGGGAGCCTGCTTCTTCCCACGAGCAAGCCTCACAGCCGGCGCCGGCCAAGTTCGACATCGTGCTTCTCGACCACCGCCTGCCCGATACTGACGGGCTGGCCCTACACCGGGAGATCGTGGCGCGCGGTCACCAGCCCATGACCTGCATGATCACCGCGTATGCCGACATCGACCTGGCTTGCGCAGCCACCTTCCAAGGCGTCGACTTCTTCCTGGCCAAGCCCTTCCTTCCCGGCGAGCTGCTCGGGGTAATCGAGACGCTGTCGCGTCGGCTGCAAGCCCGTCTGGAAGCTGAGCGCCTGCGCCAAGAGCATGAGGCCAACCTCCTGGCCCTGGCCGAGGAGAAGACGCAGACCCGCCTGCTCATCTCTTCGCTAAGGGACGCGGTCTTGGTGGTCAACCGCGAGGGTGATGTGGTCCTCGCCAACGAAGCCATGACCAACCTGCTGGGGACCACGGAGGAGGCTCTCTTGCGCCGACCGGTAGGGGAAGTCCTGTGGGGCACGCCACTGGCTTCGCTCCTAGCCGACCTAGAGGCCCCGCGGAAGGACCGCACGGTGGGCCAACTCCTTTGGGAGGAGAGGAGCTTCGCCTCCAGCATCGTGACTTTCCGCGGCGAGGACGGGACAACCCGAGGGCGCATCCTCACCTTGTCGGACATCACAGAGATCAGGCGTCTGGCCATGGAGAAGGAGCGGTTCATCCGGACCATGGTGCATGAGCTCAAATCCCCCCTCGGCGCGGTGCGGAGCCTCATCGAGGTCACCACCGACAAGAGCCTGGGTGACGACCTTGACTCCTATCTGCCCCTTCTTCACCGAGCGGAGGAACGCATCGACGGTCTGGTGAGACTCATCAACGACCTGCTATTGCTCTCCCGCAGTGAGCAGGCCCAAGCTCCGGGGAAGCCCCAGTTGCTCGCGCTCCCGCCGGCAGTGAGTGCGGCCCTCGCCGCTTTGGCTGAGGCCATAGCCGCTCGCAACCTGAGTGTTAGCACAGAACTGGAGCCCGACCTTCCTCCTGTGCTTCTGCCGCCCGATGACCTCGACCTCATACTGGCCAACCTGCTGAGCAACGCGGTCAAGTACAACAGGGAGGGAGGTTCAGTGAAGGTGCGCGCCTACCGCCAGGGCCAGTGGGTACAGCTGGATGTCGAAGACACCGGCCTGGGCATCGCCCCGGAAAACCTCGACCGGGTCTTTACCGAGTTCTTCCGTGAGAAGCGACCCGAGACCCGCGAGCTCGAAGGCAGCGGCCTCGGGCTTGCCATCGTCAAGCGTCTGGCGGAAAGAGCCGGCGGACGCGTACAGGTGGCCAGCCGCCAGGGGGCAGGCTCCACCTTCACCGTGCTGCTACCGGCCTGAGGGCTGCGGCCCAGAGGCTGCGGTCCAGAGGCTGCGGTCCAGAGGCTGCGGTCCAGAGGCTGCCGGCCCAGGGGCTTCAGCCCAGAGGCCGCTCGAGTGCAGCCTAGCCTCGACCGCGCGCCTCGGCCTGGTCGCACTCACGCCTTTGTCGCACCTATTGCTGCAGGCGTGGCGCCGGTTTTCCTACCCGCGGCCTGCTCGGAGCCTGCCGCGGGCGCGGCTTCAACTCGCCCTTGCGCTTCAGGCGGAAAAGACCCATTCCCGGCCACCACCAGTTGGCGCCGCCCAGGTAGGCCATGACCGCCGGAAGCAAGGTGAGGCGGATGAGCAGGGTGTCCACGATGATGGCAAGAGCGATGCCCAGTCCGAGCATCTTGGTCTCACCGATGCTGGTGAACACGAAGGCGCCGGTCACGATGACCACCAGGAGAGCGGCGCTCACGATGATGCGACCGGTGCGCACCAGCCCAGTGGTCACGGCGTCATGATTGTCGCGAGACCGTCTCCACCGCTCATGCATGCGAGTCAGCATGAAGACGGCGTAGTCCATGGTGATACCGAAAAGGATGCAGAGGATCACCACCGGCAGAATGGCGTCGATGGCGCCAGTGGAGGTGAAGCGCAGTATCTTCTCGAAGGTGCTGCCCTGGAACACGAGGACGAGCAGACCGTAGCTCATGCCGATGGTGAGCAGGTTGAGCACAACGGCAAGCACCGGAAGCACCACGCTCCGCAGCAGTACCACAAAGACCGCCAAGGTCGTAAGGACCACCCACACGATCACCCAGGGGAAGTACGCCCGCAGCTCGTTGAAGAAGTCGTATCTGTAGACGGCCTCTCCAGCCACATAGGCTGTGTAGCCGCCAGGGGCGGGACTGGCCAGGAGGCGCTCGACCAGAACTTTGCTGGAATCGGACCCGGGCACGTCGTCGGCCACCACCCGGAACAAGACCGCATCCTTGGTCACGGAAGACTTGATCAGTTGCTTGAACTGTTCGAGCTGCTGGGCAGTGATGGCCACTCCGCTGGGCAGGCTGATCCCCTCAGCAGGAACGACGAAGCCGTCGGGATCGTTGAGGAGCTGCTCGAACTGGGGCCAGAGGGCAGCCAACGCCGTGGGGTCTTCCAACCCACCCAGCGTGAAGGGACTGATCACCGAGGCCACCCCGGGCAGCTGGCTCAGCTGCTGGCCATAGAAGAACAGAGTGCCTGCCCGCACCATGTCGATGCCCTGGCCGTCGTCCCAGGTGAGTAGCACCGAGGTGGGAGAGAGAGCTTCCCGGGCGAACTCGCGGTCGAGTATCTCAAGGCCCTGGCGTGACTCCGCGGTGGGGGGGAGAGTGGTGGCCGAGGTCATCTCGGTCTTGAGAGTGACAGCTGGCCCGGCCAACAACCCTATGAAGATCACCGCCACCACGATGGAGATCCAGGGTCGCTTCAGCACCAGCTTGGCCCAACGCTGCCAGTTGCGAGCCTCCCTTGCCTCATGCAGCCGGATGACCGCCAACGAGTCGACCCGCCGGCCCAGAACGCTGAGCAGCGCCGGGATGAAAGTGATGGTGGCAAGCACCGAGAAGAAGACCACCAGCGCTCCCCCAATCCCCAGCGAACGGAGGCCAGGCGAGGGGAAGAAGCAGAGGGCCACCACTCCCACCATCACCGCCGCCCCACTGAAGAACACCGAGCGTCCGGCCCGGGCGGTGGTCACGACCACCGCTTCTTTGACCGTGGCCCCCTTGTGGAACTCCTCCCGGAACCGCGACACCATGAGCAGGGCGTAGTCGATGGCTACGGCCAGACCCAAGAGGGTGGCGGTGTTCATGGCGAAGATCGACATCTGAGTGACCTGCCCCAAGAGATACATGCCGCCCAGGGTCACGGTGACCGCCAACCCCCCGGTGATGACCGGGAGCGCTGCCGACACCAGGCTCCCAAAGACGAAGAGCAGGGCAACCAGAGCTATAGGCAACCCGTACAACTCCACCCGACGCAGGTCCCGGAAGGAGTATTCAGTCAGATCGGCGTTGACCGCCGGCTCGCCGGTCACGTAGGCGGTGAGGCCGGTGTCTTTCAGCAGCCCTCGTATCTGATCCACGTGGGACTGCACCTCGCTCATAGGCGTGGAGAAGTTGAGCACAGCTACCGAGCTCTTGCCATCGCGAGAGATGAACTGAGAGCTCATGGTGTTGCTGTAGGTGAGGACGTTCTCCAGACCCGGCAGCTGCGCCGCGGTCAAGTCTTCCAAAGCCTTCTTCTCGGCTGCCTGGAACTCGGGGCTGGTGGCCTCCAAGGTGTCGCTCTTGAACACTATGAGCAGGTTGGTCGACCCTTGGTCGAACTTCTCGGCGATCAGCCGGGCCGCCTGCTGGCCAGGGGCATCGGGGTTCCCGAAGCTACCCCGGAGCACTTCCCCCAGCCAAGGTGTAGCTACCACGCTGACCCCGAACAGGATGATCCAAATACCGATGACCAGCCATCTGAACCGATACGAGAATCTGCCTAACGCTTGGAACATCTGCTACCTCCGGCCCGTGAGCAACTCCACAAAGGCCTCTAATACACGCCGCGGGTCTGCGGAGACTTCCGCGGCCACTTCCGACAAATCCACTCCGGCGATGGTGACCATGCCGTGCACCAGCGCCCATACTCCATAAGCCATCTCTTGGGTGGAGAGGGGCACAGGAGGTTTGAAAACGCCTTGCTCGACCCCCTCCCGGAAGGTCTCGCCAATGAGACGGGCCAGCCCTTGGCCGACCGCTTTGCCGCTAGAGGGCGGCAGGTCCAGAGAGGTCGAGAGCAACATGCAACGCAGGTCCACCGGGTTGTCGCGGGCGAACTCCATATAGGCCATGCCCAGCTCCACCACCCGCTTGTCAGGCGGCAGGTCGGTAGGCACCCTCCGCACATAGGCCTCCAAGCGCTCGAAGCACTCGGCAAAGAGAGCGGCTATGAGCTCGTCGCGGCTGGCGAAGTAGGTGTAGAGCGCGGCGGGGCTGAAATCAGCCCGCCGCGCCACCTGCCGCAGACTCAGGTCCTCCGGCCCTACCTCCATAAGCAGCTCCCGGGCCGCGTCGAGGATCTCGGCGCGGGTGTGAAGGCGTCGCCGTTCGCGGCGGGACAGACGCGGAGGATCATCGGCGATGACTGCTTCGGGTTCCGTGGAATCCATCTCTCCTCAGGCCCCTCGTTTCCGAACATGCAATGTTCAATAGAACGGGGGACACATTCTTGAACACCGTTCAAAGTGCGCAATCGCGCGCGATGATAGCATCGTCGCGCACGCCTGCCAAGGGGCCGGTCAGCGGCATACGCCCCGGGCCGCTGTCGGCAGCGGCCGGCGGACACTTCGGCGAGGGCACCCGGCGGGGGACTTGACGACCGGCACCCGGCGGGGGACTTCAGCGCTGGCGCCCACCTGCCACACTACCGGCGGCGCCCCCCGGGACCGGTGCCCACGGCGCGGCCGATGGCCTCGATCCGCCCGCGCAGGCAGCCATGGCACATCTCCGCGGTCTCGTTGACGCAGGCCTTGGCGGGATAGATCTCGTAGAGGACCCGGTAGTCCGGCGGGGTCAAGTTGGGCATGACGATGTTCGCCCCGCGCATGAGGCCCAGTTCCCGGCCCGATTCCTTGTTCAGAGTAGCCAAGGCGGTGGTGCTGGGAATGTTGGCCTGGGGACAGACTAGCCGCGTCAGCGCCATGACCTTGTAGACCATGAGCTCGTCGGCCGGCACCTGCTCCCCCCTACTGGACGGCTTTGTGTGCGCTTCCGCAGCCACCTGCTCCCCCACCCCAAGCGGCCTACCACGGGAGCCCCTGGGCTGGGCAGCCATCTTGCCCAGCGGAGTGTCCGGATGGGCTATGTAGGGCCCCACTCCGATCATGTCGAGGTCGAGGTCGCGGAACAGCAGGATGTCATTGGCGACGCTTGCGTAGGTCTGACCCGGTATGCCCACCATGATGCCGCTTCCGATCTCGTAGCCCAGCTCTCGCAAACGATGCAACAATCCGATACGGTCGGAGGGATGGCTGGCTGCGGCACCCTGGCGCGGCCCCGGCGGGTGGATGGCCGCATAGAGGGCAGGGTCAGAAGTCTCGAAGCGCAGGAGGTAGCGGTCTGCCCCGGCCTCCCGCCAGGCCACCAGGTCGGCCTCGGGCCGCTCGCCCAGGCTGAGAGTCACTGCCAGGCCGGTCCGGGCCTTGATCTTGCCCACCAGCTCAGCCACCCAAGCCCGGGTGAGTCCGTAGTCCTCCCCCGCCTGCAGAACGACAGTGCCATACCCGTAGGCCAAGGCCTTCTCCGCGCAGGCAAGCACCTCGTCCTGCGTCATGCGATAGCGGGTGAGCGCGCGATTCCCCGCCCGCAAACCGCAGTACCAGCACTGCCGCACGCAGTGGTTCGAGATCTCGATGAGGCCTCGTAGATGAACCGCGTCACCCACGTGGCGGCGACGGGTCTCGTCGGCCACGCGCCAAAGCTCCTCCAACCGTTCCGGGTCTTCCTCCTTGAGCCAAGCAAGTACCAGATCGCGATCCAATGGTTGAGCAGTCCCGGCCTTTTCTCCATTGGGCCGGGGTTCGCGAGACTCCGCTAGCTGACCCGTCTTCAGATAGGGGGGAGACGGATTCATCCCGCCACCCCCTGCTTCTGGACCGGGCTCCCCAGCCCAAGCCGGTCGCCGCCGGTTGCAGCCGCCCCCCGGGCGCGCACCAACTCCAAGGCCGCCGGGAAGGGCTCCAGCGCCCGTTCGAATATGCCGAGGCTGTAGGCGATGGCCAGTCCGTAGTTGGTGATGGGCACGCCGGCCTGCTTGCAGCGCAAGATGCGAGTCAGCATGGCCCGGCGGTTGAAGGTGCAGGCGCCGCAGTGGATGACCATCTGATAGGGGGAGAGGTCCTCGGGAAAATCATGTCCCTGCACCGTATGGAACTCCAGCCTCCCCCCGACGTATTGGTTGAGCCAGCGCGGGATCTTGACCCGGCCGATGTCGTCGGCGATGGGGTGATGACTGCAGGCCTCGGAGATGAGCACCCGGTCACCCGGCTTGAGCTTCTCCAATGCCAGGGCTCCCTCCACTTGGGTGGTGAGGTCACCTTTGAAGCGGGCAAAAAGAATGGAGAAGCTGGTCAGAGGCACCTCGCGGGGCGTGTCGGCCGCCACTTTGAGGAAGGCTTGAGAGTCGGTGACCACCAGGCGAGGAGGTTCATTAAGTCTAGCCAGAGCCGTGCGGAGCTCCCGCTCTTTCACCACCAAGGCCATGGCATCGGCGTCGAGCAAGTCCCGGATGGACTGCACCTGGGGAAGGATGAGCCGCCCCCGGGGGGCTTCCTTGTCCACGGGGACCACCAGCACCGCCAAGCCGTCCGGCCCCACCAGGTCGGAGAGGATGGCGGGATTCTCGATGAAATGTTCAGGAGCGCTCTCCAAAAGCGCCTGCCGTAGATCGAGAAGACCTTCACGCCGCAAGGCAGAGACCGCCACTGTGCGCACCTTGAGCTCCGCCAGACGCTCCGCCGCAGCCAGAGGTACCGCCGGTCTGCCATCGGCGGTGTCGATCTTGTTGAAGACCGCCACCGCCGGTACCTGTCGCTGTCTGAGCTCTTCTAGAATCTGGCCTTCGAATTCTCCCCATTCCCCGGCCTCGGTCACGATGACCCCCAGGTCCGTACGGTCGAACACCTGCATCGTGCGGCGGGCACGCAGCTCCCCCAAAGCCCCTACATCGTCGATCCCTGCAGTGTCGATGAAAAGCACCGGGCCCAGGGGCAGGAGCTCCATAGGTTTCTCCACCGGGTCGGTCGTGGTGCCCGCTTGGTCGGAGACGATGGAGACCTCTTGCCGAGTGATGGCGTTGAGCAGGCTCGACTTGCCGACATTCCGGCGACCGAAGAGAGCGATGTGCAGCCGCATCCCGCGGGGGGTGTCGAGAAGACTCATGAGTCCGCCCTCCCTAGCCGAGCAGTCCGTTCCCCGCCAGTCGCCTTCCGGTCTGACGGCCGCGGCAACATCTGGGGCATGCCCAGGCGAGTGACCGCCTCGGGGGACAGCAGTTGGTCCACAGTCTCGGGAGAAAGGAAGCCTTCTGCCACCGCCGTCTCCCGGATACTTCTGCCGGTCTCGCGCGCCCGTGCCACCAGCGCGCAGGTCTGCTCATAGCCCAGCGCGGGGAGGAGAGCGGTGGCCGCGGCGGTCGAAGATTCCACATGGGCTCGGCACCGCTCTTCATCAGCCTCGATGCCTTCCACGCAGTGACGGCGCAGGATGTCGCAGCTGCTCGTAAGCAGGCGCAGGGAGTCGAGTAGACAGGCGGTGATGAGGGGTAGGAAAGGATTGAGGTCAAGGTCACCGGCGGCCGCCGCAGCCGCGATGGCCTGGTCGTGACTCATGACCAGCATGGCCGCTTGCGCAACCGCCTCCGGGATGACCGGATTGACCTTGCCCGGCATGATACTGGAGCCGGCCTGCCGCTCCGGCAACTTGATCTCGCCCAGCCCGGCTTCGGGACCGGAAGAGAGGAGCCGCAGATCGTTGCTGATCTTGAGCAAAGTGGTAGCGCAAGCCTTGAGAATCCCCGAGACCTCTACGAAGACATCGGTGTTCTGGGTCGCCTCCACCAGGTTTTCGGCCCGTGCGAACCCGATGCCGGTCAGCTCCCGAAGCGTGTCGACCACGCGGAAGATGTACTGGCGCGGTGCCGCCAGGCCGGTGCCCACGGCGGTCCCCCCCAGGTTGACCACCCGCAATCTTTCCTCGCACTTGTAGACACGCCAGCGGTCCCGGCTGAGAGCCTCTGCGTAGGCGCCCATCTCCCGGCCTAAGGTGATGAGAACGGCATCTTGCAGTTCGGTGCGCGCCACCTTGACCACATGAGCGAACCGTTGCTCGAGAGCCTGGAAAGCTTCTTGCAAGGCCACCAACTGATCCTCCAGGCGATGTAGCTGGAGTATGGCAGCCAGCCGCAGGGCAGTGGGGTAGGTGTCGTTGGTCGACTGGTGAAGGTTGAGGTCGTCCAGGGGGGAGACCCGGTCGTACCGGCCCAGCGGCTCGCCCAGAAGTTGCAGGGCCCGGTTAGCCAGCACCTCGTTCACGTTCATGTTGGTGCTGGTGCCCGCCCCGCCTTGGAGTAGGTCTACCACGACATGCCCTGTCAACTTCCCCTCCGCCATCTCGCGGCAAGCGCGCTCGATGGCGTCCGCCTTGGCCGGGTCGTCGGCCCAGGCGCCCAGCCCCCGGTTGGTAAGAGCACAGGCCAGTTTGACCATGCCGTAGGCAGTGACCAACTCTGGGGGGACCGGTCGGCCGGCCAGAGGAAAGTTCTCCAGTGCCCGCACGGTGTGGATCCCGTAAAGCGCCTCGGCCGGAACCTCCCTCTCGCCGAGCAGATCGCGCTCGATGCGAATGCCGCGAGGCCGGGACTGCTGCACCTCATACGGCCGCACCGCGGCCGGGTCATCCGCCTTCACCGGGCCTGCCGAATCAGACATATACATCCCTCTCGCCGGCGCGGACCTTCCCAAGCAGTCGCTCCGCCACCTTTCGTTCGGAGGGACTCATCTGGGCGAGTTCAGCCGCCACCCTCGACTCGCCGGCCTCGCGCGTCTCGGCTGTAGCAAAATCAAGGAGGTATTCCATGAAGGTCGAGAGAGCGTTGGGCCCACACATGTGCTTGATGTCACCGGGCTTGGCCAGGTCCATAAAGTCCTGACCGGTACGACCCACCCGATAGCAGGCAGTACAGAACGAAGGCGTGTAACCGAGCTGGGCCACATCTCTGATGACTTCGTCAAGACTGCGGTGATCGCCCAACTGGAACTGGGCCGCATCCAACTCCTCGTCCTCAGCGTAGCCGCCTGGGTTGGTCCGGCTCCCCGCCGAGATCTGCGAGACCCCCAGGGCGAACGTCTCCCGGCGGATGTTGGGCGTCTCGCGGGTCGACATGATGATGCCTGTGTACGGCACGGCCAAGCGGAGGATGGCCACGATCTTACGGAAGTCCACATCGGATACCGGATAGGGCGGATGACTGGCCAGATCAGAGCCTACTGCCGGCTCGAGTCTGGGCACGCTGATGGTGTGAGGCCCCACGCCATAGGTCTCCTCCAGATGGCGGATGTGCTGCAGTAAGGCCAGAATCTCGAAACGCCAGTCGAAAAGCCCGAAGAGCACCCCGATGCCCACGTCGTCGACCCCAGCCTGCATAGCTCGGTCGGGGGCGGTGATACGGTAGTCGTAATCCCGCTTCTTGCCCGCCACGTGCATCCGGGAGTAGGTCTGACGATGGTAGGTCTCCTGGAAGATCTGGTAGGTGCCTATACCGACCGTTTTGAGCTCCTTGAACTCCTCCACACTCAGCGGCGCGATGTTCACGTTCACCCGGCGGATGCGTCCCTTGGGTCGGCGGACCGAATAGACCGTCTCTATACTCTTGAGCACATAGGGGAATCCCTCCCGGGGATAGGCCTCACCCGCCACCAGCAGCACCCGCTTGTGCCCCTGGTCGATGAGAAGCTCGACCTCCTGCCGGATCTCATCCTGAGTGAGGGCCCGGCGCTTGATGGCCTTGTTGCGAGCACGGAAGGCACAGTAGAGGCACTCGTTGCTGCACAGGTTGGAGATGTAAAGAGGAGCGAAAAGGACCAGTCGGTCACCGTAGATCTGCTCCTTCACCTGCCTGGCGGCGGTGAACATCTCCCCCAGGAGCTCAGAGTCACTGATCTGAGCAAGAGCGGCTACCTCCTCTTCATCCAAGCCTTTGAGCTCCAAAGCCTTGGCGATGACCTTACGGACATAGGCAGCGTCGCGACTGGTGGCCTCGCGCAGGACTGCGAAGATACGTTCCTCATCGATGGGCACCACCCCGCCGTTCCGCCTAAGCGCCTCGGAGTCTTCGCCAGTCCCGGGTTCGGCGATCTCTAGAGAAGCCCCAGCCATCGGCAGGCGATGAACATGGCGGCGGACGAACTCGGCCACCTTCTCCAAGGTCTCCCCGGCCACCGCGTGTTCCACGGCGCAGGCCTCCTGCGTGGCTTGCTCGGCCGGTAAGCCCAAGATGTCTGCGAACAGATGTACAAAGAGCTCGTGCCTGTCGAGCAGTTCGTTGGCCACCTGCCAGCCGGACTCGGTCAACTCCACAGCCCCGTAATTCTCGTGCTCCACTAGACCGCGACGCGCGAGCTGCGCTACGGCTTCCGAGGCCGTAGGCACCTTGACACCGCGGTCTGCAGCGATGTCGGTCACCGTGGCTCGGCCCTTCGCAAGGTAGAGCGAGGCAGCCGACTTGAGATAGTCCTGCATGCGGGCAGGTAGATCGCCTAAAGCCACCCGTTGCTGGACCGTGGACGGCTCGGACGCGTCAGTTTGCGCTGGATATCGTGTGGTCAACTCCAGACCTCCAGTCGACTTAGGACCCCCTAAGTAAGGACGTCCTAAGTATAGCGCATACTGTGAAAGTGTAAACAGCTTCGGCTGGCTGCGAGGCGGCGCTGCTCCCTCGAAGCGACCGCCTGCACATGCTCAACGAGGCCGGTGGGGTCTTGCTCTGTCGGGCCTCAAGGTTCATAGTTTCCCGGATGGATCGTAACGACGAGCCCAACGCCAGGTCACTTCACCTACAGACTCCCGGGCCGGACTCCCCGGCTCGGACCCCACGGCCGGACTCCCCGGCTCGGAGCCCCGGGCTGGGAAGTCCGACACTCGCTCCCAGGGTCCTACTCATCTGTTCGCTCGCCAACTGGCTGGCCGCCTTCATGACCACCTCCATCAATATCGCGCTACCTACCATCCAGACCGAGTTCCGGCTGGGGGCGGTGGCCCTGGGTTGGCTGCCTTTGGTCTACGTGTTGGGCACAGCCGTGTTCTTGCTGCCTTTCAGCCGAGTCGCCGACATCTTCGGACGCCGACGGCTCTTCGTCATAGGCCTGGCGGTGATCTGGCTGAGCACACTCATGATGGTGTTCGCTAATTCCTACGGGTGGCTGGTGTTCTTCCGCCTCACTCACGGCATCGGGGGGGCCCTCATCTTTGCCACCTCCACTGCCATGGTCACCTTGGTCTACCCGCCCACGCGCCGAGGTTGGGCCATGGGCATCCTGGTCATGGCCGCTTACTTGGGTCAGACTCTGGGGCCGGTGTTGGGGGGAGTCATCGTGCATAACGCTGGCTGGCGGAGCCTTTTCGTGTTCGCCGCGGTCTACTCCTTCGGCAATCTGGTCCTCGACACCGGGCTGCTCCGCCGGGCCGAGTGGCGCGAAGGAGCCCAGGGCTTCGACTGGAAGGGCGCGTTGATCTATGGGCCGGCACTGGCCGCACTGCTCCTGGGACTGTCCTGGCTGCCGACGGTCCAGGCCATCGTACTCTTTAGCGCAGGCTTGGCAGGCATGGTCGGGTTTGTCTTCTGGGAATCAAGAGCGGCCAAGCCTATCATCGAACTCGATCTCTTTCGCCACAACCGGCTGTTCGCCCTCTCCAACCTGGCGGCCCTCATCAGCTACGTCAGCGTTTGGGGCGTCACCTTCCTGATGAGTCTGTACTTGCAGTACGTGAAGGGGTTGAGCGCGCAGACAGCAGGCCTGGTGCTTATCACCGGGGTGGCCTTGCAGGCAGGGTTCTCTCCGGTGGCCGGGCGGTTGGCCGACCGGGTCCAGCCCCGCTGGCTGGCGACCCTGGGCATGGGGCTCTGCTTTCTCGGTCTGCTTGCCCTGAGCTTCCTCAAAGCCGACAGCTCCTACGCATTCATCATCCTGGCCTTGTGTCTGCTGGGCCTCGGCTATGCTTTCTTCTCCGGACCCAACCAGACCTCTATCATGGGTAGCGTGGAACGACGTCAGGTGACCTTAGCGAGCGCGAGCTTGGGCACCATGCGGGTCATAGGCCAGGCCGTGAGCATAGCCATCGCCACGCTGGTACTCGCCCTAGTGGTGGGCCGCCAGAATCTCCAACCCTCTGACTATCCCGCTGTACTCACCGCCACGCGCATCTCTTTCGCGATCATGACGGCCCTTTGCCTGCTGGGAGCAGTCGTCTCCCTGGTCAGGGGCCCCCTGCGCCGCGAACGGACTCCCGAGCGGGCCGAGACCCCCGAGCCCACGCCGGCCCTGCCTGAGGTCTGAGGCGGTCCTTACCAAAGCGTCATCGACGCCAAGAACATCTGGCGGAAATCTTCGGCGGTAGCGGGTCGCGGTGAGAGCTTGGTCACCCGGTGCTGGGGAAGCACCCCTTCCACGAGCGCGTCCACATCAGCCTCGGTGTAGCCCACGGCCTCCAGCCCGTTGGGTAGCCCCAGGCGCTTGAGCAGCTGCGTGTAAGCTTGCGCCAGCAGCTCTCCGGCGTCGTCGGGCCCCGCGTCGCCCGTATCTACACCGATGGTCTTGGCGGCGAGTAAGAAGGCTTCCGGATTGGCCGGACCCATGAAGCGGAAGGCCGCCGGGGCCCCCAGACTCACAGCCATCCCGTGCGGGATCAGGGGATGGTCCTGCGGATAGCCTTCGGCCTGGTAGTCCCTCACCAGGCCCGAGATAGGGTAGGACATGCCGTGCGGCAGCGTCACCCCTGCAGAACCGAAGCCCACTCCCGCAATGGTAGAGGCCAAGATCATCTGGGTCCGAGCCTCCAGGTCTTCGGGATCCTCAGCAGCCCGCACCAGGTACTTGGCGCCGATCTCAGCCGCCTTCACCGCCCACATGGTGCTGATGGGATTGGCTCCTTGATAGGCGGGGCGGAGCCCCGGGTGGGTCGGGGCCTCGCGTTGGTCAAAGGGCAGTGCAGTCAGTGATTCCAGGGCGTGGCAGAACACGTCCAGCCCGGTACAGGCCACAGCCATCCGCGGCAGGGTGCGGGTGTTATTGGGATCGACGATTCCCAGGCGTGGCCGCAAGGCTCGATGCGAGATGCCCGTCTTGGCGTGCATCTCAGACAGATCAAAGATAGCCACCCCGGTGGTCTCGCTGCCGGTGCCGGCAGTGGTAGGAATGGCTACCAGCGGCGCCAAGGGACCAGGGACCGGAGTCCCTTTGCCGATGGGAGCGTTGACGTATTCGAGGAAATCGGCGGGATAGGTGGCGTAGAGGTCGGCGGCTTTGGCGGTGTCGATGGTCGAACCTCCACCTATGGCCAGATAGCCGTCGAACTTGCCCGCGGTCGCAAAAGCGATGGCAGCTTTGAAGGAGACATCGTTGGGCTCGATTCGCACCTGGTCATACACCACCGCGTCGATACCCTCGGCCTTGAGGGCGTCCAAGGCTATGTTCGCGGTCTCGCTCTCGGTGAGATTGGGGTCGATCACCACCATGGCCCGGCGCACGCCCAAGGCCTTCAGATCGTAGCCGACCTCCCGCGTCGCTCCCAGGCCGAACTTGATGTTCGAGGCCTCGATGGTGAAAACTGTCTCCCGTTGCATGGAAAGCTCCTTGTTATGCCCTCTCAATCCCACCGCCCGCCGCCGACCGCCGGGTCCAGCCGGGTCTCCCAGGCGCTAGATGAACCGCTCGACCAAGCGGTCGCTGATGGCATCCACATTGTCGGGCGTGGCCCCGAACTCTTTCATCAGACGTTCGGCCCGCTCTCTACGCCGCCGGTCGTTCAAATCGGAGAGGCCGGCGAACAAGAGACAACGCCGGCCCACACGATACAGCACTTGTTCCTCGGGGTCGAGGACCAGAAAAGCCCGCAACTCCGCCAGCATCCGCTCCTTGTCTTCAGGCAGTCTGCCATTCAGGTCTTCGAACAGGTTGAGCACGTGGTCACTCACCACCATACTGGTGATGCCCTCCAGATGCTCCAGGAAGAGAAGGATCTCGCGGGCGGTCTCCACATCACTGGCTTTGTTAAAACGACCCTCCGTCATGTCTTCGTAAAGAGGCGCTCGGTCGGGCACAGCCAGGGTACGGAGGCGGATGAAGTCGGGGTTGACTTGATTCATGAGATCGGCCGTCTCCAGGGCGTTCTCCCGCCACAATTCGCGCCCGCCTAACCCGGGCATGTAGTAGGCGGAGAGCTCCATGCCGGCGGCCTTGACGAGACGTCCTGCCTCTATCTGGACAGCTTTGGTCACCCCCTTGTCCATGCGTTTGAGCACCTCGTCCGAACCGCTCTCGAAGCCGATGTGCACACGGTCGAGACCCCGTGCCCGCATCTCGCTGAGATCCGCAAGGGGGATACGAGCCAGCGTCTTGGAGCGGGCATAGGTGGTGATGCGTTCGATGGTGGGGAAGCGCTCCCGCAACAATCCCAGGATGGCCAGCATCTCTCGGGGAGGGACCGACAGGGGGTTGGCGTCCTGTAGGAAGACCGAGCGCATCCCGTTCTGGTACCAGTTCCAGGCAGCCACTTCAGCGGCGGGGTCGCGGCGGACCAGGCGGGGAATCGGTGGTTCAGCCACAGTGGGTCCGGAAGGGCCGAAACTCACGACCGACAGGCCTAGTCGTACCGCCCGCGGGTCGATGGCGCTGATAGCGTCCGCCACCGCTTCAATATCGGCCAGCACATGAGCTAGAGGGCGCCGGCTGAACTGGGTGCCCTTGTAGACCGGGCAGAAACGGCACCGATTCCACTGGCAGTTGCGGGTGACCCGGATGAGAAGGCTGCGTGCTTCGCTGGGAGGGCGGATGGGCCCCTGTTCGAATCCTTGGTAGACAGTGACATCGCGGTCGGCCATACATCCCTACTGTTCATAGCTCGAGATTGAGACCCCAAGAGGCATTGCAGAGGCATTTTACCTTCGTGCACGAGACGGGCCGGTGCCAACTCTGTCCGCGCGCCACTGGGGCGGCCAGCTCAGGCCACGCTCCCCTTGCGCGGCCGACTTGGGACATGAGAGCCTGTTGTCATGCAAGAGAATCCAGCCTGTCCCATCTGCGGGGCCACCGAGTGGTCGTCGGTTGAAACCTTCGCCTACTCTCGCCGAGACCGCCCGGTTCGCCGACTCCTGCCCCTGATCAAGCGTTGGCAACTGCTGAGCTGGCTCGCCCGGGTGCTTCTACTGGCCCGGCCCCGCCGCTCAACCGGACGAGCCAGGTTGCTCAGTCCCCCCGAGGCGCGCCTCAGGGGCGTTTTGTTCGCGGTGTGGTTCCCCGGCCATACCACCGTCACCTTGACCACTGCGTACTGCGGTCGTTGTGACTTCATGACTTATCTGCCTCGCCCCTCGGCAGAGGATATCCGCGCGAAATACCGCTACCTGGCTGCACAGAGTGCTCCTGCGCGCGGCCCGGCCAAGACCGCCCCGGCGCCCCCTGCCCCCTCTGCGCGCGCGGAAAGGGTGTACAGACTCTGCCTGCAACACTTGTCGACCTATCGAGACGGCCGGGGCTTCACCGCTCTACAGGTCCTGGATTACGGGGGCGGAGACGGTAGATTGCTCCAGCCGTTCCTGAAAGAGGGTCACCAGTGTTTTCTCATCGACTACCACCCCCATCCTCTTCCGGGTGTGGTCAAGCTCGCTGACGATTGGACCACTTGTGGTGACGACCGCACGTACGACCTCATCATCTGCAGCCATGTTCTTGAGCACGTGAGCGACCCGGGGCCGATCGTAGAGTTCCTGGCAGGAAAGCTGGCACGCGACGGACTCCTGTACGTTGAAGTGCCGCAGGAGATCTGGGGCGGCTTACGGCTCGAGGCGGACCCGGTCACGCACGTGAACTTCTTCACCCCCTTTACTCTGGTATACCTGCTTGAGCGAAGCGGTCTGATGGTGGTCGCAAGCCAAAGGCAGGTGGCCGAGTACGAAGGAGCTACGACCGAGGTACTATGGGCCCTAGCCGCTCCTAGCAGATATGGGTCCGCGTGCGCGGCCGCCACGGCATCCGAGGAGCCCGAAAGGGAAGGTGTGGGTCTCCCAGAGCCAAGAAAAGACCTGCTTCAGCTCCTCTATCCCAGGCGAAGAGCCACTCTCGCTCGCCTACGCCGGCTGTCGAAAAGGGGGGTGGTCGCGGCGGGCCGAAGTAAGGCCTAAAGGGAATCTGGGGACTCCTGGGCTCCGGAGATGGCCAGGCGGAGCTGGTTGGGGTCCGGCCCGCAGCCATGCGGCTCTTCCAAGCACCACTTCAGATAGGCGTCGACGACTGCCGGGTCGTACAAGATACCTTTGTTCGCGACCAACTCCTCAATGGCCGCCTCCGGGCCCTTGGCCGGCCGGTAGGGCCGGTGGGAACTCATGGCCTCGGCTACGTCTGCCACGGCGAGGATGCGGGCGTGCAGGCAGATGTCATCTCCCGCCAGTCTCTGGGGATACCCGCTGCCGTCCAGCCGCTCGTGGTGTTGCAGCACCGTCACTGCTTCTTGTTCCAGCGAGGGGATGGAGCGCAAGAGCTCGTAGCCTGCCTGCGCATGCCCCTCCACCAGCTGCCGCTGCGCTTTGGTCAACACGGCGGGTGAAGACAGTATCTCGATGGGCACTGAGATCTTGCCCACGTCATGGAGAAGGGCTGCCTTCTCCAGAGCCTGCAACTCCTCTTCACGCAGACCAAGTCGTCGCCCGATGGCAACCGCTATCTCAGCCACCCGCTGCTGATGACCCGCTGTGTAGGGGTCACGGACCTCGGTCACCGAACCCAAAGCCTTGATGATGGCCGCCTCGGACTCCTGCACCTTGCTCAGGCTGGTGGCTAGGCGCTCTTCGGCTTCTCTCCTTTCCGTCACATCCACGACCGTCCCCAGCATCCGCAGAGGCCGGCCTTGCTCGTCGGTCGTGACAACTCGCCCTACCGCGAGAAACCAACGGACCTTTCCGGGTTGGATCTCGCGCCGGAATTCGGCTCTGAACTGGAGTGACGCGCCCTGGCAGCACATGTCGAACATCCGCCGCACCGTCTCCCGATCTTCTGGATGCAACCGTGCCACGAAATCGCCGACCGCCAGCTTACTCTCGTCTTCTTCAAGCCCAAAGAACTGGGCGTACTCCCTGCCGATCTGGATGCTAAGCATGGGAACGTCAAGCTCCCAAGTACCTTGGTTTGCCGCCTCCAGGGCCAACCGTAGCCGTTCCTCGCTCAGCCGCAGCGCTTCCTGGGCAAGCCAGCGCTCAGTGATGTCCTGCAAGGTTCCGGCCACCCTGGTCACCCGACCCGTGTCGTCACGCAAGGCGGCCCCGCGTATCAGGGCGAACCGTCGCTCTCCGTCACCACGCACAAACTCCAGAGTCAGCTCATAGCGGCCGCCTGTAGCCACTGCACGTTCCAGCGCTGCGCGGAGACGGCGGTAGCTCTCGGGCGTCCAGAGCCTCGCTTGCTCCTCCAGACTGGGCGGCGGTAGATCGGGATCCCAGCCGGAGAGCGCGTAGAACTCCTTCGACCACGTGACCGCGTTCGTACTCAGGTCCAGGCTCCAGGTAGCCAGTTGGGCCACCTCGCGGGCCTCTTCGAGAAGCTGCTCCGCCTCTTTCAGGGCCTCCTGCACCTGCTTGCCGCGAAAGATCTCCTGTTCGAGCTGCTCGGTGGTGCGCCCTACTAGGTCGGCCAGATGTTCTTGCGCCTCGTGCAATCGCTCACTGAGAAAGCGCGTTTGCAGCAAAGAGTCAACGTGCAGGACCAGCTCCCGCAGGTCCACCGGCTTGACCAGGTAGTCCTTGGCCCCCGACTGGAAGGCTCTTGTCTTAGCGTCGGGGTCAGCCATGCCGCTCACCGTGAGAACGGGCAGATAGGTGTCCTGGGAGATCCGACCCGAGATGTCGCGCAGGAGAGCGAAACCGTCTAGACCAGGCATATTGAGATCAAGGATGACCAGATCAGGGGTGATCCGGTCGAGATAAGCTGGGACCTGGGTGGGGTCGCTGATCCCCTCTACCTGGTCGTAGCCGGCTGCCTGCAGAGCCCGGACGAACAGCCGTACGATGCTCGGCTCGTCGTCCACGACAAGGATCCGTCCCTGTTTCTTAGCTGCCTCGTTCACGGACAGGTCTTTCCCTCATGCGTCCCCGTAGAAACTCCTCCCCCGCCGGTCAGGTCTGTGTTGCCTCTGCCGCTCGTAGGCGGCCCTGGATCTCGGCGACCAGCACTTCCCGGGTGAAGGGCTTCCGTATGTAGCCAGCCTCGAGACCGAGGCGTGCGCCCCTTGGCGTACTCTCCCGCGTATATCCTGACATGAACACAACCGGTAACCCCGGTCGCAGAGCGGCCGCCTCGGACGCCAAGTCCTGACCTTGGAGAGGTCCCGCCAATACTACATCAGTCAACAACAAATCGACCCGTCTTGCTTTCTCTCTCAGCATGTCAAGCGCATCGGTGGGACAGCCGAAAGTAAGCACTTGAAAACCCTCGGTGGTCAGAATCCTCCGCACAAGTTCCCGCACCGGCGCCTCGTCCTCCACCACTACTATCACTCTGCCCTCGCCCGACCCGCCCTGGGTCCTGGTTTCTGCGCCGGACGGATCGGCAGGACCAGATTCCTCCTTTACCCGAGGAAGGTAGACCCGGAAGGTGGAACCCTTCCCCGGGGAGCTTTCGACTGCGACATGCCCTCCGCTCTGACGGACGATCCCATACACGGTTGAGAGTCCGAGTCCTGTACCCTGGCCAGAATCCTTCGTGGTGAAGAACGGCTCGAAGATGTGTTCCAGAACCGAGTCGTCCATGCCGCAGCCGGTATCAGTGACCGCGAGCATCACGTAAGGACCAGGCCTCACGTCCTTGCGGGTCCGACAGTAGTCCAGGCCCAGCTCCACACCCGCTGTTCGGATCACTAGCTGCCCGCCGTCAGGCATGGCGTCCTTGGCATTGAGAGCCAGATTCAGAATGACCCGCTCCAGCTGGTGAGGATCGACCTGAACCGCCCCCAGGCCAGGCTCGGGCGAGAGTACCAGTTCGATGTGTTCGCCCAGACTACGCCTCAGCAGCGGCGCCAGTCCGAGAAGTATCTCGTTGACCCCCACTGTCCGAGGTCTGACCTCCTCCTTACGCGCAAAAGCGAGCATCTGTCGAGTGAGCGCCGCGCCCCTTTGCGCTGCTTGCGTGATGGCCAGA
>FWPV01004530.1_pt1 | contig 29243 bp, 30 predicted proteins | sample 2228371 | NCBI WGS metagenome assembly FWPV01 (sample SAMEA103939776, study PRJEB20133) | metagenome | reverse complement strand
TTTGGTTGTACATTTGTTGGGAACCACTCTTTATTTTTTCTATCAATATCTTCACGGCTAAAGCACCCATTTCATATTTTTTTTGACTCACAGTAGTGAGCTCAATTCCCCTTAAGGAAGCTACAGCAATATCATCAAATCCAATTAATGCCATATCTTCTGGAATTTTTAGTCCTGCATCCATAATTGCTTCTCGAACTCCCAATGCCATATAATCATTTTCTGCAAAAATAGCCGTAGGAGGAGGTTTTAATGAAAGAAAAGTTTTAGCAGCATGGTAGGCCAAATCCTTTGAGAAATTACACTCTTTTAACAGTTTGGGTTCCAATTTAATTCCAACATTTTTCAATAACTTTATTGCCCCCTCTGTTCTTTCAATAGCAGTTGACGTTGTTAATGAGCCTGCAATAATGCCAATCCTTCGATGGCCCATTTTATATAGATGTTCCATGGCTTTGTAAGCGCCGGTGAAATTATCAAGCACAATGTAGTCAATTTTTTTTTCTAATATGCGACTCCGTATTCTACGATTGACTAAGATAAAAGGATAGTGTTCTTCAATGAGTGGTTTAAGGTTGGAATCGTTTGCTTCTACCGATGAAAAAATGATCCCATCAACTCCTTTGCTCCGAAGAACATTGATATAATATTTCTCATTTTTTAAGTTGTAATTTGTACTGCAAAGGATGATGTTATAACCTAACTCATTAGCTTTATCCTCAATTCCCTTTGCCAATTCTGGATAAAAAGGGTTCATTATGGTTGTTATGATCAGTCCGAGAGTGTGACTTTTCTTGCTAACTAAACTTCTGGCCACATAATTGGGTTGATAATTTAACTCTTTTGCAATACGAAGAATTTTTCTCTTGGTTTCGTCTCCTATCCGTGTACTTTCATTCAAGGCCATTGAAACAGCTGTTGGAGATACTTTTGCTTTTTTAGCAATGTCTTTTATAGTGGGTCTCTTTTTCATTTGCTTTAACGTTAAAATACTTTTACACAAAAACAAAACTATGTCAAGCAAAAATTAAGAGATTTCTGAAAATGTAGTGATTTCAGTTGGTTTTCCCCTTTGCAGTGGTGCGGAAGTTTAAGCGACAGGTCAGATCAAGTAAATTTTGAGGGTGATTTCTTGTTTGTATTGCGCCCCTAAATTCAAGACACATTTTAGGGCCCAAATATGTAAAGGTATCCTCCATCAAAAACCGACCCACCATTTGCGTTACAATCCATTTTCTCTGACCGGTCCATATCTCAGTATCCCCCCTTAAGTTGCTTCCCTTAGAGAAATCTCACCCCAATACTGGTTTTCAAACTCCTCGGGAGAAAGGTATCCCAACCCCGAATGAACGTAGAGCTTGTTATATTCCACATCAATCCAATGACCAATCTTCTCCTTCGCCTCCTCAAGAGAGGAAAACTCATTGAGCCAGAGGACCTCCTCCTTGATCGTCCTCATCATCCGCTCTGTCCCCGCATTGCCCTTCGGATTATCATAGGAAGTAAAAATCTGCTCAATCCCTAAGGTTGCCATATCTCTCATAAAAGAGACCGACGTAGGCTGAGACCCATTGTCACTGATCAGTTTCAGACCACTGCCTCTGACCCCCTTGGGAAACTCTTTCTCAAAAGCCATCTCCAAAGCCTCCCTCTCCGACTGAGTCGGATCCGCCTCCCGCCGGTGGCGAGGCTCGCCTTTGGCGGCTGGCGGACAGGAATTTGTCCCGCCACCGATAGTAAAGGGTTTGGCTGATCTTGTGCTCCCGACAGATTTCAGCCACTGGCTTCTTTTCCTTGAGACCCTCCATTACAATGGCTACCTTTTCATCGGCTGTCCATTTCCTCGATTTCATAATCTTTCACTTCCAGTGTTAAAGTTTTCTCTCCTCACTACATAGAGAGTTTACCTCTACACTTTTGGTGTGTCCACTCTTTTATGGGCGCAGTATAGCGCCACCCCAACGTTCGTCTCCCTTGCCAAAATAAAGGCCCCCGCCTATCCCTTCTCACTATTGGTCACCTCTTCTTTCATCAGTTTTTGGCTACTCAAACTCTCTCTTTAAAAACTCTTAATCAACATATTCCTCCACCTACACTCCGCTCTTTCTCATGGTTGGAAACTCTACCCGAAAAGGAGAGCCAAAAGTGATAGACGGTCAGGGAGGGCCATTATTGACATCCAATTGTTATGTATGCTAATATGTAAACAAATATGTAAAGGAGAGATGTCTATGGGGAAGACTACTGTTTTTGTAGATGAAGCCCTTATCGAAATTGCGCTAAAGGCATCAAATTTAAAAACAAAAAGAGAGGTCATCGAGGCCGGGTTGAAAGAACTGGTAAGGAAAAAGAACCGCGAGCTGTTGGTGAAAGAGCTTGGAACGTTTGACCTGGATCTCTCCCTAGAGGAGTTGAAAAAACGGAGGGCTGGAAAATAGTATGGTATTAATTGACACTTCTGCATGGCTCTTTGCATTGAGAAAGAATTTTCATCCCGTTATTAAGGCGAGAATTGAGAAGTTACTGATGGAGAGTGAAGTGGCTATTAATGGGATGATTGAACTTGAGTTGCTTGGTGGAACAAGGTCTGAAAAGGAATATGATCGACTCAGGAGAAGACTTGAAGGGCTCTATTATATTGAAGCAGATAGGTCATTATGGGAAACCTCCTCGAAGCTTGCCTTTGATTTGAAGAGAAAGGGATTGAATCTTCCTTATACAGATATATTCATTGCTGCTTCGGCTCTGAAAGAGAAAGCCGTTCTTATTCATGCTGATTCTCACTTCGATCTTATTTCGAAGCATACCGATTTAAAAGTGGAGAGTTTCGTCTCTCTTATCGACACATGAAAAAGAATTCATATCTATCTCATCTGTGAGACGACCTTGATACCCCCCTTTTTATGAATAATAAATCCAGTTGATATGGGGTCTCAGTAGGGTACTCCTTCATAATATAGGGGAAATAGAAGAAACCGCAGGCTTTTTCTTCTTGGAACCACCCTTACTATTTTTGGCATCATTTTCATTATTACCAACAAGTATGGATATTCGAAAGACAAAAGGCCTGATTTGCCCCTCCGCCAGAGGCGGATCCGACTCTGTCGGAAGGTAGTCATTGGATTGGCTGTGACCAAGAGGGGGTTGCCCGTGCGGTGCTGGGTTCTTCCTGGGAACACGCAGGATATGAATCGGGTCATTCTTCAGCGAGCAGGGGGCCATTACATCCTGAGGGAGAAGCTTCGAGATTCTCAGAGAGAGCATCAGGAGGTTCTCTCTCATCGGGGCAGATATCAGAAGGTCGAAGAGAATCTGGAAGTCAAGGAAGTGATCAATGGAGAAGGGGAGCGTCGTCGTCGTTTCGTTCTGGTTTATAATCCTGAGCAAGCCAACAAAGACAAGGCCACTCGAGAGCGAACCCTCGAGAGGCTCAGAGAAGCCCTTTCGGCTCTGGGGGATCAGAGAGGGAAAGCCCATAAGAAGGCGGTCTGTTCGCTTCTGTCTCATCGGACCCTGGGGCGTTACCTGAAGCAGGAGAAGACGGGAGTCCTTAAGATAGATTGGGACAAGGTGAGGGCAGAAGAACGTCTGGATGGGAAATATCTTCTTTCTACCAGTGATGACACCCTTACTGCCGAAGAGGTTGCTCTGGGCTATAAGCAACTGATGGAGGTGGAGAGGGCCTTCAGAACTCTTAATACCACTTTAGAGCTTCGTCCCCTTTATCATCGAAAAGATGAGTGGATTCGGGCTCATGTGCTGCTTTGTTTCCTTGCTTTGCTTTTGGTGCGTATAGCGGAGCAACAGACGGGTCAGACATGGGATCATATACGGGCCGTTTTGGAGCGAATCCATCTTGGGGAATTTGAATCAAGAGATGGCCGTGTTCTAAAGCGCACGGAGTTGACCCCTGAGCAAGCTAACCTCCTCAAAACCTTAAATATCTCACCTCCGCCTAAGATTCAGAGAGTGCATTTGAAGGGCTAACCCTGTAGGCACACGCCAAAAATCTGACATTCTGCTAACTATTCGATATTATTAGTCTATTGAAATCGGGCTTACCTATAACTGTCGAACTCGTGTGAAATTAGGGTTGAGGTAATCAAACAGGATCCTGAGGATAATAAGTTTCTCAGATGTTCTCTTGAAGGAGAAGCCGATTACCTCGTTAATGGGGATGCCCATTTGAAACGATTGAGAGAATATAAAGGGGTAAAGATTATTACTCCTCATTCTTTCATAGAGAAAATAAAGGCCAATCGATGAGAGACGGTTGGTCTTAAATATTTTCCCCTCCTGGACAAATCAGGACCAACTAAAATGTTAGCTCTTTATTTTATGATAAAGAAATTTGGGATGAACATCCGGCAAAAAGGGATTGTGACAGATAAAGGGAAAAAATCTCTGCCGGTAATCTAAATGGGGCAAGATGGCATAATTTTAAAAATATCATCTTTGGTAATTTTAATCTCTGCAGGCTTTATTGCCTATGAGGCATGAAAGAGAGGTAAATAGGTAAAAGAATTGGAAAGAAGGAGGGGAAAAGATTTAAGAAAGGGCTTGAATGATAATCAAGAGTAGGGTATTCTGACTTCTGCAAGATTTATAAAGATGAGGAGGGTTTTATAATTGTTATAATTTATGGACGGGGGTGAACAAGGAGGTGGCCAAAATGACAAAGGCTGAATTGATTGAGAGAGTGGCTAAAGAGGCAAATATTACGAAGGTATCATCTGAGAAGGTCATAAATGCCTTCACTGATTGCCTGACCAAGGCACTGAAGAAAGGAGAAAGACTGAGTCTGCCGGGGTTTGGGACCTTTTCTGTGGTAAAGAGAAAAGCCAGAGTGGGAAGGAATCCTAAGACCGGGAAGGAGATTCAGATTCCGGCCAGGAGGGTGGTGAAATTTAAGGCGGGTAGTATTTTAAGAAGTGCAATAAAGTGAGCATTTTGGATAGGATGGGCAATACCTGGATCACAGATCTACGGCATTTTCTAAATGATGATGGCAGTTTAGTCGGCATTCCCAAGCCGGCATTGAACTTTGCAAACTATTTAGGCCGTATTGTAAAAGCAGTGACGAGCAGGAAAGGGAATACTTTGGCTACAGGCGTCATGTGCCGGAGAAGGCCTGGCCGCAGGCCATGTCCGGGGGAGATAATTGCCTTTATAGATGAGAAACGGGCTTATGCCATAGTTTGGATCTGCCCGGTTTGCAGGGACAATGGTCTTATTTCAGGCTGGCGGGGCACGGTCTGGAATTGGTCAGTAAGTGCGTAGTTAATCAGTAAGGTTAATCAATGAGAACTCGGCCAAATGAGAGATTACAGTCTCATTGAGTCCTTGTTTGTAGTCTTTTAGAGAGATTTGTAAATCTCAGTTGAGTCCTATTGTTCTTGATGGCAATGGCCAGGGCCCTTTTGGTTCCAATCAAAACTACCAGCTTTCTGGCCCTTGTTATCCCGGTATAGATCAGGTTCCTCTGAAGAAGAACATAATGCTGGGTTGTCACAGGCAGGATTACCACTGGATACTCACTTCCCTGAGATTTGTGGACGGAGATCGCATAGGCCAGGACAATTTCATCCAGATCAGAAGAGTCATATTGGATTAGCCTCCCGTCAAAGTCTATGGTGAGCTCCCCTTCTTCCTGGTCGATCTTTGAGACCCATCCGATATCGCCGTTGAAGACCTCTTTCTCGTAGTTGTTGGTGATCTGCATGACTTTGTCCCCTATCTTAAAGGTTTTACTTCCATGGGTCAGGCCCTGGCACCCCGGATTCAATTTCTTCTGTAGTTCGATGTTTAGATTGGTTGCTCCGATGACCCCCTTATGCATGGGGGTGAGGACCTGAATATCCCTGATCGGATGATAGCCAAAACGCCGGGGGATTCTTTCAGCACAGAGGATAAGAATCCTCTCCAGTATCTTCTCTGGTTCCTCCTCTTGAATGAAATAGAAATCAGGGTTCTCCTTCCCCTCTGTCTCTTTTAGAATGGGGAGGTTGCCCTGGTTTACTCTATGGGCGTTTACCACAATCATGCTTTCCTGGGCCTGGCGAAAGATCTCTGTGAGTCTGACCACTTCAAAGAGGCCAGAGTCAATCAGATCCTTCAACACATTGCCTGGTCCAACCGAGGGAAGCTGGTCCACATCTCCAACCAATATCAGATGAGCCTGAAGGGGAATGGCCTTAAGGAGATGGTACATCAGGAGAGTATCGATCATAGAGGCTTCATCGATGATCACCACATCTGCCTCCAGGGGGTCATCCTGATTCCTCTTGAATCCCCCCTTTTGAGGAGAATATTCAAGTAGCCGGTGGATAGTTTTTGCCTCCCAGCCTGTGGCTTCACTCATCCTTTTGGCTGCCCTCCCTGTAGGAGCGGCAAGAAAAATCCTCAGTTTTAACTGATTAAGATCGCTCTGATAAGGGTGGTCTTTCCTGTGCCCGGGCCTCCAGTGATAATCAGAACCTTTGACCTTGCCGCAAGGATTACTGCTTTCTTCTGCTTCTCTGCAAGTTCAATGTTAAGCTTCTGCTGAACCCACTGGATGGCCTTTTCAGGATTGATCGGTCTGATGGGAGATGAAGACTCTTTCAGGTGCCTTAGCCTTTGAACAATCCCCGTCTCTGCCACATAGAAGGGGGCAAGATAGACGGCCTTCTGACCGCCTTCATCCTTTAGTTCCTCAAGAAAAATCTCCTTCTCCCTTGAGAGCTCATCAATTGCCTGGAGAATAATCTCCTCCTCCACCTTCAATATCTCATTGGCCTTGCGGATGAGGTCCTTTTCAGGATAGTAGACATGGCCCTCCTCGGTTAATTGGTTCAAGACATAGAGGACGCCTGCCCTGGCCCTGATAAGGGAATTAGGATTAATCCCCAGGCCCTGGGCTATTTGATCCGCTGTAATAAAGCCGATCCCGGGGATATCTCGGGCAAGCAGATAGGGATTCTCCTTAACCACCTCGATTGAGCGATGGCCGTAATATTTAAAGATTTTGGCTGAGTAGGCGGCACTGACCCCATGGCCCTGAAGAAAGATCATGATCTCCTTGATCTCCTTCTGCTCCTCCCAGGCCCTGGTGATCATGGCAATTCTTTTTGGCCCAATCCCCTCTACCTCAGAAAGTCGTTCAGGGGTTTTCTCGATAATTTCAAGCGTTTCAAGGCCGAATTTCTTAACAATCCTCTCTGACATGACCGGGCCTATTCCTTTGATCAACCCCGATCCCAGGTATTTCTTTATCCCATGGACCGTAGCCGGGGTGGTGATCTCAAAACTTTCAACCCAGAACTGCTCCCCAAACTTCTTGTGATAAACCCACCTTCCCCTGAGTTTCAAAGATTCCCCCGGGGTGAGACCAGAGAGATTTCCTACAATGGTGGTAAGTTCCCGCTTGCCCCTCTGCTGGAGTTTGGCCACCAAAAAGTTGTCCTCTTCGTTGGAGTAGGTAATCCTCTCAAGAAGGCCGTAAATCGTTTCCATCTCCCTTTAAGCCTGCTCAATTATTCTTATACCCCTTGCCCCTTATGAATTCAACCAGCCTTTTCTTTAGAGGAGCAACTCTTAGTTTCAACATCGGGGAAGGTGGAAACCCCTCGCCTTGAGGCGAAGGGAAAATAGGCGAAATGTGAACAAAGTGAACATGAGCCAAATATAAAAACGAGCTCAATCATTTCGTCATACCCGCGAAAGCGGGTATCCAGAAGATTCTTTCATTAGATCGTTTTCTGGATGACCAAGAAGAGGGACTTAGGACCCGAGTCGACTTGAAGTCGACAAGTTTAGGAACCCCTCGCCTTCAAGGCGAGGGAGGATTCAGTTTCTTTTTTTCACTCCCAGGACCTTTGGGTCGCCTCTAAGAGACTATAGAAAGGGGTTTTTAAAAATATTTAACTTTGGTGAGGGTTATTTTTTCGGGTTTCAATTAGCGACTGATGGGAAAGGTGGAAGGGAAGCACCTCAGGGGGAGTTAAAATCCCTGGCCATGAAAACAAAGCCCCCCGAGTTTTGGAAAAGAACTCAATAATAAGATCCGGTCCATAAAGAGGGAGGATGAAAAGCTTCATCTAAAAACCCCACTTTTTCAAAATTCTCGTAATTCTCTCAGTCAGTTTGTTTTCTTTAATTTCTCAGTGGGTCATAGGAGAATAAATATTTTGATAGAATTGGACAACAAAAGGGCGCAGCACCTTTTATTGGAGGAACCTGGAGAGCAAGTGACAGTTGATTTTTAGCTATATCCTTTTGATGAAGTTTTCGGTGAGACATCGTAAGGCGATTCGGACGATGAATCTCTTGGGCAGGGCTTATTTTTGATAAGTCAAATTCCTGTACAAATTCGGACAAAACTGCCATATAAGGGCAGGTTTTTCGAAATAATTTCTCCCTGAAAACCATCCTCACAAATGAAAAGGTCTTAAAAATTAAGGGGTTTTAATTAAATATCTTTCAATCCCTTCCGCTGGCATAGAGTTTGCTGTTTATTAAATAGAAGCAAAGAGAATAAAACTCTATAAAATTGGATAAAATTGAGATTCCCCACCTATGGATAAAGGCATAGACCGAGTTTTCAACACGGATGAGGCTATTCAATATCTAAAGATTTCAAGGCCCACTTATTTTAAGTGTATTCATCTTGGAAGGATAAACGCAGTGAAAGTGGGAAGGGGTTGGAGAGTTCTTGAATCAGAACTCAACAGATTTTTAAAAGGCGGTAGAGAAAGAGCCGAATGATTGGTCAGCCCCACCTTCTTTCATTCCTTTAGGGTCAGCTCTCATAGAACAAGAGATGCATGGATTTTTCTTTAGTCTTCGTTTCCGGTTTATTTTATTGGTTCTTTTTGCTTTGATTCCTGCTCTGGGAGTCACCTTCTATTCGGGTCTTGAGCAGCGTCGCATCCTTGAGAGTCAGGCAAAAGAAGAATCGTTAAGGTTAGCAAGACTTGCCTCTACCCATCATAGTCAACTTATAGAGGGTTCACGCCATTTTCTCTTAATGCTTGCTCAGCTTCCCCAGGTTCAGAATTGTGATTCATCTTCCTGTTGCTTGCTTTTTGCCAGCCTTATGAAACAATATCCCTGGTATCTCAATATCGGAGCAGTTTACCCCAACGGAGATGTTTTTGCCAGCGCTGTTCCTGTGATAAAACCAGTTAATATTGCTGACCGGCCCTATTTTAAACAGGCTCTTAAGACACGCAGATTTTCCATTGGGAATTATCAGATCGGTCGGATTCATGGGAAGCCCTCCATTAATTTTGGTTATCCAGTGATTGATGGAGAAGGGAAGCTAAGGGCTGTGGTTTTTGTTTCATTATGTTTGGAATGGCTCAATCAGTTTTCCACCATGGCCAATCTTCCCTCAGGCTCAACGATCACGGTTATAGACCAAAATGGAATGATAATAGCTCGTCATCCTGACCCAGAAAACTATATCGGGAAAACCATCAGCGAAGCCTCTCTTATCAAAATTTTATCTCAGAGGGAAGGAACGCTTGAGAAGAAGGGACCGGATGGAATCTCACGGCTATATGCTTTCACAAAATTTGGGAATTCGAGCCAGGCTGGAAGCGTCTATTTAAGCATTGGCATCCCTACTTCTTTGATCTTTGCCCGACTTGACCAGACCTTAAAACGGAGTTTCATCTTCTTATCCCTTATTGGAGTTATGGCCCTTGGGGTCGTCTGGTTTGGGGCCAACTTATTATTCCTTCGATATTTAAATCCAGTGATAAGGGCAGCCAAAAAATTGGGCGCTGGGGACCTAAGTGCTCGGACCGGAGTAGCCCATGGGAAGGGGGAATTAAATCAATTGGCATTCACATTTGATCAGATGGCTTGCTCTCTTGAGCAGCGTGAGGATGAACGGAGGCAGGTTGAGGAGACCCTTCGTAAAAGCGAAGAGAGATATAAGGAACTGACCGATCTTCTGCCTGAGGTTGTCTTTGAGACGGATGGGAAAGGGGATATTACATTTGCCAATCAACGTGCCTTTGATGTTTTTGGTTACACCCAGGATGAATTGGCCCAGGGGTTAAACGCTTTTCAAATGGTTGCGCCTGAAGAGGAGAGCAAGGCAGTGGAGGCTTTTCAGAAGGCATTGAGGGGAGAAAAATTGAGATGGGAATTTTTAATGGGAAGGAAGGATGGAACCACTTTTCCTGCGATCGTTCACGTCTCCCCAATTCTTCATAACAGTCAGCCTGTTGGCCTAAGGGGGATAGTGGTGGATATTACTGAATTGAAGCGTTCCGAAGAATTACTCAGGGAGTCAGAGAATAAGTATCGGACAGTGGTCAATAATACTGGAACCGCTATCATGATCATTGAAGAGGATACAACCATTTCTTTTGTGAATTCAGAATTTGAGAAGCTGAGCGGTTACTCCAGAGAGGAGATAGAGGGTAAAAAGAGCTGGAAAGAATTTGTCCATAAGGAATACCTGAGAAGAATGGAGGAGTATCACCACTTGAGGAGAATCGATCCAGCCCTTACCCCAAGGAGCTACGAATTCAAATTCGTGGATCGGGGTGGGGGGATGAAAGAGGTTTTTATTGTGGTTTCCATGATCCCTGGAACCCAAAAGAGTGTGGTCTCTATTCTGGATATCACTGAGTCGAAGCGGAAAGAAAGGGAGATGGGAGCCCTTCGGGAACAGTTTCTCCAATCTCAGAAAATGGAGGCGGTGGGAAGGCTTGCTGGAGGCATTGCCCATGACTTCAACAATGCCTTGACTGTTATCAAAGGATACAGCCAGTTGTTTCTATTGGACTTAAAGAAGGATGACCCCTCGAGAGGGAATATCGAGGAGATTCAAAAGGCTGCTGAGCGAGCCGCTAATTTGACCCGTCAACTCCTTGCCTTCAGCCGTCGACAGGTGATGGAGATGAGGGTGATTGACCTTAACCTCCTCTTGCGGGATCTGGAAAAGATGTTGCGTCGAATCATCGGAGAAGACATAGAATTAAGAATCAATCTAACAGAGGGTTTAGGAAAGGTTAAGACGGACCCAGGGCAGATTGAACAGGTGATAATGAACCTGGTGGTGAATGCCAGGGACGCAATGCCCGATGGAGGTAAACTCACCATTGAGACCGCTAATGTGGTATTGGATGAAAAGTATGTGGATAGCCATGTGGCTGTGGAGTCAGGTTCATATGTTATGCTTTCAGTAAGTGATACAGGGTGTGGCATGAGCCCAGAGGTTAAAGAAAGAATATTTGAACCTTTCTTTACCACAAAGGAGAAAGGCAAAGGAACTGGATTGGGTCTTTCCACGGTTTATGGAATAGTAAAACAGAGTGGAGGAAATATCTGGGTTTATTCGGAACCGGGGAAAGGGACAACCTTTAAGGTCTATCTTCCAGCGGTGGATGAGGCGTTAGAAGAACCTGAGAGGGAGACCATTGAGGAGATGCCTCGTGGGAGCGAGACCATTCTAATTGTTGAGGATGATGAGGCTGTTAGAAAACTTGCGGTTCATATATTGGAGAAGCAAGGATATAAGGTTTTAGAGGCTTCTCAAGAGTCAGAGGCACTGGGAATTTTTAGAAATCGAGAGGCTCCGATTCATCTGGTTTTAATGGATGTGGTAATGCCAGCCATTAGTGGCCGCTTGCTTGTTGAAAAATTGAAGGAGGTGAGAGGGGATTTTAAAGTCCTCTTTATGTCTGGATACACGGATGATGTTATTATTCATCACGGAGTTTTGGAAAAAGGGGTGGAATTTATTCAGAAACCCTTTACCTTTAAGAGCCTCGCCAAAAAGGTAAGAGAGGTTCTGGATAAGAGCGATAATTCTCTTTAATAAATGGAATCTTAATTTCGTTGTGTAATTAGTGTCATGGGTTTTCTAAAAAATGTCTCTCCATGGACATTTTGTCAGTCTATATTTACCGCCACTCTTTAATAGAAATTAAAAACCGCTGTAATTTTAAAAAGTTACGTTTTTTGTAAAATTGGCATTATATTTGCTGATTTAAATTAGTAAAAAATTAGCCATTACCGATAAAGCCAAACCACGAGCAATCGTGGGACGCCTGCCCGCCGGAATAGGTGGGAGGCCCCCTGCTTCAGTGATGAGGCAGGCGGGGAAAGCCACGGGTCCCTCCGGGATAGCCGGGTTGCCGAAGTAAGGAATTTTGAAAGAGCCCGTGGTCTACTCATGAGATCACGGGCTTTTTTATACTCAGGTTAATGTAACCATAATAAGGGTCTTGGAACCATTCAAGGGAAAATCAAAGGAGGTGATTCTATATGGAGGCTACAGAAGGGGAGATTTTGAAGAATAGATTCACGGAGGATTTCCATGTCGTAAAGAAAATCGAGAATGAGAGGGTGATTCTTGAGAACGGAAATGGGACTGTATGGATATCCCTGGAGAAGAAAGATCTTGGAACCTATTATGAAAAGGTAGATGGGAGGTAGAATTCAATGCGGATTGGAGAAGGGAAGGTATTCAAGCACAAATTAACAGGGCAACTTTACAAAGTGAAGGCGATTAAAAATGAGATGTTGATTTTAGAGTCTTTAGAACCCCCGAATCTCATGTGGTTTGGGGGAGAAGATGTGGGGATATTTTTCGAAGCAATGGAGGAGAGTGCAGGCAGTATTAAATAAGATTTCCATCGGGTAACGAGGAAAGCATTAAATTAAAAACAGAGAGATTAATAGGGTTGATCCTTACCCAGTAATTTCATCAAATAAAAAGGATAAATTCTTAAGAAGGGATACCATCATGAGCTATGAATGGGCGAAGAACTGTTTTAGTGAAAATATCAATTTATTTGCCAGTCCCCAAATTTCTCCAGAAAGATATAATCTCTATAATGGGTTAATCAATTTAACCGCTGCTATAGAAATCGACCTTGGTTCCATTAAAGACCTCCTTGAGCAGATCCTGTGGGAACTCAAAAGTAGGAACTTAGAATAGAATTAAAAAGAAAAATACTGCCTGTTCAATAATGTTTCAAAAAGGATGACCTTTATGACCAATTAAAGAGGGATGAGATGGGAGGGAATTCGTGGCTCTATCACCTGAATTTGAGATGAGTTTGATATGGCAGTTTTCTCCAGTTTTTAGAGGAAACGCTACCATGATTTGAGTAGATCTCTTTCATCTTTGCCACAAAAACGTCAGAGAGTTAAAAGTTCTGCTGATTGAAACATCAATGGATTAGGATTAAACTGATAGATTGGGGCAGAGTAATCCCTCAGTAATGGGTGAAAAAAAGCTTGCGTTCTTCCTCGTGATGTGTTAAGCATGAGGCATGGACGGGCAGATCAGATATCGAGGGAAGACTTATACTGCAAGAGAAATCAGTGAAATCAGGGAAGTGATAGCGGCATGGGGCAGACCATTTTTTTCTTGACATGGATTTTGAATTGTGTTAAAAAAAGTGCAACTTTCGTGGGTTCACAATGAGTAGATTCCGTATTAATTATTTTAGCAGTGGGTTTAATTTTTATTGGTATTTTTATGCCTCCGTCTACCCACTGCCTTGGACTCACCAATAATTTAATAAAAAGCAAGTAAAGGCCGTGGGTAGATTGATGCTACCCACGGCCTTTTTATTTCAGGCCGTGGGAATTCAATTCTCACGGCTTTTTTATTTTTTCTTTAAGGAGGAGTGAAAATGGCAGGGAAGAGGGTTCGTTTGAAACGGATCATGGATTGTCGCTCTGGCAGGGCAGTAATCATCCCGATGGATCATGGAGTGACCATGGGGCCGGTAACAGGTCTATGTGAAATGAGAAGAACGATTGGTGAGGTGGCCAAAGGTGGGGCAAATGCGATTGTGCTCCATAAGGGGTTAGTAGATGTGATCTCAGGAGATGATGGGAATGGGATGGGATTAATTGTCCATCTTTCTGCCAGCACCAGGTTAGCTCCAGATCCGGATTCAAAGGGTCTGGTCTGCACGGTAGAGGAGGCAATCAGATGGGGGGCGGACGGAGTCTCTGTTCACGTAAATCTTGGTTCTACAGAAGAGAAATCGATGTTGAAGGATTTAGGGATGGTAGCCAGAGCCTCCATGGAGTGGGGCATTCCGCTTCTGGCGATGATGTATACCCGGGGGCCGAAGATAGAGAACCAGTATGATATGAAATTAATAAAGCATGCTGCCCGGGTTGGGGCTGAGTTAGGGGCAGACATTGTGAAGGTTCCTTATACTGGTTCACCAGAGACTTTCCGTGAGGTTGTTGAGGGATGTTTTGTTCCGGTAGTGATTGCGGGAGGAGAGAGAATGGATACGGATAGGGATGTTTTGGAGATGGTTAAGGGAGCCATCCTGGCAGGTGGAGCAGGGGTTTCCATTGGAAGGAATGTTTTTCAGCACAAAAACCCCATGAAGATGGTTCGTGCCATTCGGAAAATTGTTTTTCAAAATTCAAGCATTGAGGAAGCTCTTGAGGAGTTGAAGGAGGGAGGGAGATGAAGGAGGTCTGGGTCAAAGCCATTCCATGGGACAGGGAGATTGCACTGGCTGCCATTGAAAGCGGTGCAGACGCCCTCTGGGTTCCTCAGGGAATGGAGCCTGAGGTGAAGAAGATGGGGGTCATCCCGATTGTCTCTGAAGATGGAGATTTAAAGTTGGGTGTGGATGTTGTGGAAAGAAACATCAGAGAGAAAAAGGATGAAGAAGAGATATTGAGGTTGGCTCTTTCCCAAAGGGTGATTGTAAAGAATGGGGATTGGAAGATCATTCCCCTCGAAAACATCTTAAGTAAAACAGAAAACCTTCTCATAGAGATTGAGGATATTCATGAGGGGGAGACTGCCTTTGGGATTCTTGAGAAGGGGGTAAAGGGAGTGGTCGTGAGAGGTTCAGATCCTCAGAGGGTGAAATCGATTGTACGAAAACTTAAAGATAAAAGAATCGAGACAGTAGATCTTCTTTCTGCCCGGGTGAAGCGGGTTACACCTTTGGGTTTGGGGGAGAGGGTTTGTATCGATACCTGTTCTTTTCTGACACTGGGAGAGGGAATGCTGGTTGGAAACAGCAGTCAGGGGTTGTTTCTCATCCATTCAGAGACGGTTGAAAACCCATTTGTTAATCCAAGACCCTTCAGGGTGAATGCAGGAGCTGTCCATTCCTATATTCGAATGGCAAGTGGGGAGACAAAATATCTTTCTGAGGTGAGAGCGGGGGATCGTGTGCTGGTCGTCAATTTTGGAGGGAAGGGTTATTCTTCGGTGGTTGGAAGAGCAAAGGTAGAAAGACGTCCCCTTATTTTGATTGAGGCTGAGGAGGGGGGTGAAAGGATTTCAGTGATTCTTCAGAATGCTGAAACCATTCGACTCACCCAACCAGATGGGAAAACCGTATCGGTTGTAGATCTCAGGGAGGATATGGAGGTCCTGGTCTTCCGAGAAAGGGGAGGAAGACATTTTGGAGTCAGGATTGAGGAGACAATCATTGAAAGGTGAGAGAGTGAAAAGAGTCTGCATCCCTATTATCGAGACTGAACCGAGAAAGATTCTAAAGGCCATTGGTGAAGCAAACCGGCTTGGTGATCTCATTGAACTTCGACTGGACTTTTATAGGGAGGTAGACCTTGAAAGGTTTATCAGTTCAACTCGAAAACCTGTAATTGTAACCAATCGGCCCGGAAGAGAGGGTGGAAGGTATCGTGGGGATGAATGGAAAAGGCTGGAGGCCTTAAAAAAGGCCATGGAGATTGGGACAGATTATATTGACCTCGAAGCAAATATTGAAACCTCTCACCTTAAAGAGGTATTGAGAGGGAAGAGAGGTAGCAGAATCATTCTCTCCTATCATGACTTCAGAAGCACCCCTTCTTGGGAGGTTCTTAAGGGTCTTTTTGATCGAATGTCTCAATTGGGGGCTGATCTCCTCAAGATTGTCACTTTTGCCCGGACCTGGGAGGATAATCTTAATATATTATCTCTGCTTTCTTATGGAAGAAGGAGAAGGAGGAAGACCATTGCCTTCTGTATGGGAGAGATGGGAAAGATGAGTCGTATCTTTTCTCCCTTGATGGGAGGGGAGTGGACTTATGCCTCATTGACTCGGTCAAAAAACTCCGCTCCCGGTCAATTAACAGTAATGGATTTAAGAGAAATCTGGAGGAGGCTGAAATGATTGATTCCTGCACAGAGGTTTTTGGAGTGATTGGAAATCCTATAAGGCATAGTTTAAGCCCGATCCTTCATAATTTTTTCTTTAAAAAGATGGGGATAAATGGAGCCTATCTGGCTTTTGAAGTTAAGGACCTTGGTGCTGCACTCCAGGGAATCAGAGGCCTTGGGGTAAGGGGAGTAAGCGTAACCTCTCCTTTTAAGACAGATGTGCTGGGCTTTCTTGATGAAATTGATGAGGTTGCTCAAAAGATCAGCGCAGTCAACACCATTTTAAATCAGGAGGGAAAGCTTACTGGATTTAACACAGATTGGTCAGGGGCAATTAGGGTGCTGAAGCAAAGGGTTGATCTGAAGGACAAAAAGGTGCTTCTCATTGGTGCAGGAGGGGCTTCGCGTGCGATTGGTTTTGGTCTGAAGAGGGAAGGGGCTAAGATATTCATTTCAAACCGCTCACATAAAAAGGGAGAGGAAGTGGCCTCTGAGGTTGGAGGATTATTTGTTTTAGATCCAAAGGGCCTTCAGGTCGATGTTCTCATCAATACCACCCCTGTGGGAATGGATCCAAAACTTGAGGAAACTCCCTATCCAGAAGAGTTACTTTGCGAGGGAATGATTGTGATGGATGTGGTTTATCATCCTCTTGAAACGAGGCTTTTAAGGGAGGCCAGAAAGAGAGGTTGCCTTTTGGTCCATGGGTTAGAGATGCTCCTCTACCAGGCGGTTGAACAATTCAGGATCTGGACGGGTAAAAGGCTTAAGGAGGAGATCATAGGAGAGGCCCTAAGTTATATAACCCCATTTGCAGAGAGGAGATATGATTGAGGTAAAGCCCCTTTCTTATTGCGATGCTGAGGTCTATGTTCCTGGCTCAAAGAGCTATACCCACCGGGCACTCATCATTTCATCCCTTGCAGAGGGGGATTCTTACCTTATTAACCCTCTTCGGTGTGAGGATACGGATTATACAGTGGAGGCCCTCAAGAGTTTCGGGATAGAAGTCACCCCGAAAGATAACACACTTTGTGTGCAGGGGAGAGGTGGGAATTTTGAGGAAGGGGAGGTGGAAATTTTTGCAGGAAATTCTGGTTCCACCATGAGATTCTTAACTGCCCTTTCTGCTTTAAGGAGAGGAAGGACCATTCTTACTGGAGATGAAAGGATGAAAGTGCGGCCAATTGGAGAATTGGTTAAAGCGCTTATGGCCTTGGGGATCAGAACCCACTTCAAGGAAAAGGAAGGATATCCTCCTGTGATCGTAGAATCTTCAGGGCTTAATGGAGGGGATGTAGAGGTCAGTGGAAAGGAAAGCAGTCAATACCTTTCTGCCCTTTTAATGGTCTCTCCCTATGCAAAGGAGGATGTTTGTATAAGGGTTAAAGGGGACATAGTATCCAAGCCCTATATCGATATGACACTCAGTGTAATGGAAGCCTTTGGAGTGGAGGTAGAAAGGGATGGGAATCAGGCTTTCTTCATAAGGAGAGGGCAAAGGTATCATTCCCATAGATATCAGATTGAGGGAGATGCATCCAGTGCTTCTTATTTCTTCTTAGCGGCTGCGATTACAGGAGGAAGGGTGAGGGTTAGAAATTTCAACCCAAATTCCCTTCAGGGAGATGTGGCCTTTCTGGATATTCTGGAGAAGATGGGCTGTAGGGTGAGAAGGGCTGAGGATTGGGCTGAAGTCAGAGGAGGATCGCTTAAAGGAATGGAGATTGACATGGGAGGTATTCCAGATCTGGTGCCAACAGTTGCTGTGCTATCGGCCTTTGCCTGTGGGAAGACACTGATTAAAAATATTGGTCATCTTCGTCTGAAGGAATCTGATCGAATAAGTGCACTTACTCAGCAATTGAAGAGGATGGGCCTCTCTGTGGAGGAAGGGGCAAACTGGTTAGGGATAGAAGGAGGTAAGCCTCATGGCTCAGAGATTGAAACCTACAATGATCACAGGATTGCCATGAGTTTTGCTATCGCTGGTTTGGTGGTAAACGGAGTAAAGATCAAAGGAGAGGAATGCGTTGAGAAATCTTTTCCTTCTTTCTGGGAAACTTTAAGAAGGCTTTATCCATGAATCTTGTACTGATCGGGTTTCGTTGTTCGGGCAAGACCACTGTTGGCAAAAGGCTTTCCTCTCTGCTTGGGAGAGTTTTTGTGGACACAGATGATTTAATTGAAAAGCGTGAAGGAAGGTCGATATCCGAAATGGTGAACCGATTTGGATGGATCTTTTTCAGGAAGGTGGAAAGGGAGGTCATCTTAGAAATATCAAATCAAGATGACCTGGTCATTGCAGTAGGAGGGGGAGCAGTCATTGAGCCTGAGAATGTGAAGGCATTAAAGAAGAATGGCTTTCTCATATGGCTTAAAGCGGATGTGGATGTTCTTCTTGAGAGAATCGCCAAAGATTCCCGAACAGCCCAGAGAAGGCCCTCTCTTACCGGAAGGGGGACGATTGAAGAATTTAGAGAGGTATTGGCCCATCGGGAGAGACTTTATGGAGAGGCATCTGATACGGAAGTGGATACATCAAAGATGGATGTGGAGGGAGTAGTGGGACATATCCTTAATTTATATCAGAAGAGGATGGAGGAGTTTGATGGGAGGAAATACATTTGGGACTCTTTTTAGAGTGACTACGTGGGGGGAATCTCATGGAAGGGGCCTCGGGGTAGTAATCGATGGATGTCCGGCCAGAATTCCTCTTTCGGAAGAGGATATTCAAAAGGAGTTAAACCGAAGACGTCCTGGTCAGAGCCCAGGGTCGACTTCGAGAAGGGAAGGGGACAGGGTAGAGATTCTTTCTGGAGTTTATCAGGGAAAGACCATAGGGACACCGATTTCTCTTCTCATCTGGAATGAGGATATTGATTCCTCCTCTTATGATGAGATAAGGGAAATTTTTCGTCCTGGTCATGGAGATTTTACTTATCAGGCAAAGTATGGAATTAGGGATCATCGGGGTGGAGGAAGGGCCTCGGCAAGGGAGACGGCGGCACGAGTTGCTGGAGGGGCAGTGGCCAAAAAGATTCTTGGGAGGGAAGGGATTCTTATTTCTGCCTATACGATTGAACTTGGAGGAGTTCAAGCAGAAAGGATTGATCTTGAAGAAATCGAAAGGAATCCTCTTCGGTGCCCTGACCCAGAGGCTTTCAAATTGATGGAAAAAAAGATTATAGAGGCGAGGTCAAAAGGAGATACTCTTGGAGGGATAGTGGAGATTATGGTGAAGGGATGTCCTGCCGGATTGGGAGATCCTGTGTTTGACAAACTGGAGGCCGATTTGGCTAAGGCCTTGATGAGCATAGGTTCGATAAGAGGAGTGGAGGTAGGAGCAGGCTTTAGAGTTGCTCGAATGATGGGTTCTCAGTGTAATGATCCTATAGGTCCGCAGGGATTTGAGAAGAATGATGCAGGTGGGATTCTGGGTGGAATCTCCAGTGGAGAGCCCATTATTCTTCGGGTGGCTGTAAAGCCTATCCCGTCTATCCATTTAGAGCAAAAAACGATCGACTCTTCCTTTCAGCCTGTTTCACTTAAGATGGGTGGCCGTCATGATGTCTCCGCTATCCCGAGGATTAACCCGGTGTGCGAAGCAATGGTGGCCATTGTCCTTACAGACCATTTACTCCTCCAGAGGATTCAGGAGCAGGAGAGATGGGAGTAGCAAAAAGAGCAAAACCCTTTAAGGATCAGATTGATTCCCTTGATGAGAAAATTCTTAACCTTTTAAATAAAAGGGCCAGGCTTGTCCTGAAAGCAGAAAAGGGAAGGATTCAGAACCCGATGTGGAAGGAGGATCCGGGTGGGGAAAGGGAGATTGTAGAGCATCTGGTTTTAAAAAATAGGGGGCCTCTTTCAGCGGAATCCGTTTCTCATATATTTCAGGAAATTATCTACGCCTGCCAATCTCTTCAGGGAAACTTTTGTGTGGCCTACCTTGGACCTATGGGTTCCTATACCCATCAGGCCTGTGTCAAATACTTTGGAAAATCTCTTAGGACGATTTCCAAGGAGAGTATCGAAGAGGTATTTAGGGCTGTGGAAAGTGGAGAGATCTCCTACGGGGTTGTCCCTGTTGAAAATTCAAACGAAGGAACAGTTTACAGGACTTTAGATATGTTTGTCCAACATGAGGTGAAAATCTGTGGGGAGGTGCTGGATCGGATTTCCCACGCCCTTCTTTCTCGTCTTGAGGATCAAGCAAGGATTCGGAGAATCTATTCTCATCCTCAAGCCTTTGGCCAGTGTGAGATTTGGTTGAGAAAAAACCTCCCAGATGTTGAGCGGATAGAAACTTCGAGCACGGCAAAGGGAGCCTTGATGGCCAAGAGTGATCCAAATGGGGCTGCAATTGCAAGCCCCATTGCAGCCCCATTATTTGGATTAAAGATTCTAAGATCGAGGATTGAGGATAATCTTCATAATTCTACTCGTTTCTTTGTGATAGGGCTAAAAACTCTTCCCCCCACGGGGAAAGACAAGACCTCAATCCTTTTCTCCATTCCGCATATACCTGGGGCCCTCTATCGAGTCCTTAAGATCTTTGCGGAGAAAGGAGTGAATCTCACAAAGATTGAATCAAGACCTCTAAAAGAAAGGCCCTGGGAATATATCTTCTTCATTGATATGGAAGGTCATGCTGAAGATCCCCCGGTCAATCAAGCACTTTTGGAAGTAAAAGGGGAAGTCAATTTTATGAAGGTTTTGGGCTCTTATCCAAATGGTATAATGAGGAAGGTTAAGGGATGAGATCAGAGATCATTGAGATCACTCTCCTCCCTCATGCCATGTTTGAGGGGCTGACGGAAGGGGGAGAGACCTCTGGTTATTTTATATAATACCTAAAAAACAAAGAAGGCTGGAAGAATATAGATGAAATAATTGGGGAGAAAACAGATGCAGGAAATGGAAATTATATGGCATACATTCCTGAGTTTAAAAAATTAAAAGAACCTCGGGAAATTCTTGTATGGCTTCTTTAATGTGGTATGGGTGGCATAGGATCAATGGAATCGGTGGTCATCGTTAGAAAAGGAAGAGATCCCTATGGCACGACCAAGGAGGCTCTTCTCCAACCCCCTTCTCCGGATGTAAGGGGAAGAAAGGTTCTGATAAAGCCCAATGCTGCTCGAGTGGCATTTCCTGGGCAGGGGGTGACAACCCACCCAGAAGTGGTTGAGGCCGTAATCGATCATTTAAGAGAGACAGGGGTAAGAGAGATTGCGATTGGGGAGAGTTGTATCTTTGGGGTTGACCCTGAGGAGGCTTTCAGGTCCACTGGCATGAAAGAGGTCTCTAGAAATAAGAAGGTGCCCCTAATCGACTTAGATCGGTTTCCTCCCATGGAGTTAAGAATTCCTGGGGGGAAAGTGTTAAGGAAAATAAAGGTTTCATCGGTCATTGGAAGTTTCGATTTTCTCATTTCTATCCCTGTGATGAAGACTCACATGCATACCCGTGTTACATTAAGCATCAAGAATATGAAAGGGGTTTTATGGCGAGGGGAGAAGGCAAGGCTCCATCAAATCCGTTACGATCAAAAAGGAACCCATGGGGAAAAAGCCCTGGATATTGCCCTTTCCGATATGGCAATGGTTTTACTCCCACATTTTTCCATCATCGATGGAATCACGGGGATGGAAGGGATGGGACCTGCTTATGGAAAGAGGAAGGAGGCAGGGCTCATCGTGATTGGAGGCAATCCTGTCTCTGTAGATGCGGTTGCCAGTGAGCTGATGGGTTTTCCTCCTATGGAAGTTCCCCATCTAAGATTAATCGCTGAGAAGGGCCTAGGGGAGATTCGACTTTCAAAGAGATGGATCAAGCCTGAGGATTACCAGAAATGGAAAACTCAATTTGAGCCCTCCCCCGAAAAACTTTCCCTTATCCACCCTGATGTAGTGATTCATGATGGGGGAGCCTGCAGTGGCTGTCTTTCAACGTTAATGCTTCTTCTTAACCCTCCATTCGGAGAACTTCTAAGATACAGGTCAGGGGATGGGAAGGTCCATATTGGGGTTGGAAAATTTTTTAGAGAACCTCCCAGGGGAACGATATTCATCGGGAATTGTGCAAAGAAGAGGAACAGAGGAGGTCTCTTTGTCCCGGGATGCCCTCCCGTGACCTCCAGCATTCTGAGCCTATTGGGGAATCGCATTTGACATTCTATTTTTAAAAAAATTGAGAGAAATCCTATGAAATTAGGTGTAAAAAATAACTGGTCATGGTGCTGGCAGAAAAGAGGGGAGGTCTGCCCGGTGCCACTCTAATATAAACTGTGGGATTAAGGCCATGGGCAGGTCTCCAGGACTCCCATGGCCTTTTTCTTTTCTATTTTTAATTAAAAATCAAATTCGAAAAAGGCTATGGGAATCACCCATAGCCTTTTTATTTTTGGGAGAGAGTAAAAATGCCAATTCCATCTTTTTATGATTTTAAGAGAATAGCAAGGGTGAGAAGTGTTATTCCCATTTTTGAAGAAATTCCATTGGGTCAGGAGACTCCTATCTCTGCTTTTCAGAAGATCGAAGGTGGAGAGTACGCTTTTTTGCTGGAAAGCCTGGGAGGAAATCAGAAATGGGGTCGCTTTAGCTTCCTGGGCATTCTTCCCCTCTATATTTTCAAAAACAAGGGAGAAGAATTTGAGATCATAAAGAATGGAAAGGTCTTTCATAGAGGGAGAATTAGTGATCCTCTCCAAGCACTCGATGCCCTTTTAAAAACTTTTCATCCTGTTGAGCCTGATTTCCATTCCCTTCCCTTCTGGGGTGGGGCGGTAGGCTATATCAACTATGACCTGATCAGGTCATTCGAAAGGCTCCCAGATCTTCGTAAGGAGGAGATCGAGATGGATGGATGTTGTTTCATCATCCCCGAGATCCTGATTGCCTTTGATACCTTGGAACGTAAGGCAAAGATTATTTCAAATATCTTTTTGGATGGCAATGAACCTTTCACAGAAACTTACCGGAGGGGAGAAGATAAAATCCAGAGCATAATAAACCGGCTTCAAAATCCTCTTCCATCCTCTGTTCCTTCCAAATCTCTTTTTCAATCTTCCTTCAGGTCAAATTTCACCAAAGAGGAATTCTTAAGGGCGGTAAAAAGGGCAAAGGAGTATATTCGAGTGGGCGATGTGATCCAGGTTGTTCTTTCACAAAGGTTTTCAACAGATCTTCACACTGATCCATTTGATATTTATTGTGCCTTAAGAAGGATAAACCCCTCTCCTTATCTCTTTTACCTGAAGATGGGTGACACAGTGCTTTTAGGCTCTTCACCGGAGGTGATGGTCCGGCTCCAGGGAAGAAAGATTGAACTTCGACCTCTTGCTGGAACTCGAAAGAGGGGGAACACCTATGAGGAAGACCTCCAGATGGAGAGGGATCTCCTCTCAGATGAAAAGGAAAGGGCGGAGCATATTATGCTGGTTGACCTTGGAAGGAATGATGTTGGACGGGTGGCTGAGATTGGGACAGTCAGAGTAAAAGAGCTGATGGGGGTGGAGAGATATTCTCATGTGATGCACCTTTTCTCCCATATTGAGGGTACCCTTGCTGAAGGAAAGAATGCCTTTGATGTACTTCGGGCGACTTTTCCTGCAGGCACTGTAACAGGTGCTCCAAAAATTCGGGCCATGGAGATCATTGAAGAACTTGAACCTGTTCGCCGGGGGCCCTATGGAGGAGCTGTGGGTTATTTCAGTTTTTCTGGAAACATGGATACATGTATCACCATTCGTTCCATTCTCATCAAGGATGGAAAGGCATATATCCAGGCAGGTGCAGGGATTGTGGCTGACTCAGATCCGGAGAAGGAATATGAAGAGACATTGAATAAAGCCCAGGCCATATTCAGGGCCATCAAGATGGCAGAGGAGGAAGTAAGATGATCCTTCTAATCGATAATTATGATTCATTCACCTATAACCTTTTTCAGTATTTTGGAGAAAATGGCGAGATCTGTGAGGTTTATCGAAACGACAGGATCGATCTTCAGGGCATTGAAGAGAAAAGGCCTGACTATCTTATCATCTCTCCAGGCCCTTGTACCCCAAAGGAGGCTGGAATCTCTGTTTCCGCAATCCTTAAGATGGCTGGAAGGATTCCGATCCTTGGCGTCTGCCTGGGACACCAATGTATTGGGGTTGCATTCGGAGGAAGAATTGTCCAGGCCAAACGTCTGATGCACGGGAAATCTTCTCTCATCTTTCATGATGGAAAGACCATTTATAAAGGCCTCCCCAATCCTTTTAAGGCTATTCGTTATCATTCCCTTCTCATCGAGAAGGAGAGCTTGCCTCCATGCCTGGAGATAAGTGCAGAGACAGAAGAAGGGGAGATTATGGGGGTAAGACATAAGGAGTTTGCCGTCGAGGGAGTACAGTTTCATCCAGAATCTATTATGACAGAAGGAGGAAACCTCTTACTTAGAAATTTTTTAAAAAGGAGGTAAAAGACCATGCTAAGGAGATTCATTGAAAAGGTTGTAGAGGGAATCCATCTCAGAGAAGAAGAAGCCAAGGAGGCAATGAAGATTATTATGGAAGGGAATGCCACCCCTTCTCAGATTTCTTCCTTTCTCACGGCCCTGAGGATGAAGGGAGAGGAAATCCAGGAGATAACCGGATTTGCCAGGATCATGAGGGCAAAAGCAGTAAGAATTCAGGCAGGGAAAGGAGAATCTGTTGTGGATACCTGTGGAACAGGAGGGGATGGAAAGGGGACTTTCAATATCTCAACGGCAGTGGCCTTTGTAGCGGCAGGCGGTGGGTGCACTGTTGCAAAACATCATAATCGATCGGTATCGAGTCAATGTGGAAGTGCTGATGTCCTTGATGCACTGGGTATAAACTATAATCTAACTCCGAAAAAAACGGAGCGATGCCTCAATGAGTTTGGATTGGCCTTCCTCTTTGCTCCAAATTTTCATCCTGCAACAAGACATGCCCTGATCCCACGGAAAGAGATTGGAATTCGAACAGTATTTAATCTTCTCGGTCCATTGACCAATCCTGCGGGAGCAACTGTTCATCTGACCGGGATATACAGGAAGGATCTCCTTCATCCGATTGCTGAGGTTCTGAAAAATCTTGGGAGCAGGTCAGCCTTTGTGGTTCATAGTGAAGACCACTTAGATGAGATAAGCATTGGGGGAAAAACAACCGTTTGCCAATTAAAGGATGGAGAGATTAAAACCTACACCATTGAGCCAGAGATGGTGGGCCTAAAAAGAGCCGATATAAAAGAAATCCAGGGAGGAACACCTGAGAGGAATGCCAAAATCTTGCTCGAGGTACTAAGAGGGGAGCCAGGTCCCCCACGGGATGTTGTGCTTCTCAACTCAGCGGCTGTCTTTTTGGCTTCAGAAAAGGTTTCAAATCTCAAAGAGGGGATTGAGATGGCAAGGGAATCAATCGATTCTAAAAGTGCCTTAAAAAAACTCCAGGAACTTATTCGCTTTACAAATGATGGGGTTTAACCATGTTTCTAAAAAAGATCATCGAGATGAAAAAGGAAGAGGTTCAGAGGAGGAAGCCCCAGTTATGGCTTAAGGAGTTTGAAAACATTATGTCTTCGGTCCCTCCACCAAGAGACTTTTTGAGTGCAATCTCAAACCCTGCTCCAGTTGCAATTATTGCTGAGATAAAGCAGGCCTCACCCTCTCTTGGAGTGATTAAAGAAGGGGTAGATATCCCTTTAATTGCACGTCAATACCAATCAGGAGGAGCCTCTGCAATTTCTGTCTTGACGGAAAAAAATTTTTTCAAAGGAGATCTATTCCATCTTAAAGTGGTAAAGGAAGAAACTTCAATTCCGATCCTTCAAAAGGATTTTATCATCGATCCCTTCCAGATTTATGAGGGGCGGATTCTGGGAGCTGATGCCATTCTTCTTATTTCATCAATTCTTAGTAAAGAAGAACTACGAGATTTTGTCACCCTGGCTCAAGAGTTAAAGATGGTTCCCCTCGTCGAAATCCATGATGAAGGGGATCTCAAAAAAATCTCTTCACTCCATCTTTCTCTTATCGGGATAAATAATCGGAACTTAGAAACATTTGAGGTTGATCTCGGAACCACCCTCCGCTTGAGAAGAAAGATTCCAGAGGGGACAAAGGTGATCAGTGAAAGCGGAATAAGGGGTTTAGATGAGGTAAGGCTTCTCAAAGAGGCAGGGGTGGATGGGATTCTTGTAGGAGAAATGCTTATGCGTGCCAAGGACCCTTCGGCAAAGATCAAGGAGCTTCTTTCGATATGACCTGGGTAAAGATCTGTGGAATAACAAATCTTGAAGATGGCCTAAAGGCCTCTTATCTTGGCATAGATGCACTGGGCTTTATATTTGCCCCGAGTCCGAGAAGGGTGGATCCTGAAGTGGCAAAAAAGATTATAAAGGCCCTTCCTACCCTTCCTTTAAAAATCGGGGTATTTGTGGATGAAGATCCTAAGGAGGTTTTAAGGGTGGCCAGATACTGTGGACTCAATGGCCTCCAATTTCATGGGAGGGAATCAATGGGGTATTGTTCCCAGTTTGATTGTTTCATCATCAAGGCTATTCGAATCAATGATATTGAAAATTTAAAAGAGATCGAGATCTATCCTGATGCTATGATCTTACTCGATACCTTCAGCCCCGCTCGAGCAGGTGGAACAGGAACCCCTTTTCCGTGGAATATTGCCTTAGAGCTGAAAGGGAAAAAGGATTTTATCCTTTCAGGGGGGTTGAATCCCCAGAATGTAAGAGAGGCCATAAGAATGTTGAGGCCATGGGGAGTAGATGTTTGCTCAGGGGTAGAGGCCTATTCAGGTAAAAAGGACCACATTAAAATGGAGAGTTTCATAAAGGAGGTTAAAAAAGCGGATGAAGAGGCCGGATAGAAAGGGACATTTTGGAATCTTCGGAGGAAGATATGTCCCTGAGATACTCATTTCACCCCTTAAGGAATTGGAGAAGACCTACCTTTCATTAAAGAAAGATCCTCAATTCAGGAAAGAATTAGATTCTTATTTAAGGTGGTATGCAGGTAGACCCACACCCCTCTATTTTGCAAAGAGGTTGACTGAGGAGTTAAAAGGGCCAAAGATCTACCTGAAGCGGGAGGATCTTGCCCATACAGGGGCCCATAAGATTAATAATACTTTGGGCCAGGCACTTCTGGCGAAGAGGATGGGGAAGAAAAGGATTATTGCAGAGACAGGTGCAGGCCAGCACGGAGTGGCCACAGCTACCTCTTCAGCCCTCATGGGGTTAAAATGCGTGGTCTATATGGGAGAGGAGGACATTAAGCGCCAATCCTTAAATGTATTAAGAATGAAGATACTTGGAGCTGAAGTCATCCCTGTTACTTCAGGAAGCAAAACCCTGAAAGATGCTATTAACGAAGCGATCAGGGATTGGGTGACCAATGTGCGGGATACCTTTTATCTCATTGGCTCTGTGGTCGGTCCCCACCCTTACCCTATGATGGTAAGGGATTTCCAATCCGTGATTGGAAAGGAGGTAAAGAAGCAGATCATGAAGATGGAGAGGCGCCTCCCAGATTTTCTCATTGCCTGTGTTGGAGGGGGAAGCAATGCCATTGGCCTCTTTCATCCATTCTTTAAAGATAACGTTCGCTTCATCGGGGTAGAGGCAGGAGGTTTAGGGCTTGATAGCGGAAGACATTCGGCGTCTCTAAATGCAGGTTCTATTGGAACACTTCATGGAACCATGAGTTATATCTTACAAAATGACTCTGGAAATATCATTGAAACACATTCCTTGGCCCCTGGCCTTGATTACCCAGGCGTTGGGCCGGAACATGCCTTTTACAAAGAGATTGGAAGGGCGCGGTATGTAACAGTCACAGATGATGAGGCAATTGATGCCTTTTATCTTCTTTCAAAAACCGAGGGGATCCTTCCTGCCCTTGAGAGTGCCCATGCAGTTGCATACGTAAAAAAGATAGCTTCATCCTTAAATAAGGAGTATATTGTGGTTATAAACCTCTCAGGTCGTGGAGATAAGGATGTTCCATCATTGGCTTTAAGAGGAGAAGTTTAAGCAATGAGCAGGATTGATGAGAAGTTTAAGAATCTAAGATATAGACATGAGATAGCCCTTATTCCATTTATTGTGGCAGGGGACCCTGATCTTGCAACCACAGAAGCTCTTGCCATAGAAATCGCCGAAAGTGGAGCAGATATCCTTGAACTTGGTCTTCCTTTTTCAGACCCTATTGCAGATGGTCCAGTCATCCAATCTGCATCCCAAAGGGCTTTGAGAAATGGTGTTAAACTGAATGCTCTCTTTTCTCTAACCGGAAGACTTAAGGGAATTGATATTCCATTGGTTCTTATGACCTATTATAACCCTGTTTTAAGGTTTGGTTTGAGGGATTTCGCAGAGGCATGCAGGGAAAATAGAATTGATGGGGTAATAATCCCTGATCTTCCTCCTGAGGAGGCAGGGCCCTGGATTTCAGAGGCTCGGAGGAAAAACTTAGATACCATCTTTCTTTTAACTCCGAAAAGTTCGAAGGAGAGGATAAGAAAAGTAAACCTCTTGAGTCGGGGGTTCATCTATTATGTATCGATTGAAGGGGTAACTGGAATAAGAGAGAGACTTCCAATCGATCTGGAGTCAGAAGTAAGAAGAATAAAGGGACTGACCGAAAAACCCGTCTCAGTTGGTTTTGGCATTTCCACCCCTCAGCAGGCTAAGGAGATCAGTCGCTATGCCGGTGGTATCATTATTGGAAGTGCCATTGTAAAAATTATCGAGAAGAATTTAAATGACAACAGATTAATTCAAAAAGTAGGGGACTTCATCTCCTCTATCAAGAAGGAATTAAAATCCTAGTCACCTTTTAAAGGTAAAGATTTACCCATCTAACTTTTTAAAAGGTCAGGTCATCTCTGCGGATATAAAATCGCCTCCTCTTAAAAATCGCTTTTCTGTATGGGTAAACTGAATAACCTTTTCGAGCGTCTCAATGGCCTTCCCTGAATCGATTGTTTTACTTGCCAGTTCAATCCCTTCACGAAAATCTTTCGCCTTTCCTGAAATCATAAAGACCGAAGCAGCATTCAGAAGCACAATATCACGCCTTGCCCCTCGAGTTCCTTTTAAAACCTACAAAA
>FWPV01004529.1_pt1 | contig 29250 bp, 23 predicted proteins | sample 2228371 | NCBI WGS metagenome assembly FWPV01 (sample SAMEA103939776, study PRJEB20133) | metagenome | reverse complement strand
CCCTTTTCTTGAGGCCTCCTCGGCCTTGACCTCCAGGATGACCGGGTCCGGGTCCCGCCGCCTCCCGATCCTCAAGGCCATCTCGGCCGTTGCGGCCATGACCACCCACGGGCCCTTGGATGGCCGCAGGCCACGCTCCATGGCCACCGCATGGCCCCTGCGCCGAACTGCGTGGAAGAGTCGCCGGGGAGGGAAGTAGACCGGATCCGGAGAAACTGGTATCAAGGATCCCTTGGCCCGAACGCCATGCGGGAGGAACTCGAATCGTCCACCCTCTGGGCTGTGGATCAGCTCCAACAGGTGACCGCGGTCCACGAAGGACCATCCAGGCTCCTCCCGGAGGGCCTGAAGCAGGACCTTGGTCTCCACAACCCCCTGGGGGTCGAGCACCAGCCCGAACTCATCAGGCCTGACCCCCAGGACGTACCAGAGGAACTTGGCCAAGCGGGACAATTCTCTCCGGTCCATCAAGCCCCCTTGCTCGTCACTTGCGAATCGATTGCAATCTACCATACACACTTTTGGAGGTGAAGGCTGGCCGGGCAGACCAGTCTTTCATTCGATTAGACGTCACCGGCTTGAGGCAGATCGGGCTGCAGAGGCCGACAATCCCCATCCGGCAGCTGTCATATCAAAGACTTACATCGCCACCCCCGGAAGGATGCCCTTGACCTCCCGGCCTTTTTTCGTTATCCTCTCTGCGTCAGAGGCGGTGTAGCTCAGGTGGTCAGAGCATGCGGCTCATATCCGCAGTGTCCGGGGTTCGAAGCCCTGCACCGCCACCACCTGGCCCCAATTCGGCCCCCAGCGGAGACCCGGGGGCCTCGACTTTCCAGGGTTCGATGGGGCGCCCCCCTGTACGGGGGTCCTCGAGGGTGCCAGGTGCATCCCTCGACGCATCGTCCCTCCCCCCCTTGCCCCGTAAGGGCCTAGGAGCCAACCGATGATCATCGATGCCCATTGTCATCTGGTAGACGAGAGATGGCTCCCCCGAAGGTGGTGGGAGGGGCTCGCCAAGGTGGCCATCCCGGTCCTGAAGAGGATGGGGATGAGGGACGTGACCCCGGAGTTCGTGATCCAGAACCTCATGCCAGCCCTCTACTTCGACCCAACTGGCGAGCGTCAGTTGAAGGCCATGGACGAGGCCGGGATCGACAAGGCCGTGATCCTCCCCCTCGACTACGGGATCCCCCTGGGGGAGCCACCTGTCCCCATAGATGAGGTGAATCGCTCCTTCGCTGAACTCCAGAGGCGCCACGAAGAGCGGCTCCTGGCCTTCGTCTCCGTGGACCCGAGAAGGCCACAGGCGAGGGGCCTGGTCAGACAGGCCCTGGAGGAGTGGGGCATGAGAGGGGTGAAACTCCACCCCGGCTCCGGGTTCTACCCCAACAGCAAGGAGTGTTACGCACTGTTCGAGATGCTTTGCGAGCGGAGGGTCCCTGTCATAGTCCACACCGGCCACATCCTTCAACCGCTCTACAGCAAGTACTGCGACCCCATGTGGCTGGACGAGGTGTGCTCGGACTTCCCGGACCTCGTGGTGGTTGCCGCTCATATGGGCCACGGTTTCCGTCACCAGCTCTTTCATATGGGGGCCTGCAAGACCAATCTGTGGACCGACTGCTCCGATTGGCAGCGCAGGGCTGTGCAGGAGTTTCCACTGTTCTGCGAATCCCTCAGGGCCGCCCTTGACAGCTTCGGCCCGGACCGGCTGATGTTCGGCACCGATGGTCCGTATCTGAGGCCTGTCCTTTCTGACAAGGACTATGTGGAGCTCATAAAGGGGTTGCCGGAAAAGGCCCCGGATGGGATATCCTTCTCTGCCGAGGAGATCGAGGCGGTGCTGGGCCGCAACGCGGAGCGGCTTTTGGGCCTTGCCTAGAGGACGCGTGGGGAGTCCGCTTTGTCCGAGGCCTTCCCCCTGGGACCGACCCTGCGCTTCATCCTCTTTCGCCTGTATTCCCTCACGTGCCACAGCCTGAACAACTTCTCCAGCTTGTCCCTGTACGCCATGGCCACGAAGACCACCACCAACGCCACGCCCACCAGCAACGAGAATCTGACGTACTGGTGGTGTCTTATGAAGTCACCTCCGAGGGTCAGCATCACCGTGCCCAGCAGGCGGCCGGTTCCGCCTATTACCAAGAACTCCACAGTGCTGAGATGCCCCAAACCCAGGAAGTAGCACAGGGTGTCCTTGGGGAAGCCGGGGATGAGGAAGAGGAGGAAGACGATGAAGGCCCCCTTGTGATGCAGCAGATAGTCAAACCGTTCCATGGTCGTCCTGCTCACGAACCTTTCCACGAGGGGGCGGCCGTAACTCCTCGACAATGCGAAGGCCGCATAAGAACCAATGGTCAGACCCAAAGTGGACAGGAGGATGCCACCTATCGTCCCATAGAGGTAGCCGCCCAGCAGCCCGGTAACCTCCCCTGGTATGGGGGCGAAGACCACCTGGGCCGCCTGAAGCAGGACGAACCCGAGGACCGCCATGGGCCCCAAGGAGTGAAGAAAACCGACGAGGCGCTCTTTTTTCAGAAAGAAATGGAAGACCCCGGTCTTGTAGGACGCAAGGGAGAGGCCGCCTATGACGACTACCAGCACCACGGCCCTTATCCAGAGGTAGTCTCTTCTCTCCCTTGTGCGGTTATTCTCGTCCATTGACCCGAGGACGGACTCGCTTCCCAAGCCTCTTGCAGGCCCCTTCAGGCGGCGATATTATTGACCCTCCTGGAGGGAATGGCAAGGGCTAATCCTTTCCTTCCTTGACGACGCAGTGGACGCCCTGACCTGCCAGACCGGCAGCCCGGCACCTGCTGTCCGAGATGCACTCCGCCCTTCGGGTGTCCCCCGCCTTCCACCGTTTCACTATGTCCGGCTCCCTTATGAAGGGACGGCTCATGGATATGTAGTCCGCGACCCCCTCCTCCACCAGTCGTTTGGCGACCTCGTACGAGCGTATGCCTCCCACCAGGATGATCGGCACTGCCACACGCCCCTTGAAGGCCCTGGCCGCGTCCTGGAAGTAGGCCTCCCTTTCCATCGAGGAGATGCCCAACCTGGATGGGATGAGTCTTCCGGACAGGAGGGTCCCACCGCTTACCTCTATCCCGTCTACCCCAGCGAGGGAGAGCATCTCGGCAACGCGAGCCGATTCCTCCAAGGACAGACCACCATCCAGGTAGTCCTGGCAGTTCATCTTCACCATCACCGGGAAGTCGTCCCCCACGGCCCCCCTGACACGCCCATAGACCTCCAAGAGGGCCTTGGCCCTATTTTCCAGGCCCCCACCGTAAGCGTCCTTCCGCCTGTTGAAGACAGGCGAGAGGAACTGGCTGAGCAAGTAGCCGTGCGCCGCATGGATCTGGACTCCGTCGAAACCCGCCGCCTTGGCCCGCGAGGCCGCCAGTCCAAAGGCCTCTACGATCCGCTGAACGTCCCCCAGGGACATCTCTCGATGGGAACAGGAGACCAGCTCTTCCACCCTGGAAGGGCCCATGGGCTCGAGCCCTGTGAGCTGAGGGTTGGCCAGGACCCCCCCATGAGCGATCTGGGCGAAGATCCTCCCGCCCCGCGTGTGCACCTCATGGACCATCTCTGCCAGCCCTGGGACCGTCTCGTCCTCGTGGATCCCGACCTGCCAAGGGCTTGCCTGTCCCTCCTTGCTGACGTAAGCGTGACTCGTGATTATGAGCCCTACCTCGCCCTCGGCGAGCCTCGCCATCAGTTCCAAGAGCCTCGGTGTGCATTGCCCGCGCTCCGTCGCCATACCCTCCCATGTGGCAGACCTGACGAACCGATTCCCCAGACACACGCCCTTGATCTCTGTGGGCTCGAAGAGCACAGACATGGCATACTCCCTGCCGCAGCTTGCGAGGACCACTCTACACCGAAGGTCCGCCCTCACATGCTCGGTGGCACACGGGCCCTTCCGCCACCTGCCGCTTCACCGCAGGCAACCCCGGTTACACCCACCATCGCTTCGAGTTGCCGCTGGGGGCCCCTGGAGGCCTATCTCCTTCCGAACAAGGCCTCCGCCAGGGCCTTGCGATCCAGGGGAGGCTCCGGTGCCTGCGGCCTCGGTACCATCTCTATGGCCTCAGACGGGCAACCGGTGGCGCAGACCCCGCAACCGAAGCAGCGCCTCTCATCCAATTGTGGGACATCCCCGTTCATCGCAAGGGCCTTTGCCGGGCATCGCCCCACGCATGTCTCGCACCCGACGCATCGTTCAGGGTCAAGAGTCGGCCTGAACCCGGAGGAGAGGAACTCGCCAGGCTCACTGTATGAGAGGGCCTCTTTCAGTATCATGCAATGACAAGGGCAGCAGTTGCACAAGAAGTCGATGCCCTGCTGGAGGTTGTTGCTGGTGTGGACCAGGCCAGCCTCCTCGGACCTCCTCAGGACCTCGAGGGCCTCCTCCTTGGTGACCTGCCGGCCCATCTGCCTCTCGATCACGTACTGGGCCCCAGGCCCAAACTGCATGCACACATCCAAGGGCTTTCCGCAGTCCTTCTCCTCCTCCAGGAGTCTCCCCTCGTGGCGGCAGAAACACGTGGTCACCGCGATGTGGTCAGCCTTTTCGATGTAAGAGGAGACCTGATCGTATGTGTGGACAGTGGAGCCGGGACGGATGGTCTTTTCGACGGTGATCACACGGGCTGTGGGAAAGGAGATCCTCTGGGAGCCGCGCCGGGCGTCCACCGCCTCCTTGTAGGCATGAATCAGCCTGGCGAGCCTCCGATCCCTATCGGTGCTGGTGCCCCTCATGAACTGAAACTCGAATATCCCGGGCACAAAAGGGACCGCGGCGTAATGGCGGGCCCCATCCCTGACAAAGGAGCTACAAAGCCCTTTGTCGGCCATGGCCTCGAGGACCCTGGCGACCTGCTCCTCGTCCCTCCCCGCGGCCTGGGCTATGGTAGCCACAGTAGATGGCCTGCGCGGCATGATCACGGCCACAGCCGCTTCCTCCGGGGTGAAGAGTTCCTCGGCCACGGCATAGAACTCCGGGATGTCCATGCCCGGATACATCCCCCCCCTCTGGGCCATGACCTCGCAAAGCTTCTTGTAAATCTCTGGTGCCATGTGTTTCACCTCCTCGTATCCAAGCACACGCAAGCCGGCGGTGGTCACCGTGCCCAATCCCATAGAAAGCTAGTATACTGGATAACGATTCACCTTGACTACCATAGAGGAGACGAGGGGCAAGGCCTTACCCCCTTCGGGCGGGGCCCAGCCCTGTGCCCGGCGGGATCTGGCACCCATCGAGGCCGAGCAGGGAGGGGCAATCCCGCGGAATTGCCCTAATGGGTCAGAACCGAGGCATGGAAGGGAAGGGACGTGTGGCCTTCCTGCCCCAGCCACCTGAAACCGACCGAGGAGGTCCCAAAGATGCTGCGCTCAGAGGCCGTCTTCGTGCTCCTACTGGGGTTCGCCCTGGGCTGGATGACCGCCCTTTCGGCCTCCATTGCCGAAGGGCCAGCACCCAGGGAGAGGGATCGCGAGGAGATGGTGCGCAAGCAGATACAGGCCCGAGGGGTCAAGGACGCACGCGTCCTGTGGGCCATGCGCACCGTCCCCAGGCACCTCTTCGTGCCGGATAAGTACTCCAAAGAGGCCTACGCCGACAGGCCACTCCCCATAGGCCATGACCAGACCATCTCGCAACCCTACATAGTCGCCTACATGACCGAGGCCTTGGGGCTCAAGGGGGATGAACGCGTCCTGGAGATCGGCACCGGCTCGGGGTACCAGGCAGCCGTCCTGTCGCTGCTCGTGCGAGAGGTCTACTCCATAGAGATCCTAGAGCCCTTGGCCCGAGAGGCAGGCAGACGCCTGAAGGAGCTCGGTTACGACAACGTGGAAGTGAGATGCGGGGACGGGTACCTAGGCTGGCCCGAGAAGGCCCCATTCGACGCCATCATGGTGACTGCGGCACCGCCCGAGATCCCTCAGGAACTCGTCAAACAGCTCAAGGTAGGGGGAAGGATGGTCCTGCCAGTAGGGGTGGGGAGTCAGGACCTGATACGTGTCACCAAGACCGAAGGGGGTATCCGCAAGGAAAACCTCCTCCCTGTGCGTTTCGTCCCCATGGTCCCTGGAAGGCAAATTAGGTAGGCCTCCACGGAGGTGGCCTTTAGACCAAGAGGTCCACCACGAGCCCCTTGGAGGCGAAAAGGGGGCTCTCGCTCCTGCGGGAGGTGTATACCGTGGCGCTCCAGGGCCGTGGCTCGCTCCATACCCCGGCCTCGGGAAAGAGCTCGATGGCGCCTTCCGCGTCCCCGGGGCAGCCCCTGGGCCACCCTTGCTCGGGGCGCTGGGCCACCGATGCCGGCGGCGCGCCCCCTGAGACCGCAGGCAACGCCTGGCCCGGTACGTTTGGTAGGTCCCTGATCTGCATCCAAGAGCTCATATCTGGGGCATGGAAGTCATAGTTCCGTATGATATCGGTTTTTTTCAAGAATCAAGGCCCCCCAAAGGGCGGGGCGTCACCGTGAGGGCCAGCACGGTCGCCATCACTCATCTATTCCGGCCAGGTACTTGACGATCCTCTTCTTTGATTCAAGGTCGTAGATGCTGCGGATCCCGATCTCCTCCATGATGGGCGAGCCCCCCCCATGGACCCCAGCGTACTGCATCACCCCGCCCCACGCCGAACATGAGAAGTCCGATATGAAACGAAAGAGGCGATGCTGCTTCTCAGGCGGGATCTCCGGATTGCGCACGATGTACTTCTCCAGCCGATCTCTGGTGTCCGGGTTCAGCCACTCCTGCTCGAAGGGAAGTGTGGCCGGAAGGCCACCTGCCGTGGCGGCCAGGATGTCGTATTCGTGATATATGTTCTTGCCTGCCAGGTATCGACCGGTGTTGGAGTAAAGGGCCGCTGGCTCATAGATGCCTGAGGAGGTCTGCCTGCCCATCACTGCCGCGGCGATGCCAGAGGCGTAGACCAACTCGGCGATGATCATCAGTTCCGTGAGATCGTGCTGGATGTGAGCTGCCCTGCCCACACCGTTGTACTCGGCCACCAGGGCAGTGGCCCCCATGATGATGTCCGTCACTGCCGGCTTGCACCCGCAGTAGCTGTGCCGGTGGAAGTTGGCGAACAGGAGGGCCATCCGGCCCGCGAACTCCCACTCCCCGCACATGAAGACCCTCTCCCAAGGGACGAACACGTCATCGAACACCGTGAAGGAGTCCGATATGCCGAAGGTGTTCAGCGGGGCCTTCAGCTCCACCCTTGGACGCACATTGGTCACGCGGCAGATGAGCTTCACCCCCTCGGTATGTGTTGGGATGGCGAACGACACGGCATAGTCGGCCTCCTCCTCGCGCATCACCCGCGTGGGGACCACCAATATCTCGTCGGAATAAGGGCCCATGGTGTTGTGGATCTTGGCCCCCCGGACGACTATCCCGTCCTTGGTCCTCTTCACCACCCTCGTGTACATGTCCGGGTCCGACTGATCCGCAGGTCTCTTGCTTCGGTCCCCCTTCACATCTGTCTGGGCGGCATTGCCCACCAGGTCATTCCTCTGATAGTACCGCAGGAATTCGAGAAACCTGCGGTGGTAATCGGTCCCCTTGGCATCGTCTATCTCCTTGGAGACCACCCCCATGGCGTTCAAGGTATCCGTGGCCATGCACCTCTGGATGCAACCCCCGACGCGGTGGCACAGCCTGCGCGTCATCTCCTGCTTCTTGAGGAGATCCTCCACCCCTCGGTGAACATGGGTGTAGCGGCTTATCTCCTCCCCGGTCAGGTGCGATCGGGTCACGACCAGATCACGGAGTTCCGGATCCAGCGCAGCCCTGTAAGTCTCCTGCACGCAGTTGATCCCCGGGAGGAGCATGGGATCGTCCCTGTCCACCAACCTTCCGGAGACATAGACGTTCTTGGGGTAACCCCTGAGCCTCTCTAGATATGCCTCTGGGCTGATGATCGCCATCTGTGACCTCCTTGGTCTCGTGCGAGTGATGCCCCACGTAGGCACCGGATCGGGGGTGCAAGCGAGGCATGGATGCACCCCCCCGATCTGCCGTGGGACCATGGGGATGTATAGCATGTCGGATATTCGGGGGCAATGGGCCGGCCTCCCATTACCCATGGGGGCGAGACGGTGGTTGTGCATCCCTTTACATCTTGCAAAAAACATTGACGTTCCCTGACCAGGATGGCCCAGGGGGACTACATGGCCCTGGCAGCATATGGGACGGTGGGCCTGCCATTTCAACTCCGGTGCCCTGGGCTGGCACATGATGGCACGGCACTTGCATCTCGCCCCCTTGGATTCTGAGCTGTGCTGACCAAGGGAAATCTCCATTGCGACTGGAACTGCGCAAGAGGATCTTCCTCAACTTCGTCCTGCTGGTCGCCCTTTTCGGGATACTGGCCTCTCTGATGGGGGCCTTCATCATCAATCGCACGACCTTGAACGAGGCCCAGAGGAGCGTGAGCCTCAATCTGCGCTCGGCCTGGAGCGTCCTCAACAGCAAGCTCGATGAGCTGAGGGTCTTGGTGAGCGTCCTGGGAACCGGCAAGCGAGTGGCCAGCGCATTCCTAACATCAGAGGAGTACCCTTCTTACTCCGCCTCGCTCGAGGCCGCCAGGCGTCAGTGCGGCTTCGACTTCCTCTCCCTCACCGACGACAGGGGTCGTGTCATAGTCCGGACCCTGGAGCCCTACAGGACCGGGGACGATCTGTCCAACGACCCATTCGTCGGTGCGGCCCTCAAAGGGCAGGCCCTGAGTGGCTTTGCCATCCTCGGGGCAAAGAGGCTATCGATGGAAGGAGGGGATCTGGAGGAACGCGCATTCATGGCCTTCGAGCCCACGCCCAAGGCCAAGCCGCGGGCCAAGACATCGGAGTCCTCCGGCATGGCCCTCATCGCGGCGGCCCCTGCCAGGGACGAAAAGGGCAACATCGTGGGGGCCCTTTACGCCGGGATCCTGCTCAACCGCAACCATGCCTTGGTGGACCGCATCAGATCCATCGTCTTCGAGGAGAGGCTCTACGACGGCCGCCAGCTGGGCACGGTCACGATCTTCCAGTGGGACGTGCGCGTGGCCACCAACGTGGTGCTCCCCAACGGCAACAGGGCCATCGGGACCAGGGTGAGCACCGAGGTCTACGACAGGGTCCTGGAGAACAACGAGAACTGGTACGACCGGGCCTTCGTGGTGAACGACTGGTACATCAGCGCGTACGATCCCATCCACGACGTGGAGGGAAAGGTCATCGGGATACTCTACGTGGGGCTGCTGGCCAAGAAGTACGACGATATGAAGAGGGCCCTCTGGAAGCTCTACGCAGGTCTGTCCTTGGCTGTGGCCCTCGTCCTGCTGGCCGTGGGCTTCATCTTCGCGAGACGATTGACAGGATCCGTGGCGAGGCTGGCAGAGGCCGCGGGGAGGATAGCCCAAGGCAATCTCGACCTGACGGTGCCGGACCCGCCCACCGACGACGAGGTCCGGGACCTGACGCGGGCCTTCAATGCCATGGCCTCCAGCCTCCGCGACAGGGAAGAGAGGCTCAAGGCGGTCAATGCCGAGCTGGAACGCGCCAACAGCTCGCTTCAGCTCCTCAACTCCAACTACCTGGACATGCTGGGGTTCGTCTCCCACGAGCTCAAGAACACCCTGGGGGTCATCTACACATCGGCCCGGACTCTGGACATCGGACTTGTGGGACGACTGAGCGAGCCCCAGGCGGCCCTCGTCCGGGGGATCTCCCGCAGCATAGAGGCAGCGGTGGCCATGACCCGCAACTATCTGGATCTGGCCAGGATCGAGAAAGGGGAGCTTCATGTCCACCCCAAGGCCATAGACCTGGCCAAGGAGGTGGTCAACCCTGTGATGGAGGAAATGGCATCGGCCATCTCGCAGCGGGGTGTGACCGTGGAAAAGGAGATCCCGGAGGGCGTCACGGTGGAGGGCGATGCTGCCTTGCTGCGGGTGGTCTACAAGAACCTTTTGGGCAACGCCCTGAAATACGGGCGCCACCAAGGGAGGATACGGCTAGGGTTCCGGCGAGAGGGAGCTGACTATCTCTTCGAGGTCTGGAACGACGGCAGGGGCCTCTCGCCGCAGAACCTGTCCCGGCTCTTCGGGAAATTCGTGAGGTTCCATGAGGATCAGGAGACCGAGAGGAAAGGCACGGGTCTGGGACTCTTCATCACCAGGGAGATAATCGAGAAACACGGTGGAAAGATCTGGGCCGAATCGTGCGAGGGCCAATGGATAACCTTCCGCTTCACCTTGCCGGCACCAGAGGACCCAGCAAACCGTTGAATCCCCATCCTTTACAAGGTGTAAAAAATACTGGCAGACCCGGATTTGCCGCCGGGCCATGATCTCACGATCCGCCACCGAAATCCCCCGTCGTTCTGATGGGTTGATCTCCTCGCCCATCCCTGGTCTTCCTGGCACAACGGTTGCTTTTCCTCGATGGGGCGCCGAAGATGGTCCCAAATGGGTTCGTGAGCAAAGATGAGGGCGGGCTCCAAGATCTTGAAGAAGAGACAGGAGGAGAGATCCGTGCCACGAGAACGTTCCTTGGATCTGAAGGAATCGGATGAGGAGTTCACAGCGGAACAACTGGCCGCTGTGGAGGCCGTGATAGAGCGCTATAGGGAGAGCCCTGGGGCCCTCATCCCGGTCCTGGAGGATGTCCAAGAGATCCTCGGGTACCTCCCCAAGTCCATACAGCGGAGGGTGGCCCTGGGCCTTGGTATCCCTCTCAGCGAGGTCTATGGGGTGGTGACCTTCTATTCCTTCTTCACCATGGTCCCGCGGGGGAGGCATACCATCAGGGTCTGCCTTGGGACGGCCTGTTACGTCAGAGGTGGGCAGAGAAACCTCGAGGAGCTGTGCCAATGCCTCAAGGTGGCCCCTGGAGGGACAACCGATGACCGGCGATTCTCCCTGGAGACCGTCCGTTGTCTGGGGGCCTGTGGGCTCGCGCCGGCGATGGTCATTGACAACGACACCTTCCCTCAGGTCAAGCCGTCCAAGATCGGGGGGATCATTCGGGGATACGAGTGACCGGACACCGTCACGGAGGGCACCATGGGAAAGAGGACCTAAGGTAGCGGGACGATGACGCGATCTCTACGACGGGAGAAAAGAGGATGACGAACAGACTGAACCCTGAGATTTTGGCAAGGCTTTCCGAGGAGATTGCCCCGCTGTTGGCTGTGCGCCTACAAGAGGAGTTCGTCCCTGGCAGGCCCGTCTACCCGTTTCATCTCCTCGTCTGCGGCGGGACTGGATGCCATGCCACCAAGAGCCTGGAGGTGATGGCGCGCCTTCGAGAGGAGATCCAACAGAGGGGGATCCAGGACAAGGCCATAGTGGTGGAGACAGGGTGCAATGGATTCTGCGCACAAGGACCCGTGATGTCCGTTTATCCCGGGGGGATATTCTATCAGTACCTCAAACCGGAGGACGCCTCGGAGATCATAGAGGAGCATGTCCTAAAGGGATTCCCGGTGCAGAGGCTGATGTATCACGACCCGGCCACGGGCCGCCCGTTGCCACGGATGAGGGACATCCCCTTCTTCTCCCTCCAAGTGACCCGTGTCCTTCGCAACAGGGGGCTCATCGCCGCTGAGAAGATAGAGGAGTACATAGGTAGACAGGGATACCAGGCGGCGTGCAAGGCGCTCTTTCAGATGACCCCCGAGCAGATCGTCAAGGAGGTGAAGGACTCCGGCCTGAGGGGCAGGGGCGGGGCCGGGTTTCCCACAGGTATGAAGTGGGAGTTCGCTGCCAAGTCCAAAGGGGACGTCAAGTACGTCCTTTGCAACGCCGACGAGGGGGACCCTGGGGCGTTCATGGACCGAAGCGTCCTGGAGGCGGATCCCCATGCCGTCCTGGAGGGGATGATCATAGCGGCCAAGGCCATAGGGGCTCACCAGGGCTACATATATTGCCGCGCCGAGTATCCCTTGGCCGTCAAGAGGTTGAACATAGCCATAGCTCAGGCCAGGGACTACGGCCTCCTGGGAAGGGATATCTTGGGGTCTGGGTACGACTTCGATCTCGAGATCTATCGCGGGGCTGGGGCCTTTGTGTGCGGAGAGGAAACGGCGCTCATGACGTCCATCGAGGGGAAGAGGGGGATGCCCAGGCCCAGGCCCCCCTTCCCCGCCATCCAGGGCCTCTGGAAGAAGCCGACGGTCCTGAACAACGTGGAGACACTCGCCAGCATCCCACAGATCATCCTCAACGGCGGCAAGTGGTATGCGGACATCGGGACCCTGCGGAGCAAGGGGACCAAGATCTTCGCCCTCACCGGTGACATCAATAACGTGGGGCTCGTTGAGGCCCCCATGGGCATGTCCTTGGGGACCATCATTTACGACATCGTGGGGGGCATCGCAAAGGGAAAGAAGTTCAAGGCAGCCCAGTTGGGAGGGCCTTCGGGGGGGTGCATCCCGGCGCAGCATCTCAATGCACCGGTCGATTACGAATCCATAACCCAGCTCGGTGCCATCATGGGATCGGGCGGGATGATCGTGATGGACGAAGACAAGTGCATGGTGGATGTGGCGCGCTTCTTCATGGAGTTCTGTCAGGACGAGTCATGCGGCAAGTGCACACCATGCCGGGTGGGCACCCAGAAGATGCTGGAGATCCTCACCAGGATATGCCAGGGGAGGGGAAAGGAGGGGGACATCGAGACCCTGGAGCGATGGGCCGCCATCATCCAGAATACGGCCCTGTGCGGTCTGGGGCAGACCGCCCCGAACCCGGTGCTGTCCACCTTGCGTTATTTCCGGCACGAGTACGAGGCGCATATAAAGGAGAAGAGGTGCCCTGCCGCGGTGTGCTCGGCCATGTTCAAGGCCCCTTGCATCCACACCTGCCCAGTGGAGATGGATATCCCCAGTTACGTGGCCTTGGTGAGGGCAGGGCGTCTGGACGATGCCTACAAGGTCCTTCTCAAGACCAACCCTTTTCCCAGCGTGTGCGGCCGTGTGTGCGATCACAAGTGCGAGATGAAGTGCAGGCGATCCACCCTCGACGAACCTGTCAACATCAAGTACCTCAAGCGGTATATAACGGACAATGCCAAGAGGCCCTCGGTGGAGAGGGTGCCTGTGACCCGAAGGGAGAGGATCGCTGTTGTGGGGGGTGGGCCCTCTGGGATGAGTGCCGCCAGGGAGTTGGCCTTGAGGGGGTACGCGGTCACGGTCTTCGAAGAGCTCCCTGAGGCCGGGGGTATGCTCTGGTGGGGCATCCCGGAGTACAGGCTCCAGAGGGATATCCTCAAGGCGGAGATAGAGGCGATCTTGGCCTTGGGGATAGAGCTGCGATGCAACACGCGAGTGGGGAGGGATGTCTCCTGGGAGGACCTCAAGAGGGACTTCGATGCCATCTACCTGGCCATCGGGGCTCACAAGAGCATGAGGCTCGGGGTGGAGGGCGAGGAGTTGGAAGGTGTCTCGGGGGCGGTGGAGTTCCTCCGGGAGGTGAACCTGGGCAAGAGGCCTCGCTTGGGGAGGCGAGTAGCGGTCATAGGAGGTGGCAACTCGGCGGTGGATGCTGCCCGCACTGCCAAGCGGCTCGGGGCCCAGGAGGTGACCATCCTCTATCGGAGGCTCAGGCCCGACATGCCTGCCCAGGAGGAGGAGATCAGGGCGGCCGAAGAGGAGGGGGTTAGGATAGAGTACTTGGTCGCCCCCATCCGGTTCGCGGGCGAAAACGGCCGGCTGCGAGAGGTGATCTGTCAGCGTATGACCCTTGGGGAGTTCGATGCCACCGGGAGGCGAAGGCCAGTGCCCCTCCCTGGGGATGAGTATTCGGTGGAGGTGGAGCAGGCCCTGGTGGCCATCGGCCAGACCCCCGATACAGGGCCCCTTTCCGGACTGGGTGAGGTGAGGATCTCCAAATTCGGACTCATCCAGATCCAGGGAGGCAGCAAGAGCCGGGCCAGCGAGGCCATGATCTTCGCCGGTGGGGACGCCGTCACTGGACCCGACACTGTGATAGGTGCCATCGCCGCTGGCAAGCGGGCAGCCCGGGAGATGGACGAAGCCATAAGGGCGCGAAACGGCGAGCCGCCCTATGTCTCGCCGCCAGAGGAGGAGATCGATGTGCCTTTGCTCATCGACGAGGAGGTGCAACCCAAGGCCAGGGCCCACATGCCGGAGGTGCCGGCTACGGAAAGGATACGGGACTTCCGGGAGGTGGAACTAGGCTTCACCCACGATATCGCTGCCGAGGAGGCCACCCGTTGTCTCAGGTGCGATTACAAGGAAGGCTGAGTGCGTCACACCGGCCCCGAGGGGCTGGCCTGAGGGGCCGGGAACACTCGTGGCCAGAGGAGATCCGATGGAAGAAAAGGCCAAGATAAGACTCACCATCGATGGTAAAGAGGTCACGGTAGATGAAGGCACCACCATCCTGGAGGCGGCCGTCGCCAACGATATCCGCATCCCGACCCTGTGCCACCACCCCGCCCTCTCCAGCTGGGGAGGATGCAGGATGTGCGTGGTGGAGGTCGATGGTGCCCCGAGGCTCGTGGCGAGCTGTGTCATGCCCGTGCGTGAGGGGATGCAGGTGGTGACCTCCAACCCGAGGATCATCGAGGCACGCCGCACGATCCTCGAGTTCCTCTTCGCGGAGAGGAACCATTACTGCATGTTCTGCGCCCAGAGTGGGGATTGCGAGCTCCAGAACCTGGCCTACGAGCTCCAGATGGACCACCTGACCGTGACCCCTTCCTTCAATCGCTTCCCCGTGGATGCGACCAACGAGTACATGGTCCTGGACCATAACCGATGCATCCTGTGCGGCAGGTGCGTGAGGGCTTGCCGGGAGCTGGCCGGCAACTATGTCCTGAACTATCAGGGAAGGGGGGCCAGGTCGCTCGTGTGCAAGGACCTCAACGAGCTGACCGAGGACTCCTCGTGCGACGCATCCGGGGTGTGCATGCAGGTCTGTCCCACCGGGGCCATCTTCAGTCGGTATCGCACCCATTACGCGGTGAAGGGCAAGGAGAAGGCACTGGAGACAAGGGAGTCATTCTGCCCCCAGTGCGGGCTGTTGTGCCCGACGGTGGTCTCGGTACGGGACAACAGCCTCGTCAAGATAGACGGGGTCCTGGACAGGGAGCGCCCGGACAGGGGCCAGCTTTGCCGAAGGGGCCGCTTCGAGCCACTGAAGAGCGGAGGCAGACGTCTCACGGCCCCTATGATCCGGGGGTGGGACGGCAAGTGGATCAAGGCCGGATGGGAGATGACGTTGGATCTGGTCTCGGAGCGGCTTTCCTCCATCAAGCAGCAAAGGGGGGGAGACCGGATCTTCGGCCTGGTCTCAGCTCTATGCTCCAGTGAGGAGATGCTCCTCTTCAGGGATCTGATGACGAAGGGCTTCGATGCGGGTTACCTGGACAGCCTCGGAGAGAATCACACGGGGACCATGGCCCGCGCATGGAGCGAGCTGAAGAAGGGCTTTCTTGCCCTGAGAGAGGCCCCGTGGAAACGGATTGCCGAGGCGGACGTGATCATGTTCGTTGGGGCGACGAACCTCGACACCCAACCCATACTCTTCTCCTTGGCGCGAAGGGGACTGATGGAGAGGGGGACGAGGATCGTGACCGTAGGCCCCACAGATGTGATGAGTCCCTGGAGCACTCTCTACCTCCCTATGAAGAAGGCTCGGGAGGCCTTCCTGATGAAGGCGATGCTGGTAGAGGTGATGGCTGCTACCCCAGGGCCGGTGCGCGGCCCCCATTGGAGGAAGATCGAGCAGAGAATAGGCGATGTGAAGCCGTCCGAGATGCTGAGGAAGTCGGGGTTGGACGGGGGGGGTATGGAGGCCCTCAGGGAAGCCGCGCGCCTTTGGCTCCAGGCCAAGTCCCCCATGGTCGTCGCCGGGGACGCCCTCACTGGCATCGAGGACCCGGAGGCCCTGGTGCTCCTCGCATACCTGGCCCTGCTCAAGGGCCTCCTGCCGGAGAACACCTTGAGGATGATCGTCCTGAAACCCGGGGGGAACCTGGCCGCGGCCATGAAGTTGGGGATCCTCCCCAACGGAAAGGCCCCGACAATCCCTTGGTCCGCAGGACTCATCCTCTTGGGCGGAGAGGAGGCATCGGACCCTGGCCTCCTCAAGCGCCTCAAGGCAACGGAGTTCCTAGCCGTGATGAGCCCTTATGTCCCGGAGGCGCTCGCTGAGCGTGCCCACGTCCTCATCCCCAAGCCCTCTTGGCTCGAAGAGCAGGGGACATACACCTCCCTTGAAGGGAGGGAGGCGAGATTGGTTCAAGCGGTCCTGAGACCCGCAGACGGGGTGCAGGGCTCGTTGGAGACCCTCTTCGGACTTGCAAGAAGGGCCCGGCTCAGACTCGATTACGAAGGCTTGGAGTACCTGAGGAAACAGGCCCTGGAGGAGATGAACCTGGCGATCTGGGCGGACACCAGGAGGAGAAACGGAGGCTGAGGGATGACGAGACCCAAGGTTGCGACAGTCTGGCTCGAGGGGTGCGCGGGATGCCACATGTCTTTCCTGGACCTGGACGAGGCCCTCTTGGAGGTCCTGAAGGCAGTGGATCTCACTGTCTCGCCCATAACCGACTTCAAGGACTACGAGTTCCCTGAGTTGGCCGTGGGGATCATCGAGGGAGGCATCGGCAACGCCGAACAAGAGGAGATCGCCCACAGGCTTCGCAGGAGCTGCAAGGTGCTGGTAGCCTGGGGGGACTGCGCGGTATTTGGCGGCATCAACACCATGCGCAACTGGATCCCCAAGGATGAGGTACTCAGATGCGGCTATTGCGAGACCGCCAGCACCGTGGATGGGGTGATCCCTCAAGACCAGGAGCTTCCTCCCCTTCTGGAAAAGGTCCTGCCTGTCAATGAGGTGGTCCCGGTGGATGTCTACGTCCCAGGCTGTCCCCCCTCTCCAGAGGGGATCGCCTATGCCCTCCAGCAGATCCTCCAGGGGGGGGTGCCGGTGCTGCCGGCGACCATGATGCACTTCGATTGAGGAGGTCCACCATGCCCGCGCTCAAGAGGATCACCATCAACCCCATCACCCGTCTCGAGGGGCACGGTAAGGTCACCATAGACCTGGATGCCCAGGGGGAGGTGGCGGACGCCCGTTTTCACGTCACACAGTTCAGGGGGTACGAACGGTTCTGCCAGGGCAGACCCTTCGAGGAGATGCCAGTCATCACCCAGAGGATATGCGGTATCTGCCCGGTGAGCCATCAGTTGGCATCTGCCAAGGCATGCGACGCCATACTGGGGGTGAGCATACCGAGGACCGCCTGGCTCCTCAGGGAACTCATGCACATGGGCCAGTACATCCAGTCCCACGCCCTCCATTTCTTCCATTTGGCGAGCCCCGACCTCCTCCTGGGTTGGGACTCCGATCCTGCGGTCAGAAACGTGGTGGGGGTCATCGGGTCGTTCCCGGATGCGGCCCTCAAGGGGATCCGCCTGCGCAAGTTCGGTCAGGAGATCATAAGCGCCATCGGAGGCAAGAAGATCCACCCGGTATTCGCCCTCCCCGGAGGGGTGAGCGACGCCCTCTCCCAGGGAGACAGGGATCGTCTCCTGGGTGGCTTCGCCGAGGCATATTCCACCTGCCAGCTCGCCTTGGGCCTGTTAAAGGAGTGGTTCAGCGCCCATAAGGAAGAGGCCATGAGCTTCGGGGCCTTCCCTTCATGCTACGCCGGGCTCGTGGACCAAGGGGGCAACCTCACCCTCTATGACGGTAGGCTGAGGGTCAAGGACAGCCAAGGGGGCATCCTCGCGCAGTTCGACCCTTCGGCCTATCTGGACTTCATTGGTGAGAAGGTGGAGCCTTGGTCTTACCTCAAGTTTCCCTTCCTGAGGTCCAAGGGATACCCCGACGGATGCTACCGCGTGGGCCCCCTGGGGCGTGTCAATGTCTCTGACGGATTCCCAACACCCAAGGCCAACGAGGAACTGAGGGAGTTTCGGGGCCTTGCGGCAAACGGGATCCTGGAGAGCTCGCTCCTCTATCACTGGGCCAGGCTCCTGGAGTTGCTCTATGCCTTGGAGAGGGCCGAGGAGATACTCCAGGACGATCGCATATGCGATACCGATGTCAGGGTCACCGCATCGCCAGCCAATGGGGAAGGGGTGGGGGTTATAGAGGCCCCCAGGGGGACCCTGATCCACCATTACTGGGTCGATGCTCATGGGGTGGTGGAAAAGGTGAACCTCATCGTGGCCACAGGTCACAACAACATCGCCATGAACCTCGCCGTCAAGGATGTGGCCAGGCGCCACATAAGGGGAGGGAAGGTGACCGAAGGCATCCTCAACAGGGTCGAGGGGGCCATCCGATGCTACGACCCCTGTCTCTCCTGCTCCACCCACGCCGTGGGCCAGATGCCACTTCTCCTCGCGGTTCGGGATGCCCAGGGGAGGTTGCTCTATGAGCTGCGAAGGGACGGATAGGGCCAAGGGCCCCAGCGTGTGTGTCATCGGGTTCGGCAACCCCCAAAGGAGGGACGACGGCATCGGGCCATACATCCTCTCACGGCTCGACGGGGCCTTCGCCGGGACCGAGGTGGTTAGGACCATCTCATGCCACCAACTCGTCCCGGAACTCCTGGAGGAGACCGAGGCCGCGGATCTCCTCCTCTTCATAGATGCATCAACCGTGCAGGTGCCGGGTGGATGGCAATGGACGGAGGTCGAGCCGGATCTCCGGCAGTGGCATTTCGTCACCCATCAACTGACGCCCTCCTTCTTCCTGGGGCTCGCCGATTCCGTGTACAAGAGGCACCCCGTGACATGGCTGGTCTCGGTGCAAGGGGACGACTTCGACCTGGGCGAGGGGCTGAGCCCCGGGGCCAGGGCGAGGGCCATCGGGGCTGCGGATGAGATCGTAGCCTTTGTGCAGGAGTGGATATCCCTCAGGCATGGCGTTTTCCTTGCATTGAGGGAGAGGTTGATCCAGAATCTGGCAGGATGATCCCCCAGAGGGAGGATCTATGGAGGTATAAATGGGCACCGGGGCGGACATACTCATCATCGATGATGACAGGGACTTGGTGAATTCCATCCGGATCATACTGGAGAGCCGCAATTACAGCGTGAGGACGGCCTTCAACGGGAAAGAGGGGTTCCAGAGGATACAGGAGAAGGTGCCCGACCTCATCGTCCTGGATGTCATGATGTCCACAGACACCGAGGGGTTCGACCTGGCCTACAGGCTCAGGAGCAACCCCGCGTACCAGAAGGTCCCCATCGTCATGACCACCGGCTTCCCGCAGAAGATGGCCGAGGAGGGGCCCGAGAGATTCCAGCACATCCTGGGAGAGGACTGGCCCGTGTCGCAGTTTCTCGAGAAACCGGTGGACCCTGAGGAGCTCCTTTCCACCGTGGAGGCCCTGTTGGGGGAGGCCGAAAAGGGGTGAGCCGGGGGGCAGCCTGGGAAAGAACCCCGTCATGAGAGTCGGCTACGAGCTGATCAGAGAGCAACTCTTCTTTCGAAAGGAGTTGAGGGAAAGGGTATTCTGGTTCATAAAGCTGAGATGGGCCGCCATAGGATTCGGCCTCGCCGGGTGCTGGGCCACGCACCTGCTGGGCCAGACCCTCCCCCTCCTACCCCTCAACCTGATCTTCCTCGGCATAGCGGCTTACAACGGTGTATTCCTCGTCATAGGCAGGAGGCTGGAGTCCTTCAAACCGCACGAGGTGGGGCCTTTTCAGCTATTCGCTCACGCCCAGATCACCATTGATCTGCTGGCCCTTTACCTGGTCATATATTTCACCGGCGGGACCGCTAGCCCCCTGCTGATCTTCGTCATCTTCCACATCATCCTGGCCGGGATATTGCTCTCCCCCCTCAGCTGTTATCTCTACGGCGTCTTGGTCATCCTCTTGCTCGGGGCCCTCATCATGGTACAGGAATCGGCCCTCCTGCCCCGACAGGCCATAGTCATCATGGGCCCACCCTATCCGTACGGGGGGGGGAGGCCAGGGGCGGTGATACTCTTCATGACCATGGCAGGCGCAGTGCTGGTCTCAGCGTTTCTCGTCACCACCATCAAGGTCTCCCTCAGGTCCAAGGGAAGGGAACTCCTCAGTGTGTCCAAGGAGCTCGATTCCACCAACGCCAAGCTCACCGCCTTGTACAGCATGGTCAAGGAGATGGGGGCACGCACCGATCTCAAGGAGCTCATGGACTCAGCCACGCGGCAGGCCGCACAGATCATGGGCGTCAAGGCCTGTTCCATAAAGCTCCTGGACGACCGGAGGCAGGCCCTGAGGTTCGCATCCACATACGGATTGAGCGAGGACTACCTGTCCAAAGGCAGCGTGGACGTGGACAAGAGCCCCATCAACAAGAAGATACTGGAGGGATCACCTTACGTCATAGGGCGTATAGAGGAAAAGGACTACTTCCAGTACCCCGAGGACATCCGCAAGGAGGGAATCGCCTCCTTGCTCTGTCTGCCTCTGAAGGCCGAGAAGATGATCCTCGGCGTCTTCTGTGTGTACAGCCATGAGACCTATCACTTCACGGACGATGACATTGAGTTCTTCTCCCTCATGACCGACCTGACGGCCATGGCCATAGAGCGGCTCAGGACCGAGAAGACCAAGTCCTGGTTCATGATGAAGGCCGCGCATCAGCTTCGTTCCCCTTTGAACGCCGTGTACAGCATGCTGAGGCTCCTGGGCAGGGGATATCTGGGCCCCCTGGACGAGAGGCAGCGAGAGGTCCTGGAGAGATGCGAGGCGAGGGTGAAGGGGCTGGGGAGCCTCATAAACGACCTCCTCAGGGTCGGTCAGGGCAGGATGGACTCTGTCAAGACAGAGATGCACCCCGTGGACCTCGCAGCCCTGATGGCACCCTTGATAAGCGCCTACCACTCACAGGCCGCTGAAAAGGGTCTGGAGATGACATTCGAGACCCAAGGCCCGGTGCCCCTGGTGCTGGGAGACGAGAGGCTCCTGGGTGAAGTCATCACGAATCTCCTATCCAACGCCATCAAGTACACCCCCAGTGGCGGCGCGATCCGGGTCGGCCTCAACGCGGTGAATGGACAGTGGGTGCGGCTCGAGGTGACGGACACAGGGATAGGCATCAGCGACGAAGAGATCCCCAAGCTCTTCTCTGAGTTCTTCCGGGGAGAAAAGGCAAAGGCCTTGGAGGAACAGGGAACAGGCCTGGGTCTGGTCATCGTCAAAGAGATCATGGATGCCCTGGGAGGCACGGTCCAGGTCAAGAGCGAGGAAGGCCAAGGGACCACCTTCATCTGTCTGCTGCCCACCGCCCCTTCCCATTGAAGCATCCCCGAGGACGAGGATCTCGACCCCGATGAGCTAATCAGGCCAAAGCGGAGCGACGCCTTCTCCTCCCCGTGCCGGGCCTGCAAGGCCGGGCATCGACCCCACAGCCTCCTTGTCCTGGAGCATGACGAGCCGCTATGGTAACATCTGTTCATGGGCTCGACGGAAACTGAGCAGAGACTGCAAGACAAGAGGCCTGGCTATCATGAGAAAGGTCAAGGTGGAGAGGGCCGTTGGGATGGTACTGGCGCACGACATCACTCGTATCGTCCCCGGCGAGTTCAAAGGGGTGGGGTTCAAGAGGGGGCATGTCGTGACCGAGGAGGACATCCCGGAGCTCCTCAAACTCGGAAAGCAATCGCTCTTCGTCATGAATCTGGGGAACTCTCGCCTACATGAGGATGAGGCCGCCACGAGGATCGCTCGGGCCATAAGCGGGGACGGCGTGCGCTGGACGTCCCCCAGCGAGGGAAAGAGCGCCCTGGTGGCCACCCGGGAGGGCCTGCTCAGGGTGAATCCCTCGGCCCTCCTGAGGATCAACAGGATGGGGGACATCATCGTCTCCACCCTCAAGACCGACTCCCCGTGCAACGATGGGCAGACCGTGGCGGCGACCCGGATCATCCCTCTGACCATCTCCAAGAGGAGGATCGAGAGGCTGGAGCTTATGGCCGACAGGTTCAGGCCGATCATCGAGGTGCGTCCCTACAGGAGGCTCAAAGTGGGGGCCGTGGTCACCGGCTCGGAGATCTTCGAGGGCCTCATAAAGGACGAGTTCGACCGATATGTGGGGCAAAAGCTGTCCCACTATGGGTGCCAGCTCCAGAGGAAGGTCGTGGTGAGAGACGACCCATCCGCCATCTCCCGTGCCATAACAGGGCTGAAGGAGCTCGGCTGCGAGCTCATCGTGACCACAGGAGGCCTCTCGGTGGACCCAGACGACGTCACCAGGAGGGGTGTGAGGATGACTGGGGCGAGGATCGTCATCTACGGGACCCCCATCCTGCCGGGCGCCATGTTCCTTTACGCCCGACTGGATGGCACGCCGATCCTTGGGCTGCCGGCATGCGTCTATTATCACCCCACCACCATCTTCGACCTCATGTTGCCTCGTATCCTGGCCGGGGTGGAGATCACCAGGGATGATGTCGCAGCCATGGGGCACGGAGGGCTGTGCATGAACTGCCCCGAGTGCAGGTACCCCATCTGTCCATTCGGCAAGTGATGGATTCGTGCGGTGCGGATCGGCGCGAAGAAAGACCAGAATCCGCTCGGAGGGGGTCCGGCCCTGGCCCTGGTCTGGAACGTCCTGTGTTGGGATGCCATGCGTTCGGGTCTCACCTTGGGGTCCTTCGGCCCGGAAGCAACCCTTTTTGCCGCAGGTGCGGGTCCAAGCCCACCCTGCACGCAGGGGCAATCGGGCAGCTGTCCTGAGCGAGCAGCAAGGGATATGGGGCTGCCTCTCCATGACCCTTGTCGCGGCCGAAGGAAGAGCTAGGAGGAGCAGGCGTGTCTGGTAGGGCTTTGAGGGATCTCGTCGTCGGCATAAAGGGCGCTGGGGAGATGGCCAGCGCGGTGGCCTGGAGGCTTTTCATGGCCAACATCAAGAGGGTCTTCATGATGGAGATCCCTCAGCCATTGGCCGTGAGGAGGGGGGTGTGTTTCTGCGAGGCCGTCCACCAAGGGGGGAAGCTGGTGGAGGGGGTGGAGGCGGTGCTGGCCACGGATCACCATGAGTTCGAGCGGGCATGGGAGGCCGGGATCATGGCCGTGGTGGTGGACCCCGAATGGACCTCGGTCCAAGAGGTGCACCCTGATGTCCTCGTGGACGCCATCCTGGCCAAGAGGAACCTAGGGACATCCATGGCACAGGCCCCCCTGGTCATCGGCCTGGGACCAGGGTTCGTGGCCGGCACAGACGTCCATCTGGTCGTGGAGACCAACCGCGGGCATCACCTTGGGAGGATCATCTCCAAAGGGGAGGCAGAGCCGGACACCGGGGTGCCGGGCGAGATAGGCGGCTTCGCTGCCGAGAGGGTCCTGAGGGCCCCGGCATCCGGGGTGTTCGAGGCCGCCATGGAGATCGGCGACAGGGTGAGGCGGGGAGATCTGGTGGGTTACGTCCAGGGCGAGGAGGTCAGGGCAGGGGTGGATGGCGTGATCAGGGGGCTCATCCGTCCCGGGACCCCCATCGAGAAGGGCGTGAAGATAGGCGACGTGGACCCTCGGGGGGACGTCAGCTACTGCAACACGATCTCGGACAAGGCCAGGGCAGTGGCAGGATCCGTGCTCGAGGCCATCCTCAGGATCTACAATGTGTGATGCGGGGCCTCTGAGCCGAGCCCTGATGCTGAGAGATTCGGGGATAGTGAGCATCGTCGGGGCGGGCGGGAAGACCACGCTCATGTTCAGGCTCGCCAGGGAGTTGTCCGGGGCCGGCCACAAGGTGCTCACCACCACCACGACCAAGGTCATGATGCCCACCTCGCATCAGGCCCGTGTCGTGATCATCGAGGCCCGACCTGCGGAGGTCCTGGAGAAGGCGAGGTCCGCTTTGGTCCGAGAGCACCACGTGTTCGCCGGATCCGGGCCTCACGGAAGCCAGGGGAAGATCTCGGGCTTCGAACCTGAGGCCATCGATGCTTTTTGGGCGAGCGGCCTCTTCCGATGGGTCCTCGTGGAGGCCGATGGGGCGGCCCAGAGGCCCCTCAAGGCCCCAGCCGCCCACGAACCGGTCATCCCCATCGACTCCCGATGGGTGATAGCGGTGGCCGGCATGGACGCCATCGGTAGACCCCTGGATGACGCCTCGGTCTTCAGGCCAGGGCTCTACTGTTCGATAACCGGTCTGAGAGGGGGCGAACCCATCACCCATGAGTCGGTGGCCATGTCCATCCTCCACCCCGCGGGCGTAATGCGCGGCTCCCCTCCAGGGGCAGTGCGCTGTCTTTTCCTCAACAAGGTCGAAGGGCCCGAGCGGCTCTCCGCGGCACGAAGGATAGTGCGGTTTCTCTCTGGCGCACGGGGCAACAGACCCAGCAGGGTCGTGATCGGCACCGCCATGGGGGACCCACCCGTGGCGGAGTATCACGACCTGTGATGCCATAGGAGTGAACCATGAAGGACCCCTTTTCTCAGATCCAGGATCTCATGCATCAGGGCAAGGGCGTGGCCTTGGCCAGGATCATCAGACAGGTCGGATCGGCCCCGAGGTCCATAGGCACGAGATGCCTCGTCCTCGATGACGGATCCCTGGTGGGGACCATAGGAGGGGGACGTCTGGAGCACGAGGTCCTGAGGGGGGCCAGGGAGGCCCTGAGCTCCCAAAGGAGCCGGATATTGCACTTCGAGCTCACCGGAAGGGACGTGGCCGAGACCGAGATGCTTTGCGGAGGCATAGTGGACGTGTTCATCGAACCCCTGATCCCAGGAGACGCCGAGGCGCAGGAGGTCTTCGCGGCTGTGCGGAGGCTCATCTCCGAGGGGAGACACGGGGCGCTCCTCACCCGGATCCAGGACGGAGTTTCGGCCCAGCAGGGCCTCCCCAGACTCCTCCTCCAGGAGGGGGCGTCCATGGTGGGGAGCACCGAGGGCTTCCCGCAGGAGATCCAAGGGGACCTGGAGGGGCTCCTCGCGGCTAGGAGGCCCAGGTTGTTGGAGGGCAAGGGGCAGGGGGCCTCGGTCTTTCTCCAGCCCATAAGGCCCGAGGATGTCCTCTATCTCTTCGGTGCGGGCCACATATCCACCTTCGTGGCACCCCTGGCCAAGATGGTCGGGTTCCGGGTGGCAGTCATAGACGATCGCGAGGAGTTCGCCAACAGGGAACGGTTCCCCAACGCCGACGAGATCCTCGTGAGCTCCATCCCCGAGGCCTTTGAGCAGATCCCTTGCACCCCCTCCTCCTATTTCGCCATCGCCACCAGGGGGCACGTCCACGACCACGCCGCCCTGAGAGGCGCCCTTCAGCGCGACGCGGCCTACGTCGGGATGATAGGCAGCAAACGGAAGAGGGACCTGATCTACGAGTCCCTGTTGCGGGAGGGGGTCCCCGAGGAGGAGATCAGGAAGGTCCATTCGCCCATAGGCCTGCCCATCGGTGCCGAGAGCCCGGAAGAGATCGCCGTAAGCATCGTGGCCGAGCTCATCAAGGTAAGGGCCGAGAAGGAGAGGCGTTGATCTCCAGCGATGGGTTTCCAGACTGCCGTGCAGACACGCCCGACCACTGCATCAGCCCCATGAGGGCGCCTCAGTTGGAGGTGCTGTCCGGAAGGCCGATGGCTTTGTGTTCATAGTCGCTTGAAAAGGTGCTATCTTGTTGCATAGACGCGGGGGGCTGGAAGGGAAATACGTCCCGGTTTATCCATGAGGCGCCGCACATTCAAGATCCGTCGCAAGATAATCGTTACCTTTCTCTCTTGTATCCTGTGCGTCCTGATATTCGCCATATTCAGCTACCGAATTCATGGGGAGATCGGAAAGCGGCTGGGGATATTGGAACAAGCCGATGATCTCTACCAAGAAGTCCTGGAACTCAGAAGGTTCGAGAAGAACTTCTTTCTTTACAAAGAACCCTCAAGCCTCGGCCAGGCGATGTTTCACGCCAACCGGCTCGAAGGGATCTTCTTGGCGTACGAACACGAATTGGTCGGAACCAAGGAAGATGCCGGGGCCTCAAGATTCGCTCGCGTAGTGGAAGATTACAAGCGTATCCTTTCCCAGGTAGATGCGGACTCCCACTCTTGGATGTCGTCTTCCGGTACGCCGAGGCTCATGGCTATGGAGGAGTCCCTTCGCGGCCTCGGCCAGAACCTCTTGGAGACAGCGAAGGGTTGGGCGACGGCACAGCGTATCGCCATAGATCGGTTATCACAGAGGGCGATTCACCTCTTCCTGGTATCCGTGCTGGTCTTCGCAGCGCTGGGAGTAGGCTTGGCATTCTATGTCGCCAAGTTGCTTGTTCGACCCTTGGATCAGATGCAGCAGACAATGGAGAGGATCGCTCAAGGGGACTTCTCCCTCCTTCCAGAGACAGGAACGAGGGCGGCAGAGTCCCTGAGCCTTGCCAAGGCCTTCAACAGGATGATTAAGGAATTGGAAGAGCGTCATGAACAGCTTTTACAGTCCCGCAAGATCGCAGCCATAGGGACTCTTACATCCGGGATAGCCCACGAGCTGAATAACCCATTGAACAACATCGTGCTGACCGCTGAAGCCCTTAGAGATGATTTCCGAGAGCTCAAGGAAAAGGAGATCCTTTCCATGATCCAGGACATATTGTCACAGTCGGAGAGGGCATCCGAAATCGTACGTGCCCTGCTCGATTTCTCACGCTCCGAGCGAAAAGAAATGGAGGAGTTGTCTATCGGGGTATTGGTCAATGAGACTTTGAGGCTCGTCCAGAACCAAATCATGTTGTCCGGGATCGAACTGCAGGTCCTGATCCCTTCGGACATCCCTATGATATTCGGCGAACGCAACGGCCTCCAGCAGGTCTTCTTGAACCTTTTTATCAACGCGATCCAGGCCATGCCCGATGGAGGTGTCTTGAAAGTGACTGCCTTCGGGTCGGACAAGGGCCAGGGCGTCACCGTAGAGGTCGCGGACACCGGAGTTGGTATTGCGCCTGAGAACATCCCTCGAATCTTCGATCCTTTTTTCACCACCAAACAAGTGGGGCGAGGTACGGGCCTAGGGCTCTCAGTCACTTACGGTATCGTGGAAAAACACGGAGGCACAATAGGAGTGCGAAGCGAAGTCGGTAAGGGTACAACCTTCACCGTGAGCTTGCCTGCGCGACAGCTCAGATGAGTTCGCAGTGATTGTGGGGAGCTTGATGCGAATCGCCGTAGTGGATGACGAGGAGATCGTTCAAAAAAGGCTCAGGGCCGCCCTCGAGAAAGACGGCCACGGAGTGGAGACATACAGCTCGGGCGAGGAACTCCTGAGGGAGATGGGGGAATCCGTATTCGATCTAGTGTTCCTGGACGTGATCCTGCCCGGCCTGGACGGGATGGAGGTGCTCAAGCGTATCAAACAGAACTCCCCTGAAAGCGAGGTCATCTTGATCACCGGCAGGGCCTCGATTTCCTCCGCTGTGGAAGCGGTGAAGCTCGGGGCCTTTCATTATGTCTCTAAGCCCTTGAGGCTTGAGGAACTCAGGAATCTGGCCCGACAAGCCTTGGACCAGAAGAGATTGCGTGAGGAGAACCGACGCCTTAGAGCACGCCTGGATCCCAGAGACGGTTGGGGTGAGGTGATCGGGATCAGCCCGAAAATGAAGGAAGTCTTCGAAATAGTCAGGAAGGTGGCTCCCCTTGACTGTAATGTATTGATCCAGGGACAGACCGGAACCGGGAAGGAGTTGGTTGCCAGGGCGATACACCGTGAAAGTCCCCGCAGGGATCAGCCCTTCGTGGCCTTCAACTGCGGTGGGTTCACCGAGGAGCTCATCTCCAGCGAACTCTTTGGTTACGAACGCGGGGCCTTCACAGGGGCGGTGGCCACAAAGATTGGACTGTTGGAGACGGCGCATCGTGGAACGGTGTTCATGGACGAGATCGGGGACATGCCTCTGTCCATGCAGGGCAAGCTCTTGCGGGTCATACAGGAAAAAAGGATCTATCGTGTGGGTAGCAATCGATCCATTCAGCTTGACGTACGGTTTATCACGGCAACGAACAGGGATCTTAAGCGCGCCGTGTCTGATGGAAGGTTTCGTGACGATCTGTTGTTCCGTCTGAATGTAGTGGCCATAACGCTGCCACCCTTGGCCGAACGCAGAGAAGACATCCCTTTACTGATCCAGCATTTCATTTCTGTGTATAGGGAAAAATTTCGGAAGTCCATAAGGGGAATAGAGCCCGTGGCGAGGGAAGCCCTCCTGAACTACGCTTACCCGGGAAATGTCCGAGAGCTTCAAAATATTATCGAAAGGGCTGTGGCCCTAGCCGAGGAGGAGTATTTGGCCATGAAGGACCTCCCTCCTGACCTTCAGGCGCAGGCTGGCGCCGCCATACAGGCGTGGACCACGTTGCAGGAACACGAGCGAGAATACATCGGGCAGGTCCTTCGGTCTACAAGGTACCGCATAGGGGAAGCGGCGCGGATCCTTGGCCTCCCGCGGACCACCCTATGGCGCAAGATGAAAAAGCTGGGCTTCTCCGGGTCCTGAGCCCAAATCATGGTGCAAAACAGGTCCTGCCTTTCATAGTCCTGGCTTCCCAGCGTTCCATTTTGAAACAGGGCCCTTGACAATAACACTCGGTACCAAGAAAGGCCTATCAAAGTGAAACAATCTCCGGCACTCCTTGCTCCCGCAAATCTCTATCAGTATCAAACTATTGGGGTTTTCTCTATGGCACGGCTGCTGCAATAGCACAGAGCATGCGGCTCTCTACCAAGAAGGTCTTGCTCGCCATCCGTGCGGGGCGGTTTCGAGAAGGGGCTATCTCATATGCAGTGGAGCTAGCGTCACGCATGAACCTGTCCCTGGTCCTGATGTTGGTGAGCAGTGGGAAGACCAGCGCCAAGCCCCACGAGGCCCTGGGGCGATCGTGGGTTGACCGGCTTATGAAGCAGTGCCAAGACCACGGAGTGACCGTCGAGCTGTTTATCGGGGCTGGTCCGTTGTGCGAAGAGGTGCTTCGATTCGTGGGCACTGATCCTGCAACGGAATTCGTCGTGATGGACCTTTCCGACGCTACCACGCCCCCCGGCTCGGTCGAGGATCCCGTGGAGGCCTTGCAGCGACTTGGAGAAGAGTTCGAAGGGGAAGTCCTGCTCGTGCCAAGTCGCGGAAGGATCCTGAGGCTCAAAGACGTTTCCTGCAACGAGTTCCTGAAGCGGAGGTGAAGGTTATGTGGGGAATATATCTCCCTGTTGCGGGCGCTGATACGAGCATCTTGTTGCTGTTGGGACTCGGAGGAGGGGTGGGGTTTCTCTCCGGGCTCTTCGGGGTGG
>FWPV01004526.1_pt1 | contig 29258 bp, 21 predicted proteins | sample 2228371 | NCBI WGS metagenome assembly FWPV01 (sample SAMEA103939776, study PRJEB20133) | metagenome | reverse complement strand
ACGAACGGCAAGCCAAAGAAGGACTTCAGGTGTTCGGTTACATTTGAGCCTGAGACCCTTCTGCAACGTGCGTGAAGAAAGTAGAGGTCAAGGTCACATAGACCGGAAATAAGTCATGCAATTTTGGTGAAAGATCAGGCGGCTGTTCGGAGGCAGAGATGGCGGGCGTCTGCTTAGTGGAAATCGGAAAGGCCTTTCAACCCATCCCGGACCTGATCTCTCTGGACCATCTCGCTGGATTCACACTTTCGTGGGAATGACGAACCAAAACGCAGTCGGTATTGGTGATTAATATTGAGCAACGCTATAACTTTTCCGCTGTCTGTCATTTGGGTCAAGAAATACCATGGTTCATGAATAAGGTCCAAGCCGTGGCAAAAAACAAAGTCAATAAAATCTTACTAGCTAGGGCGTTTTCAGTTGAGTAAAGAACTGGATAAAATATACACCGGAATCAATGTTTCCCGGTTCCATGTTCCTCGTTGCGTGAGGTTTTATTGACGCCGCCAATAGCGCCTGCGCGTAATTACTGGTTGGGTTCAGCTCAAAGAGTATGTTGATAGTGACAGGCCATCAGCTAATCTCCTCAGTTTGAATAATACATTTAACGGTATTGATTGGCAGACGTTTTAACAGGGAATCCAACCAGCGGCATTGTAACATTGGAGGTTGAATAGCATGAGAGCTCTCATACTTGGTATCGGGGGGCAGGATGGTTTTTTCATGAGCCATTTATTGGCAACGGAAGGCCACAAAATAACGGGCGTACTGCTGCCAGAAGATAAGGCCAACGAGACCATACCTTATTTGCCAAACACCGATATCACGCTTGTTGAAACCAGTATCTGCGATTTTGAATCATTGGAAAGTCTAATTGGCAACGAGAAACCGAACTGGGTATTCAATTTCGCAGGGATCTCTTTCATTCCTTATTCATGGGACGCTCCAAGCTTGGTCGAAAAGACCAACGGATACGCTGTGGGCGAGATTCTGCAGATTATCAAGGATAAAAGCCCATCTACTCGTTTCTTTCAGGCCTGCAGTAGCGAGATGTTTGGACATCATCCAGTTGAATCACCCCAGACAGAGGCGACTCCATTCAACCCCGACAATCCCTACGCCTCGTCCAAGGTGTTCGCATACCATCTTACCAGGAACTACCGCGAACACTACGGAATATTTGCCTGCTCAGGTATCTTATACAATCATGAGTCAGAATGGAGACCACCTCGGCTTGTAACACGCAAGATCACCATGGCAGCGGCTGCAATAAGGCTAGGGCTACAGGAAAAAGTTGATTTAGGAGGGTTGGATTACCTAAGGGATTGGAGCTACGCAGGCGACATCGTCGAAGCCATGTGGCTTATGATGAATACAGACGAACCCAGGGACTACATTCTCTCTTCCGGTACGCTGCATTCTGTTCGAGACATCCTGGAGGTTGCCTTCGGTCACCTGGGCCTAGATTGGAGTCGTCACGTATGCATCGACGAGTCTTTCAAACGGCCCCAGGAGGGAAAACCACTGTGCGGCGATTCATCCAAGGCCAGAGGCGAATTGGGTTGGGAGCCAAAAGTATGCTTCGAAGAAATGATTCGGCGCATGGTAGAAAAAGATCTTGAACGCCTCACGGGTCATCAACAAATGATCACTTGAGGTGCCGAACAACCTCTTCCAGCCTTTCTCGAATAACCCGTCCGGTTCTCTCGGGCGTGAAGGCGCTTTGAATATCCGCTTTCGCCTGCTTGCCTATCTCCTCCTCGATTGTCCTGTCTTCGACAAGTTTCCTCATGATCTCGGCAGCGTGATCAATGTCCGCTTCAGCCCATTGTGTCCCTTTTGGATATGGAATCGCGTTCTGATTCAATCGGGTTAATCTGTATTTCACAGGAAAGGAGTTTTTGTGAGTCATGAATTCCATGTTGGCAGACCATCCTGTGGCAATGACAGGTTTACCGAGGGCCATGGCCTCTGCAATCGCTAACCCGAAGCCCTCCGAACGGTGGAGACTTAGCAGACAATTGGATGCGTTCATGAGACAATTTAGCTCGCTTCTTGACATGAGTTTATCCATCAGAATGACGTTGGGTCGGTTCTTGCATCGCTCTCTGAATCGGTCATACCAGCCGCTCAAGCGACGATTAAGCACTTTCACAACGAGATGGACACCCTCAGGTTGTGAACCGAAAGCCTTTGCAAACGCCTCTATCGCTCCTAAGGGGTTTTTCCGTTCCGGCTGACTCATGACATCTAACACGGTGAGGAAGATGTAACCGGACTCGGGCAATCCCAGAGCCTTTCTGTCCGACGTTGACGGGAACGCGATGGTTGTCGAGATATTAAGCGGGATTTTTAATACTGGGTTATGTACACTTCTGGCTATGGATTCCTTGCAAAATTCAGATCCTGTCCATATTTCATCGAACATCGATGCTGCACTAATCCAATGTTCAGGCAAGTCAGAGGTCTCCCAAAACCAGAATCCTATATTGTATTTTGCCCGCAGGTACTGTCTTGCAACGGATTCTTCCATTAAGATGGCAATTAAATCAGGATTGCAATGGAACAGGTTAACGGCAAACAAGTCTGCTCCATCATACTCAGGGCAAATGAGTCTTCCCTTGGCGATGCCGTCCAGTGGTATATTTATCAAATGCACAGGCAACCCCACGGAAGAAGCACCACGCAACGTCGATCGGGCTGCTTCAGCTAGGCCGAGTGTATTAGAGAAAAAACCCAGGATGTTCAGCCCAATAGATGCTGCCTGCGTTGGAGGTATCTGGATTTGCATTGAACGGAGATACCGGCGTGTCTGTTCTACTTTTTGGGCTTGCTTCCATTGCCATAGACGGTATTGCCAGTCGTTCGGCAGTAATTGCAACAGTTTTTCACGGAAGTTACCGTTGCGAAACATTGATTGTGCCTCGAGCGCGATATTCTTCTTTATATGTTTCAGATCTTCTGTCTTGACGCAAGGAGGAAAATTCATATGCCATCTGAAAAAAGGGCACTTATAACGGGAGTCACAGGTCAGGATGGGGCTTACCTCTCTGACTTTCTGTTGAATAAGGGCTATGTTGTCCAGGGTGTAAAGCGTCGAAGCTCGCTCATTAATACTCAGCGGTTGGACAGCCTTTATCGGGATCCCCACGAAAACAGCACTAACTTTTCTCTTGAATTTGGAGATATGACAGACTCGACCAATCTCATACGAATTATCCAGCAGTTTCAGCCGACGGAGATATACAATCTGGCAGCGCAGAGTCACGTGCGAGTTTCGTTTGAGACGCCTGAATACACGGCCAATTCGGACGCCCTAGGCACTCTGCGTCTCCTAGAGGCCATAAGGATATTGAATATGGTTGATACTGTAAAATTCTACCAGGCCTCGACGAGTGAACTTTATGGTTTGGCCCAAGAAATGCCCCAAAAAGAGACCACGCCATTTTATCCTAGGAGTCCTTATGCAGTCGCAAAGCTTTACGGGTACTGGATTGTACGCAATTACCGTGAGGCTTACGGCATGTTTGCATCCAACGGCATACTGTTCAACCACGAGTCTGCTATGAGGGGTGAAACCTTCGTTACAAGGAAGATTACAAGAGCGGTTGCAAGGATCAAGCTGGGACTCCAGAAGACGGTTTACCTGGGTAACCTCAACGCGAAACGGGATTGGGGTCATGCCCGCGATTACGTGGAGGCCATGTGGCTCATACTACAGCATCATGAGCCAGATGATTTTGTCATCGCCACGGGTGAGAACCATTCTGTCCGAGAATTTGTGGAGCTTGCATTCAAAGAAGTTGGGATCACTGTGGAGTGGCGGGGTGAGGGAATAGAAGAAAAAGGCATTGATGCAGAAACAGGTCAAATTCTTGTGGCCGTGGATCCATACTATTTTAGGCCAACTGAGGTGCATGAGCTGTTGGGAGATGCAACCAAAGCCCGAGAGCTGTTGGGATGGACACCCCGTATAGGATTTAGAGAATTAGTAAAAAGGATGGTCGTAGCAGACCTTAGAGAAGCCCAAAGGGAGCAGTTGTGTAGGGCTTCTGGCCTAATGTGAATGACTGGCCGAATGAGCGGTGTTACTAAAGCAATCTTCAAAAATTAATAGCGTTTCTGGATTAAACATGACTCCAGCGTAAGTTTTGTTTCGTCATCCCCACGAAATTGTGAATCCAGGAATATTGATGCCCGTTCAAGTCAGCCCTCATGGTACTAAGTGTTTGTAATAGAGAGGAGGGGACAAACTGACGGGGCCATCACAGTTTTCGTTCGGCATAAGAGGCAGTCACCTGACATCGTATATCCCGCTGAAAAACTTTCAGTTCCAACATAATTTCAGACCACAGTCATGATGACTACACGGCCAGGGGTACTCTAATTTGAGATTTGATCTTAGGTCTGCTCTTGCTTATTTTTTTCCGTAAAATCGGAAAAATTCGTCCATGATGGTGGCAATTGTGTCTTGGTTAACGTGAAAATTTTCTCTTCCCTCGGTGAATATAGGCAGCCCTAACATTGGCCTGTAGATGCTGGCTATTTCGAAGGCTGGGAAATAATAAACGTTGTCATACATGGAAACGAACTCGTCTGCTACTGCCCTTAAGGTGGCTTTTGAGTTGCAGCTCGCACTGAAAATATCGCAATCCCTGCGAAAAGTGGCCCAAAGGTGAACAGGAGACACGGTCACAATAATCTTACAGTCAGGGTTGTGCATGAATAGTAACTCACGTATTCGTATGAGATTGGTCAGGTTTTCACCATACCTGCTCACCCGAAAGCGGTACCGGCTCATGTCTCCCCCTTCATTGACGTAAGGACCTGAAGGAAGGCAGATAACGGTGCCATCGTGCTCATCCTCCCAAATCTCTGTAAGGCCCAAAGTGAGGATGAAGACCCGAGCCGCTGTTAATACGCGGCGAGAACATATCTTGTGGTTTTCGAAGTCTGCCTCAGCTAGCTCTATGGAGTCGTATAGTATTATTCTACGATATGGGTCCTGAACCCGTTGTGTAACAGGCGTCACCCACCATCTCACACTGGGTGACCATTGGGAAAAGGTATATTCGAATATCTGCCGCATAGAAAAGGTATTGTAGGTGCGTTCCCAAGCGGCTCCTGCGTGTATGGAGGCCGGATGATTAGTTTCCTCTGCTAAGTAGTTATAGCCCTTTGCCGTCAACACCTTTTTTATTTCCCGAGCAAAGCAGGAGCCCATTGACGTGATCGGAGTAGTCCTTTCGATAAACCTCTCCTGAGGAATAGGCATGGGGTAGAGACCATCAGGAGGAGGGTTGTCATACGACCCTGGCCATACTTGCCAAGACTCGAAAATGTGAACAGGGTGTACGTCTGAAACAGCCATCCTTTATCTAATAACGCCTATTTGAAGACTAAACTTGAACATATATGCCGTAGCGTGCCTCGAAAATCCGGAACGGTTTGAACTGTCTTTACATATCACACGACCAACTTTCCTCTGCTCTTCCCAGTCAGGCCCCGTATTTGTCAAGACGTAGAGTATGGGCAGCGATAAGTGGCATCAGAGACGTAGCGAGAAACTGACCCAAAGATCCTTTTAGGCACTGTGTTTCTCCAAAGCCTGTCACATCCGGGTTAAAACGCACATATTTTTTTGCCCAAAGGACAATGGGTACCGGATGCCAACTATGTGATTTGAGCACTGATGGCGTCGAATGATCACCGGTAACAACCAATACGTCGGGTTCAAGTTTCAGGATCCTAGGTATCACTTTGTCCACTTTTTCGATTTCTGCTACCTTACCCTGAAAATCTCCGTCTTCACCCCGACTATCTGTATATTTGTGGTGAACAAAGAAAAAGTCGAAACTTCCCCACTTGTTTTCCATGCATGCCAACTGATCTTCGAGGTCATTAAGTCCTTCCATGACCGTCATGCCTACTAGTCCAGCTAGTCCCTTATACATGGGATAAACTGCTAGAGCTAAGGCACGCAGCTTGAAAACATCGAGAAACGTGGGAATGCCAGGCTTCTTTGCCCATCCCCTGAGCGTTACCATGTTGGCGGGCTTTTGGTCCTTTATTCGGTCTCGAACTAGGGTTACCCACAGATTCACAAGGTCAGCCGTCTTTTTTGCTTCTTCTGATTGGTCTAATGGACCTGCATCGAGGGGTTTCAGACCTACTTGCTGTGGATCAGTCTCGTTAAGGGCAGGGGACAAACCGTCTCCACGTAAAATCAATGCAAATCTATAGTCCCTGACGGGTTTCACAATTACCTCTACACCTGGCAATGGAATGTCCCGAATCATCTCAACCATTCGCGCGCATTCTTGGGTCGAAATCCTTCCTGCACGTCGGTCTGTAATAATTCCTCCTTCGTCCACCGTGCAGAAGTTGCCGCGCGCAGCCACATCTTTGTCCGTGAGCTTCTCACCAATACCCACAGCTTCTAGCACGCCACGCCCTATGAGGTATTTAAGTGGGTCATATCCAAACAAACCCATATGTCCGGGACCGCTCCCCGGTGTGATCCCTACCCCTACGGGATGCATGAGACCAACCATACCCGTACGCGCCAATGCATCCATGTGCGGTGTCCTAGCTGTCTCGAGTTCGGTTAGTCCACCACTTCCTGCTGCCAGGCCTCCCAGTCCGTCCATAACTAGCAAAACAATCTTGGTATCATTTGATCGCGATAGTGAGGTAGCAAGATCCAATTGACTCATGATTTCCTCCTGACTGATCATGGGGCGATGACACAGCCTTATCATAAAATTGTATTCCGGCAGATGCCTATCCAAAAGCTTGCGCCACAGCAGGCCTTCACACTAGGTTGTTTTCAAGATATTATCAAGTTTATCGGCTAGGGTTTTGAGATCATGGGGCTTATGGATAAAGCCTGTCGGGGGGACATCTCCGAATCGGCGTAAAGCTTCTTGCTCATCGTATCCACTTGCCAACAGTACCTTCACCCCAGGGAATATGGATCGCATCTCTGAGAATACCTGAGCGCCGCCTTTGTTGGGCATGGTTAGATCCAACAACACGCACGAAATGTCTTTGAATCTATCTTTGAAAATCTCCAGCGCCTCTACTCCGTCCTTGGCTTCAAGGGCCTCATAACCTAGGTGCTCTAGTCGTTTCACTGTTAAGTCTCTTATCCACTCTTCGTCGTCAACGACAAGCACAAGTCCTTTGCACAGATGTTCTTGCTTAACTGCCTGTGGGTCGCATCCAGCAAGTCTCTCCCTAAACGCCAGACGTGCCTCCTCAGTCACAGGGAATAACACACGAACGGTTGTACCAGCGCCGACTTCGCTTTTCACTATGACAGCACCCTTGTGAGCAGTCATGATCCCATACACCGCTGCCAGTCCCAGGCCACGCCCCGTGAACTTGGTGGTAAAAAAAGGTTCAAACAGTCGCGCTACCGTTTCGGAATCCATTCCACATCCAGTATCCTTTACTTCAAAATAGACGTAAAACCCTGGCGCAGGTCGCTCTTCAAGGAGATTTGCTTCGAGATAACCGGAGTCGCAGTCCATAAGTCCAGTTGATATTACCACTTCGCCTTTAAGTGTCCCTATTGACTCTATCGCATTGGTCGTCAAGTTAGTGATTACCTGATTAATCTGGTTTTCATCTCCCAATATATAGGGAAGAGCTTCAGCGAGCTCCACCTTCAGAGTGATACCTTCTGACTCAGGCGACTTGTGTAGTGCCGCGTTATTTCGCACGAGCCTGTTTAGGTCCACCTCTGCTGGTACAAACATTCTATGACCTGTATAGGCCAACATTTGCCCGGAGATTCGAGCTGCACGCTGGGCCGCTTCGAGAGCCCGCTGGAGGCCTGATCGACTCGGAGAATACGACGGGAGTTCCATGAGAGCAAGCTCCAGATTTCCCATGATCACCTGGAGCAGGTTGTTGAAATTGTGTGCGATGCCGCCGGCCATAATGCCTAGGCTTTCAAGCTTCTGTGACTGATAAAGACTTCTTTGCAGCTTTAATCGCTCTTCTTCGACAAGCTTCAGACTTGTTATGTCACGAATTGCTTCGATGGCACCAGCAACATTACCTTGTTCGTCATACAACGGAGCGGCAGTATTCCAGAACCATGTGCGGCCACGTCCTCTAAAGTCTTGCAAATAAGTTTCAGAGACTAGTCTGTCCCCTTGTCTCTTAACATAGAGATATTGTCTTGCTACATCCTCTTCGTGCTTCATAACAAGATCGATCAATACGGGTCGTCTATAACCATAAAACGGAATAGCATATTCGTAATTTCCCTTGCCCATCATGTCTGACGCGTTCACGCCAGTGAGATCACTTATTGCCTTATTCCAGGCTATGATTTCTCCTTGGGCGTTAATCACCATCGTAGCATCGGGCAGGAATTCAATGATTTGTGCCAGTCGTTGCTGACTGTCTAGCAAATTCTTCTCACCTATTTTTTGCCAAGTGATATCACGTACCGACTCTATTGCCCCAGTTGGTTTGCCTTCGGTGTCGTAAAGTACCCGAGCTGTGCCCGAAAGATAAATCCCACCTTTCAAAAGAGGGTGAAAAGATTGACTGAGGAGAACATCATTGTCTAGCTTTACTACGGATAAATATTTATCTACGTACCTATCGTCTCCGAAAAGAGCCATGTCAATCAATACAGGGCGCCGCTCACCGTAAAAGGGGATTGCATATTCATAGTTCCCTTTACCAATCATATCTGCTGCGCTAATCCCAGTAAGTTCGGCGATGGCCTTGTTCCAGGCCGTAACTCGTCCGGTAATGTCGATGACAAAGGTAGGATCAGGCAAGAATTCTATAACTTGACTCATCCCAAACAAAGAAGTCTTTAACTGGTTTTCCACCTTCTTTCGAATTGATTCATCATTGAGAGTAATCACTGTTCCTGAAAATTTGCCGCTCAGGTCCAGCAGCCTTTTCATCCTTACTTCAAAAAATTTCTCTCCCTCTCGCGTTGCGACGGTTCCTTCAAAACAAGCCTCGGACGCGGATTGCGATAGAAAATCGGTAAGCATAGGCGTTAGCCAGTCAATCGAATCCTTGACCATTTTGTCCCCATAATAGTAGGTACCCGGGGTGCTAGATTCGTGAAACATGAATAATGCCGCATGATTCATGTGTTCGATTTCATTGCGTTCATTTAGGATCAGGACCGGAGTACCGAGGCTTTCGAAGATGGTGAGGTACTTATTCTTTTCATTATATGCATTACGGTTGGCCGTTTGCAGCTCCCTGACTAGGTTGTCTCTGGATGCCTCTGCCCACTCCTCAATGAATCCCAGTTCCACTCTGTCGTAGACACGATTGACGAAATTCACCGCCCAGATGCGGTATTTTTCGGATAATTGAGATTCGGTAACAAGGTCTATGTAGCTCTGCCGGTAATACTTCATCAGTCCTAAAAACATCGACAGCGAAACCCCACGTACCCTGTGCCTCTGAGCTTCAATCTTTCCGAATAATGCTATAGGATCTTTTGAGTAATCTTCATCCGGATCGAGTTCCGGAGGCTCCTTATAAACGGCAAGTGCCTTAAAAAGTGTTTCGGACATCCCCACTATCGAGGCTCGCCACGCTTCAGCTAAAGTTGAAGTGTACTTCGTGTAATTGTGTTTCTTTGCATAGTCCAGGACTCGTTCCAAGAGCCTTCTCTCGTTACTGGCGATCAGATCAATCAAATCGTTATGACCTGTGTGGTCTCTCTCAGCAATATGTGTCATCCTGATAACCTACGCAATTCGCTAACTGTATAGGATCAACGAGTTCTCTCCTAACAGTTTTCAACCCATGCTACCACAAAAATCGCAACAAATGGCGTAAACAGTACAAGAATTTCAAACTGACCGTTATATGTGCATATTACCGCATTGCAACTGACACCTTGTAGTGTCTGTCTGTTCATAATGAGCGCAATCCTGGTTCCACTGTAAACAAGAAGCGTAGATGACTGTTCCAATCCCACCTGGTTTTCTGATCGCCTATGTAGAGAATTAGGAGTGGCAATTAAATTAGATTTATTGGGCTAACACAATATTATATGCACTTTGTGCCCACGGAACTCTTTAGACCCTTTGACCTCCGGCTCCGAGCCGAGGCACTCTGGTCTAGAAGATTAAATAGATTGGCAGGGTGGCGTCCCCAAGGGGATTCGAACCCCTGTTGCCGGCGTGAAAGGCCGGTGTCCTAGGCCGGGCTAGACGATGGGGACGCTTCAATTCGGAAGCCTCGCATATCGCTTTATTTAATCAAAGCCTCTCGCCACGACGTGCATCGGCTCCGCTACATCATGGTGGGCCGTGCTGGACTCGAACCAGCGACTCTCTGCTTAAAAGGCAGATACTCTACCTCCTGAGTTAACGGCCCATGTTAATCGGTCTGTGCCTGGTCGTTACTCTTCATTATTCATTAGGAATAATGAGGCCTGATCGCTTATCTAGACAATCTTGTGTCTTGCGAACACCCATGTCACAGTCAGCACTTAACCACAATGTAAGGGTATGTGTCAAGAGTCGGAACGCCGACATAACGACCTATTTTGTTGAGACTTTTTTCCAAAAATAGAGATATGATATTGATTTCTCGATAAGATGCGTATAAAGTGGTTATCCAACGGCGCTTCTGGAGGGTGTAAATGGCGAGGTTGGCTTCAGGGAAATATAAGTTAGTCCTGCAAGGTAGCGTCATAATTTTGTTAACCGCTTGCTTCCTCGCGGCAGGTTGTCAAGAGATAGACACCCTAAAGCGTGAGGTCGTAAAAAAAGCCCAGCTAACCATTCTCAAGAAAAAGAACCCGTTTACCCCAAGGGATGGCATGACCATGAGACCTTGTTCGCTGTATCAGACAGCTAATCCCAACTCCGAAGTCATCCGAAAACTGCCGGCAGAAACCCCGCTACACCTAATGGACAAGATTGGGGAATACTATCGAGTTAGAACGAGAGACGGCCGCGAAGGATACGTAGAACAGAAAGTTGTTGGAGGAGAAGACCTAATTCAGCGAACCCACGACTTAAGACGATCCATAGAAGGAATGCCGCCCCAGGCCGAAGGGGAGACTAAAACCAAAGCCAATTTCCGACTCAGTCCAGGGCGTGACCAAGAAGTCATCGAAGTACTTCCACCCGGGAAAAAGTTCGAGGTTTATGAACGTGTCGTCACCATTAGACGCCCCCCTTCCGAGGAAAAAGTCGCGTCCGCTGCTAGGGGCAGGTCCCCTGCCGATAATGCACCGGCCGAAGAACTAACCTCAGGCGATGAAATGTTGGACGACATCAAGAAAGACGTCTGGTACAAGGTTAAGATAGAAGACGGGCGTGTTGGATATCTCTACACCCATAATATGAAGCTCACGCCACCTGAGGATATCGGCAAGCTTGTACCTTGGATGCGCATCGTAGCGTGGCGCAGTGTGAATGTCACCGAAGATCCAGATGTAGGCGCCAAAAATAATTACGTAGTGGCCTTCGCACCCATAGGGAGAGACCCAGGCTGTGATTATACTCGCTTGTATTTCATGAGCTGGTTGCCTCGGCTAAAGCGCAGAACTCCCACGTGGCAACTTCCCATCAGTGGTATCCTGCCGATTACGAATTATCATTTTGAAGGAAAACCAGGATTTAGCGTACGTTACCTTCATCCCACAAAGCGTGACAAGTTGGTCCTTGCTAGCTTCGCTTTTGTGAAGGGCGCTATTAAAAAAGTAAGCGAAGAAGAAATTCCCAACCCCTCAAGAATTCATTAGGTCTGAGAAATTTGCTTAAGTTGGGCATAAGCTCTACAAAGCTGCTTTAAATTTAAGTCGGAATATATACCTTTTCAAGCGCGATATGGCTTGACCGACTAGGTCACTTTTTCTGGGGCAAAAATCTAGATTAATGCCTCTCATTGTCCTCATCTAAATTACAAAGGCCTCTGATGTCTTTGTCGGCGTAATCGGGAATTCAAGAACAGGGATCCCCGAGCAGGTCGGGAATTACAAAGACAACATCTGGGCGGAATTGAGAGCGATACGCAAGAATCTCGTAATAACTTTTTAAGAATTCTTGTAATGTGCTAAAACTGCTCGCCCTGATCTGCTCACTAATGCACTTGCTTGAGTTCTTTTGCTTCTACTGGATGCATGAATGTGGCTTGGATCTCGGTGTCGAACATGAGTAACTTGCAAAACTTTTCCAAACCATACCTGCCTCTTTGGTCCTTGGGATCGCACAGACCTATAACCACGAACATCCTGGTCGGCGAACCATCTGAACCTTTTAGGTAATATCCTTGGAGGGATTTATCGTGTATGCCCGTTTCTTTGGCGTAATTCCTGTACCGATTGAATCGAACTTGTGCGTCCTGATCTGCTGAGCGCGGCCATGTAAATCTAATGGCAAAACGAAAATGACCCTCATTCAGAGCCTCTTCAACCAATTCATTCAAGTATTTTCCCATGTTGTTCCTCCCTCTCTTGTTACTCGCTCAGTGCAGGTTGCGGGTCCTCGCATCTCCAGTAGTCGTAACTAATGGGACTAAGAACCGTAGGACTCGAGTCTGATACTTTTCTGCACAATTCTTCTACATCCTTTACCTTGTCAGCGCAGACCACCATCCAAAAAAGGCGCGTGCCGGTCATATAATAGGCCTGGACTCTTGGTTTGGTGATAGACCCCACAGGTAACAGAGGGTCAGATTCATTTGGGTTCGGGTTCCACAGCCTGAATCGGCTCTCGGCGAATCGATCGCCGTAGCCATCCCATCTGAACTCCACTAGGTACAATTGACCTTTCTCACATGGGTCAAAGCCTACATTCCACGCATTATCCATGTTCTTCCCCTTTCGGACTATTTAGTCTAAACATAACTGTCCCCAAAACTAAGAACCCTACACATGCCTTTTTTTGAGCGATTCTATCTTTTGGCACCATCCATCAGAGCCGCATTCGGCAAAGATTTCCCACGACAGCTTTAAAGCATTGTCGGATTCTTTAGATCTACTCTGCACCTTCATTACTCGATATAACAGGAGATAATCACTGGCCAAATCCCATCTCATGCCGAGGTCCTCGTGATACGCAATCGCTTGCCGAAGTAAATTCTCGGCATTCGCCACATCTTGGCTCTTGGAAAACAGCATTATTTCTGCCATGTATCGCATCATGATTCCTCGATATAATTTGGACCTGTTGCTTTGAAGTATGTTCATAAGTGCAGAAATGTTTGCAGTCTCTCGCCCTCCAGCCAATATCGCCCTCGCCAACGCAATCTCGTTCAAAGCCGAGCAAGACGGAAAGATACCAGTTCGCTCACGAATCGCAACGGCCGCCTTATGATGAGCCGCTGCATCCTGCCATGCCCCTAACTCATAATAAGTGTGTCCCAAGCCTTGGTGCCCCACTGGAGTAAAAGAATCGAGTCGAATTTTGTCGCAGAGATCTAATCCCTTGAGCAAGAGTTTTCTGGAAGTTACAAAGTCACCTTTATAAAAACTTGAGATACCATGGCAAATGTAAGCTAGGGCGCGAGAAAGTATGTCCCCACTGCGATCTGCCACTACCAGCGCCTCCAAACTGGTCTCGAAACCCAGTTGAACATCGCCTTTGTAGTTATAGGAGTAGTAACTGAGATTGCTCTTCATATAAGAGATGCCCCACATCACTTGGGCTGCCTCGTTAATCCATAAAGCTTTTGCGATACTATTTGCGCCGTTGTCGAACTGGCAGTTCCAACACAGGGCAAGCCCGTGGAACACATAGGCTACTATGGCTGACATTAAATCAGTTGTTTGCTCTAGAATTTGAATTGCCTTACCTAACGATTCAAAAGCTCCATCAAAGTCTTCAGCTATTGCACATTGATAGGCGCCCAAGATAAAGAGCAGTTGCCCCTTTAGGTTTTCTGTGCCATCACTCAGAACTACACTTGTTATCGGTTCTATTGCCTCTCTGGCCTTCGCAATATATCCCTGCATGAACAGAGTCATGGCGTAGTCCATTCGAGATTCTAGGATTTCTTGCTGAATTTCTCTATTGCGCGGTAAGCTCTCTAGCGCTCTGGTTCTTTTTTCTGAATAGGAGATTGCAGATGGAATAGCAGCTTGTTTCCTAAATATATCAACAGCAAGTTGTGCGTATCTCGCGCTCCTGTGGAAGTCTCCGCTTATCAGGAAGTGATCGACCAGATTAGCGTAATACTCTTCAAGTCTCGTTTGATACAACGATTCAATAGCAGAGCCTATTTTTCCATGGAGCGCTATTTTGTGTTTCCGCAAAATGGAGTCGTAAACGACTTCTTGTGTCAGAGCGTGTCTAGAAAGATAGGTCGCATCTGGCTGGCTTCCTTGTTCATAGAGAAACTCTTTTGCAACCAGAACGCGTAAATGACTACTAAGTTCAGGTTCAGAGAAACCGGTGACACAAGCTGCAAGTTCGTAACTGAATTCACGCTCTACCACCGATGCCATTTGGAGAACTTCCTTAGCGCCATCCGACAGAGAATCCACTCGCACCATAATTATTTCTTGGATTGTGGACGGTATGGGCACAGAGTTCACATTCTCCGCCAAATCCAAGCAAGAGTCAGTTTTAACAATGAGCCCAATCTCTTTAAGAGCCCGGACAAATTCTTCAACATAAAAAGGGATACCGTATGTCTTCGCCAAGATCAGGCCTTTCAAATTGCTTGACAAGTTGGTATTACCCAACATGCTAGACACCATGGACAACGTTTCCGCATTAGAAAGGGATATAAGGCTTATGTCCTTCGATGCATGCCAGGATGACGGGTAAACAAACTCAGGTCGGTAAGTAAAAATCACCATCAATCGTGTTAACGAAACATGGCCAAGCAGACTAGTGATCGCATCCTCGGTGCTTTTGTCCAGCCAATGAAGGTCTTCAAGAGCGATCACCAAGGGTTTGTTAGCTGAAAGCTTGATGGCTAAAGCCTGCAGCGATAAAAGGATACGGTCTCTTAGAGCTTCTTTGCTCATTCTAATTCTGTCGATTCCTATACCACTTCGACAAAGCAATTCTGACAAATAGGGGAAATGGTCAGCTTCATCGAGACCCAAAAACATTAACCCTTTTTTTATTTTTATCTCGGATTCGATTTGTGAGTCTGAGGCCGCTATAGAAAAAGCTGATTTCAGCAATTCAGTAACGGGGTGATACGCTACATTTTTGCTGTATGATACGGCCTTTGCCTCAAGGAATCTTATCTCTTCCTTGGACAAAAAGTTTTTAAATTCGTGCAGCAGTCTTGATTTACCCACTCCAGGCGCACCAACAATGGAAACGACCTGCCCCCTCCCTGATTTCACTTCCTGAAACTTCTCCATAAGAAGCCTGAATTCAGTTTGTCTACCTACAAAGTCCGACAATCCGCATTCTTTACTAGCGTCAAACCTCGTTGCTGCATCCTTGGGACCTAATACACTATAAACTTTTTGGGGATGCCGTTTGCCCTTGAGTTGTTTGTCTCCCAGGTCCTTGAACCTAAAGAGTCCCTGGGTAAGCCTAAAAGTGGCTTCTGTAACATATATGGCGCCTGGCTCCGCGAGCTGTTCCATTCGAGCAGCAACGTTAATTGCGTCTCCGACGGCTGTGAATTGCACTCGATATTCATTGCCTATGGTCCCGACCACTACTGTACCTGAATTGATCCCGATGCGGAGCTGCAATGTCGGCAGCTTGGGTTCGCCACTCAGCGTTTCGTTAAACTCAGTCATGCCTTCTTGTATGGCAAGAGCGGCGCGAATCGCTTTTGCTGGGGCGTCCTCACAGGCTACAGGCGCCCCAAAAAAAGCTAATATCCCGTCGCCTCGAAGCTCCATAACTGTACCCTGAAAGGTGTGTACCTTTTGAATCAGAACTTCGTAAAATTCGTCCATGAGAGAAAAGGTCTCTTCCGGCCCCAATGCGTCACTAATAGCCGTAAATCCTTTCATGTCAACGAACATCATCGTTACGTGACGCCGTTCTCCCGAGATCTTGTCACGGCTAGAGAGAATTTTTTGGGTTAGACCCTCAGGAAGATATTTTTGAAGCCGGGAAATGTGCTGGTCAGTAAGCTTTTTGGACGCAGGCTCATCTTCATGTAGTTTTACACCGCATGAGCCGCAAAAGTTAGATTTGGAAGGGTTTGGAAAAGAACAATACGGGCATAAAACACATAACTTAGCCCCACAGTACGTGCACAAACTTGCCCCGGCTGAGCTCCTGCGTCCGCATTCAGGACAATTCATTAGGCCTCTCTATCACGCCGTTACGTTAGAAGCACGCCTTGTCGGGGACACTCTGCCGGCTTACAGCTATGTCCTGGTGATTATTCTTATACCCCTTTTATCACGGAGATTATCCAAAAGTCTCAGCGATGTCAATTAATTTCTTCCGCTGGCATCATGCATAGGAAAGGCCGGTCTCAAGGTACAACGAAGCGTGCACTGCTGCCACGCCTCGTTGCAACTACTTCCAACCGAGCCTCTATCCGCTCTTTCAATTCCGGAACATGTGAAATTACCCCTACTAGGCGTCCGCTCTGCTGCAAATCCACTAGGGCTCTGAACGCAAGATCTAGGGCTTCCGGATCAAGGCTACCGAATCCTTCGTCAACAAATATGGCATCAAGTTTGATACCGCCAGCGTACGCCTGAACGACGTCGGCTAGCCCCAAAGCCAACGACAACGAGGCAAGAAATCCCTCACCTCCGGATAAAGTATTCACTGGTCGAGCTATTCCCGTGTAAGCATCATACACTTCTATATCCAATCCACCAGGAGAGCGCTTGTCTGATCTTTCGCCAAGACGGTTGAGAGCAAACCTACCATTGCTCATAATACTGAATCTTTGGGTAGCGGCAGTAAGAACGTCATCAAGAAGTGTGGACAATACAAACCTTTGGAATGTAATGCCTAATGGATTGCGACCGTTGGCCGCAGCAGAAATCGCTTCCATGATTCCAAACTGCCTTTGAAGTTTTTCGATCTGATCCTGCAAGTTCATGTACTGCCCAATGAGAGCCTCTTCCTGCTCAAGCTGTTTAGCGAGTGTTGCAGATTCCTTAAGCGCATTGTCATGCTCCTTTTTCTTAAACTCGGCTACCTGCTCCAGGGCTTTGACATCAGGCTTTTCGATGCCGGCAACGTCATTTTCAGCCCGCTGCTTCCGATCTTGTGCGCTTGACAGATCCTTTTCAAATCGGTCTATTTCGTCCTTGAGGCTGCTGATTTCTGTTTCACTCTTTTTCGATCCCTCGAAATGCCCTGCGTCACGAAACCCGTGCTCGCGCAATGACTTTTCGAAAACCTGCCTCTGGTTGAGCAGCTTCCGAGCAGCTTCCAAACAATTAGCCTCTGCCGCTCTAAGCTCGGCTTCCTTACTGGCTACCTGCTGCTCTGCCTTCTGGAGTTGTTCTTCAGCTTTTTTAAGAGTTTCCTGCATACCCTTGATCTTTTCAGAGAGCCTATTCTTTTCCTTCTCCAAGGCGTCGACAGATCTAAAACGCTCCGGAATGTTTTTGGCCAGTGTCTCGGCCTCGGCATTAGCAGCGGCAAGCTTTTCCTGAGCGGCTTCCTTTTGGGTTTGGGCCAGGTCCCTGTCCTCTTGTATCTTTTTTAGAGAAGCCTGAAGTTCTGTAATTTGTTTGTCTATTTTTTGGATTGCCTCATCAGCCGCCTTGGCCTTTTTTAACCCTGCTGTTAGGGTCTTTTTCTCCAATACCAAGTCGGAATCTGATGCGCCTTCAATGTGAGCCAGCGTCTCCGAGAGTGCTAAAATGCGTCCCAGATTACCTGACTTTTCTTTTTCCTGTCGATTCTTTGCTTCGCGAGCCTGCTCAAGCTGTAACTGGATGCGGTCGAGCTCTTCTTTATTAGCCCTTAGTTCCTGTTCATCGGGCACATACCCGACTCCACGCGCGGGTTGAGGATGTTCCAGAGAGCCACAAACAGGGCAGGGCTGGCCTTCAACGAGTTTCTGGGCGAGAAGTGCTGACTGACCCTTTATCCAAGTCTCTTCCAACGCCCGCAATTCTTCTTTCTTTTTGATCGCAATCGCCTCAAGACGACTGCACTCTGCAATGTCCTTCCTAAGTTGGCTTTCGATTTGCTCTTGTTCCTTTTTCAATTTTCCAATTTGGTTGATGTTTTTCAGGTCTCTGTCCAACTTATCGAGTTTGTGAGCTAGCAATTCTACATTCGCAGCCGCTTTTTGAGCCTCTTCCCTCTGTGCCCTGAGGCTTTCCTCGGTAGATCTACCTCGTTCCAACGCCTTTGTGGATTCTGCAAAATCCCTCGAAGCTTGAGAAAACTCTCTATCAGCTTCCGACCGTTTTCTTAAGGCGGCCTCGTATTGTACTACTTGATCAGAAAGTCCCTCAATTTTTCCAAGCTCCTGTTGTGCCTTTTCAATCTCTGGTTCTTTCGATTTTCGATCCCTGAGTTCCTTATCCAAACGGTCCCTGCTGTCCTTAACGTCTTTCAATGACTTTCTGATAGCATCTCGGTCCCGCTCTGCCTTCCTAAGTTCTTCGCTAAAGCTTTGAAGAATTTTTTGCTCGGGAGTTATTTTCTGAGCCCGAGTGGCGAAATCCAATTGAACTCTTTTGGAGGCAATTCCAACAGACTGCGACTGTATTTTTTCCAAATCAGCCTGCGCTTCCGCTAGTCTATTGAATTTGTCAATCACCTGCCTGGCAGTTTCCAGCGCATCTCTGGCTCTTTTTTCTTCAACCGCCAGCTGAGCCAGCTCGTCTTTTACTCGTTCGTGGCGTTCTTTGTTGTTTACATGCCTAGTTTGCAGCTGGTCAAGGGATTCAGCATCTGCATGCACAAGCACTTGGCCTATTTCTATTGATAGCTTTTGAATTCCTGTCTTAATTTCGTCGGACTTACTCTTGAGGGCCTGCTCTACTTGGCTGTACCATTCTGTCTGAAACAGCACCTCAAGGATTGCCTGCCGCTCCCTAGAATTTGCCATCAGCAGACGCTGAAACTCACCTTGAGGTAGCATTACCACCTGGCTGAATTGATCGCTACGGAAGCCCAGTAATTCCTCTACCTTAGCTGTGACAGCCTTCGCACCTGTTTCCAAGATCTTCGCTTTGGTATACTCGTCTGGTTCTGTAAGATGAGCCAACCAAGCTTCTGCTTTCGTGACTACCTTTCCAAGGCCACGCTTCCTGGGTGCCGCGTGCTCGGGCTTCCTATACACGCGATAAGCCTGATTATGCAGTATGAAATCGAATATTACTTCAGTGGGTGTATTTGCATCCGCATAGTCGCTGCGCATGCGTTTAGGGTCACGCTCAGAGCCCGCAGGCTTGCCGTACAAGGCAAATGATATTGCATCTAGTATGCTAGTCTTACCAGCCCCCGTTGGTCCGTGAATGAGAAATAGAGTCCGATCGCCAAGTTGACGGAAGTCTAATGTCTGTCGTCCCGGATATGGCCCAAATGCCTGCATCACTAGCCTCAAAGGTCTCATAACGCCGTCCCGTCCCTCTGGGATTTTTTCAGCTCGTCTACCACGTCCTGGTATGCTTTGATCTGCTCCTCAGTCAATGTTTGACCCGTAACTTCTTTGAAGAATGCCCTGAACAAATCTACTTCGCCGAGTTTACGGTGGTCAACTCGATTACCTTGGGCTCCCCTAAAGGAGTCAAAAAAAGGTCTTTCAATGTGTAGCACGTTTGGATATACTTCCCGCAACTTTCCCATAACATCGAGTATCGGCTCTCTATCCGTAACCACTGCGCATATGTAGTCGTCGGGATTTTCCCCGCTTTGAGGTCCCCTGAGCAAGTCTTGGAGGATGCCCTCAATTCGTCTAACGTCACGGCGAGGTGTAAGGCTTATCCTTTCGATCTTGCATGCGCCTTGCTGATTCATTTCAACAAGATTTACCCCCTTCTCGTGATCTGTCTCAGAAAAGGAGTATTTCAAAAGGGATCCAGCGTAGCAGACGTGATCGTAACCGGCAGTTTGGGGGCGATGAAGGTGGCCAAGTGCCGAATAATGCGCATCTTTGAACAAAGAGGCGTCTGCCCGATCAAAGCCGCCCACAGACAAGGGCCGCTCTGACTCGCTAGAAATACTGTCACCCACAAAAGCGTGAGCGATGAGCACTGTTCGATGTTTGTCGCACGAAATGGGATTAATGTTGCCAAGCAGGAACCGGAAAGCCTCTTGATGATTTTTTATGGATTCCTCCGCAAAACGTTCCCGCAGCAAAGACGGCTCGGAGTACGGTATGGGGATAAAATCCACCGAGCCCCACTGATCTGACAGCCTTATTCTATGGGGTTGATTCGAAACTTCCCCAAACACATAAAGCTTCTCCTCTGCTAGCAGCTTTGAAGCAAATTGAAGTCTGGGAGCGCTATCGTGATTGCCGGCTATTATGATTACTGGAACGCGAAGGTCCAGTATCAGCCGAGACAGCACATCATCTAGGAGTGATACAGCTTCAGTCGGAGGCACTGCGCGATCAAATATGTCGCCTGCCACAATGACCAAGTCTGCACGCGCCTCTCTCGCTATGAATACAAATTGGTCAAGGACGTGAGCCTGGTCTTCGGTCAAATGCACCCCGTGCATCATACGACCCAAATGCCAGTCTGCCGTGTGAATGAAACGCATAAAAATCCCCCCTTGCAAAGATTCAACTTTGGTACATCTCAACTCGGGATTGAGACTAAGGGATCTCTCTCTTTAAATTCCGCGCAAACACTAATGCGGAACTTTTTCGCTAAATCATCTGGGTAGTTTGGTATTTATAGTAAGCGGATCGAATCTTTACCCTCTAGTTACCGCCAGTCCCGAGAGTGAGCTCCGTGGGAATAAACTGTCTATTTCCCTGATCAGCTCAAATGAGCTGAGCTCGGCTACTGCGTTTATCCGGCCTTCACTGCCGATCCCAGCTGACTGTATTAGTTTCGGTTGCGACCCGCCCTTCCATTTCAGCACGATGGGAGCCTGTTCCTAAACAGTGGCCTGCTTCGGACCTAACTATTTAGAAGGTTCCTCAGCGCAAGATAGGCAAGTCGTACCATCCTCAGCCACTTTGAGCAGGCCACGGCGCAAAGCCTCTTCTTGTACTTTTTCAGAGGTTGATGGCGTGTCGGCCGATTTAGTTTTTGCCTCGGCAGGTTTGCTGCCATCGGGTCCATCCCACCAAGGCTCAACGCACTCGTCAGCCTGTCTCAAAGTCTTTTCAGTATCGTCATCGAAATCCGATTGACATTTCATCTGTTATATCCTCCTCACCTGATTGCTGTATATTTCTCGACTTTTAGTTTACGCACAATACGCAGACATACACAAACTACGTGCTGGTCCGTGCCCCGACGCCAAAGTGGGGGCTGCCCTAAGCCCAACACCAAAACGATAAGCATTATTGCCGACGAGTGAAAGCAAAAGATTTGGGTCATCGTGCAGTTAAAATATGATGCCAGCTATTAACCCCACGTAAGCGAGGTTTTGAAGAGAATAATAATCATAGGGCCAGACCTCGTTGCGTGAGAAGCTGCGCTCACCCTTTACTTCGCCTCTCAGCTCCTCGTAGCAGTAACGGAACGACAAACCCAAGGTTACGCTTGGCGAAACAAGGACTGAACCATCCATGCTTGCCTCCACCAACCCTCCGTCTCGCCACGTGCCATCAATGTGCATAAAATGATTAGGGTTCCTAGCGTAAAAGTAAACCAACTTGGTCATAAACGGAGAACCTATGACTTCCATTTTAGCCTTCCACCAGGGAAATGACATGGACGTTTGGAGACCGAAAAAAGGAACCCTAGATGTATGCCTATAATCCATGGCTTCGCCGCCCAGGCCAGATTCCTGCCTCTGAAATTTCCAATACTCCTCGCGATATCCGCCTAAAAGACTGAATCGGTACGGACCTGCCACGCTAACGTGATATAGCCCTAATGCTTCCCATGCCCTCATCTCCGGTTTTAACCGCGCTTCGAATTCCTTGGCCGAGTCTGGTCCCTTACCCACCTTGGTCCAGGAATCAGATTCCAGGAAACTACCTATGCCTCTGAGTCTTACCGAGAAGCTACGATATGGTCCGATCTCAATCATTCCATCGAGTACTGGTAAACGCGTGGTAAGATCTAATCTTAAACTCTCGAGAATATCTCCAGTGACATTACCACTACTATCTTCTGGGCCTGTCCTGATCTGTCTCCCAAATGTCTGCTGCCCAAAGAGGAAGTCTATTTGGCATGACGAGTCCACTGCAAGGCCTCCGGGTGGCGCCTGGCCTTGACTGACCAGTGGCAAAAATGCCTGAAAGAGGATAACACCAGTAATGGCTATCAACGACCGGATGGCTCGCATACTCTTACACCCACCTCTCATAGGCTCTTCCAGTATGGCCGCATTATATACCCAATGTGGACAGAAAAAGAAACTCAATTTCATGTTCGAACGCAACAAATCTACCTGTTGCGTAAACTAACCTTAAAAAAGCTAGCTACACCAAGGGCTGAAGTTAATACACCGGGAACCTCGATTTAGGGCATGCGCCAGAGCCCACCATTAAAGTGACTGTACCAGCTAGACGCGAACTCACAGCGTGTTTTGGTCTGTCATTCCGCGAGCTGTTAAGACAAATGGCCACAACTGGGGATGAAGTTAGCGCAGATTTTCCGGCATTGCTGTTCTCGAAATTAGTCGGGAATAAGAAGCACATTTCGGTTTGTGATTTCCACGAGGCGCCAGATGACTATGCAATATAAGCCTTGGTTCCATTGAAAGTTAAATGACCGTCAATATATTTCGCTGAAAAAAGAAACTTGGAACAAGAGTCAGGTACCTGTTGAAACAAAGCCACAAAATCTCTAGAATCACCGATTCTAGAAGGTACATCCCGAGCTAAGAACAGGTGGGCGGAGGGCACTTTCCCTTGCAATTACGCATAAGAAAAGCAATACCATGGAATTACCCGAGCGAAAAGTATTCACCGTAACTGAACTGACCACAGGTATCAGAGACATCCTCGAATCAGCCTTCACCTCCGTGTGGGTCAGGGGGGAAATAACCGGGTACCGTCCAGCCCATTCAGGGCATCTGTATTTTTCCTTAAAGGACGCTGAGTCTCAGATTAGTTGTGTCATGTTTAAAGGACAAAGCCGTTTTCTTAAGTTTAGGCCCGAGGACGGTCTGGACGTCGTGGTTTGGGGTAAGCTCACTGTCTATGGCCCAAGGGGTCAATACCAACTTGTTCTGGACAGCATGGAACCAGTGGGCCTAGGCAGCCTCATGCTCGCATTCGAACAACTCAAACAGAAGCTCCACGCCGAGGGACTCTTCGATCAGAGGCGTAAAAAGCCAATCCCAGTATTTCCGTACACAATTGGGATAGTGACCTCACCTCACGGAGCTGCAGTCAAAGATATGATCCGTATCATTTCGAGAAGATTTCCGCCAGCGAACATCCTTTTGTCCCCCGCGTCGGTGCAGGGGGATAAGGCACCGGAAGAACTTGTGGATGCGCTGCATCGGCTGGAAAGGGCAGGGGGGGTTGATGTGATCATCATCGGCAGAGGCGGAGGTTCGGCCGAAGACCTGTGGGCTTTTAACGACGAGCGCGTGGTCAGAGCAGTAGCAGCCTGTTCCATTCCCATAGTGAGTGCGGTTGGCCACGAAATCGACTATACCCTCACAGATTTTGCAGCTGACCTGCGCGCTTCGACCCCTTCCGCTGCAGCTGAACTAGTAGTGCGTGACCGAAACGACCTGATGGAGGGGATAAATCATCTCGTTACCCGCATGGCGAATGCTATGCAGAATTTAATTAACACTTCCTGGCAGGCGGTGGATGAGGCCATGAAGCGCCTCCCTGATCCGAGACGCCGAATCCAGGACCAGCGGTCCAACATATACGACCTATCCTCCCGGCTATGTCGCACCATGAAAAACACTTTGAGCGCAGCCAGGCAGGAGGCACGCCTGACTATTAATAGACTGAGGCCAGAATTCCTGCGAAACCTAGTAAGTCGTAAAACAGACGAAATTGCACAACTGCGGTATCATTTGGAAAGGTCTATGATCGTGAGGATTGATCAGGCCCGTGTCCATGCCGAGGGCCTTATAAAAAGACTGGAAAGCGTGAGCCCGTTGGCCGTACTTGCCAGGGGATATTCAATAACCTTATTTGAAAACAGCGGTGCCGTGATAACAGACGCCAGTAAAGTAGTGAAAGGGGATGCTATACGCATAAAGCTACATAAAGGTGATCTATCCTGTAAAGTCACCGCATCCCATTCAAACTATAACTTGTTAGACAACTTTGACCCGGAGAATTATAAGTGAAGCCTAATGACTTGATCCCATTCTTGAATACGTTAACAGAACAGGCAGGCACGCTGTTAATTTCATATTTCCGAGGAGCGCTTAGCATAGAGAGCAAAGATGCGTCATTCGGCGGGATCGACATTGTAACCGATGCAGATCGCGCCTCTGAAAAACACATAATGGATGCCCTTGCCAGAGAATTTCCAGGACATGACATCCTTACAGAAGAGACAGTAACTCATCTCACCGGCTCCGATTGGCTTTGGATTGTTGATCCACTTGATGGAACAGTGAATTTCGCGCATGGATTTCCTCACTTTTGCATATCAATAGCAGTCGCCCACAGGGGTGAATTGATGGCTGGCATGGTATATGATCCGCTTAAGGAAGAGCGATTTTGGGCTGTGCGTGGAGGCGGTGCATTTCTAAATGGAAATTCCATACGTGTTTCAAAACAAGGCTCTCTGCAAAAAAGCTTAGTGGCAACTGGCTTTCCTTACGACAAGGCTCGGTCTCCTGAAAACAATATCGCTGAGTTCTCGCGAGTAGTAGTGAAAGTCCAGGGTATTCGGCGACCCGGGGCTGCTGCCCTCGACCTAGTTTACGTGGCTGCAGGTCGTTTCGACGGCTTCTGGGAACTCAAACTCAAACCTTGGGATCAGGCTGCGGGAATGCTAATAGTCGAAGAAGCTGGCGGAAAGGTTACAGACCGTCTCGGGGCTCATGTGGATTTCAGATGCACAAACATCGTTGCTACCAATGGACTGATCCATGATGAATTACTCAGTGCCTTAGCTGGTTGATTAAGGTTTTTGCCCGAGCACCCCCACAAAAAATCTGAAAAAATAGAAAAAAGAATCAACTGGCGACAGACCAACGACTCTCACCATGTTACGCACGTCCCTGAGTGCGAAGGTCTGACCTATCCACTCACCCGCCCGCGTTGTCTTGACAAGCCTCTGAATTCCTAGCGGGCCGTGCACATTGGGCACGCCTACGAATACCTTGCCGCCACTCTTGGTCACACGCGTCATCTCAAGGAGGGCCTTCATCGGCTCGGGTAAGTGCTCTATGGTGCTGCTGTTCCAAGTGATATCTATACTTCCTGAACGGAAAGGAAGCTCAGTAAGGTCAGCCACCACAACGCAAAGGTGGGGGTCTCGCTTCCGAGCCTCATGAAGCGCCTCGGAATCGATGTCCATGGCTACGCTCAGCCCAATACTGGGGTCTCTACACAATATAGACGAGGCATAAGCGGTCCCCGAACCGGCTTCCAATACAATGCAATTTGCAGATTCCGGGCGGCACGAAATGAGGTAGCGAACTAATCTTCCATTCAGGCGTCTCCGCAGGGCGTCGTACACACTATATATTAGCGTCCCCGGAGAGCCCAATTGCCAAGCCTTCAAGGTCACTATTTCACGCCTTTCTACATATCGCGAGGATAGAACTACCACAAGGAAGGTCGATCCGCCGCAACAGCTTCCGCTCAGCATTGACAACGTGAAACAAAAACTCATTAATGAAGGAAGGTAGCGGTTTTAACTCCGATCGAGGACTCTTCTCAGTGGATGGCCCTACATAGTTGAGAGCAAAACGATAAGCCGCGACAGCAGGCAACAAAGATGCAAAAAGGTGAGTCATCCTGACAATGGTAACACCGTGTTTCTTCAAGATGGAACCAAAGCGGCTGCGGGAATATCGTCTGGATGCCCTGACTGCCTTGTGGTGCTGCTCAGACAGGAGCCAGTCGTACGCCGGCACCACTAGTACGAGATGGCCACCTGGTCGTACCACGCGTATAAGTTCCCTTAAAGCATCATCTTCTATTACTTCGTCGCACTCGAGAACGTCTATGGACATTGCTGCGTCAAAAGTGTCTGACGGAAAAGGGAGTTCATTCACTGAAGCAACGCAAATGTTAAATAAACCTCTCTCTTTACAAAACCTGACGCCGTGCTGGGAATAATCAATTCCGTAAATATGTTGGGTTATAGAGTCGCGTATTAGCGCCGCGTTTTGTCCAGTGCCACAACCGGCGTCCAGAACCTTTGAAGTTTCACCTATACCCAAGGATTGCAACGCATCCAGCAAGATTGCGTGTAACCCCCTGTACCACCAGTAAGTACCTTCCAGGTTGTACATGGTTTCATATTCGTAAGGTTCCACGCCCTATCACCTACACCGGATAATCAAAAGTATCAGGCGATTTGGGGTCATAACGGTGTGTTTTCAGCATGATGATCTCGGAATTATCCATAAACTCTATGGCATGGGACTCGTAAGGTAGCAACATAGTCCCTTGACCGGCTTCAATCGTGAAGTCATCTCTATCGCCTGTCTCAACATTCACTGTTCTGATGCGGACCAGACCCCTGACAAGGAAAAAAAATATCTTGGTGACCTTGTGGTAATGGTTTCCGATTACTGCGCCTTTCAGCATTTCGGCACGTATGAGCGATTCCCAGGGGCCTGTGCTAAGAAGCTCTTGAAACAGCCCCCTGTCATCATTCCTTTCATATTCAGGTTTCATGACTGCGTGGGACACTTTAATCTATCCTTCTTAATCGTGCTACGAATATACGTATGACGTATTGCATTCCTGTTTTGAAGAATCTGTAAAGACTGGGTGCAGACTTGGACGTGCCTTTGGCCCGGTCTCGAAACACGTATGGTACTTCGCAGACGGTGAGGCCCTTCTTGCGGCATGTGTAGAGAAATTCCATGAAATAAGCACCATAACCGGTTGGTATAATGGATACTTTATCAAATACTGTGCGGCGCAAGACCACAAATCCGCTGTCGTAGTCTTTTATGCCATACCCCAATACAATCCCGGCTAAGCCGTTGATCATCCGGCTAGACCATACTCTAAGAGGGCTACGATCATCTATGCCGCCTGGGGCATACCTCGACCCGACAACGATGTCGTAGTCCTTCAGCTTTTCTATCATGCCAGGCAGCATTGAGGGGGGCATGCACATATCCGCATCCATCCAACCAACTATTTGGCCCCTGGATTCGATAATACCCCTGTTGAATGCCGAAGCTAGTCCCCTCGTAGCCACCCTTCTTATGAGAATTACTCTCGGGTCTTTCAGCTGTTCCACTACTTCCCAGGTCTTATCAGACGAATCGTCATCAACCACGATGACTTCGACGCTTTCTTTAACGTGCTCGAATATGCTGGAAATTGTATCGACAATGTTTTCGCGTTCGTTGTAAGTGGCCAGCACAATAGAGACTTTGGGGTCACCCTCCACGTTGGTTCCTCCGGAATAAAATGTTTCCGATCTGTGACAATATAATAAGCATCAGGGCTATCAAGGAGCTTTCCTACAAGCCAACAGTTTTTCACACACCTCTTCGATCTCCTTTCGAGTCAATGACAAGCCAGACGGTAGGTAAAACCCCTTGTTCCACAATTCCATAGATACTGGATATGAACCTGAAACATCCGGGAAACGAGGATCCTTTCCACGAAACACAGGCTGCAGCGACATTGGGCAAAAAAAGGCTCTTGTATCCACACCATTTTGTCGTAGCATCGACATCGTTTCATCCCGGGTCCTACCAAAACTATCCCGCAAAACCACCCCGTACATCCAGTAAACATTCTTGGCCCATGGCCGCTCTACTGGCAGAAAGATTTCCGAGCATCCCGATAACAATTCGTTATAAGTCTTACCTATCCAGCATTTCTTCGCGACCTTTTCCTCAACCATTTCTGTCTGAGCAAGCCCGATTGCAGCTTGAATATTAGTCATTCGATAATTAAAACCCATCACATCATGTACGAACCGAGGTTCCCTGAATCCCTGATTCCTGAGCAGGCGAAGACGTTCAGCAAGCTTGTCATCGTTGCAAACCACCATTCCTCCCTCGCCAGTTGTGAGTATCTTGTTGCCGTAAAAACTGAAGCAGGCTGCATCCGAGAAGCTGCCAACCTTAACACCATTGATTTCAGCACCGTGAGCCTCTGCACAATCCTCAATGACGTACAGCCCGTGCCTCTTAGCAATCGCGCAAATAGAATCCATATCACACGGATGTCCGTACATGTGAACCGCCATTATCGCGCGGGTTCTGGGAGTAATTTTTTCTTCGATAAGTTCAGGATTAATACACCAAGTCTCAGGGTCAACATCTACCAAGACAGGCCTAGCCCCTGCTAGTATTACGGTATTTGCCGAAACTATAAGGGTGAAATCAGGAATGATAACCTCGTCACCCGGCCCTATTCCCAGCGCAACGAGGGCTAAATGAATAGCAGTGGTACCATTGCTGCAAGCAACACCGTGCGCTACACCGCAGTACTGGCTAAACTTTTCTTCGAATTGCGTTATGTATTTACCCGCTGAGGATATCCAGTTAGTGTCTAAACAGTCCAAAACGTATTCTTTCTCGCGTCCATTTAGGAGCGGTTCACATACGGGTATCATGACTAGTCCTCCTTTATAAGGAGTTTGGGGCTTATGAATGCATGGCAAAACAGCAGGCGAAGGTTTACACGGTAATTAGCACATCTCTAACCAGGACCTGACCATGCCTAGGCCCCAAAGCACCTAAAATCGTTATATTTACACCTGTAAATCCAAGAGGTCAACTGCAACCTCATGCCCAAACTTTTTTAGGCCTTTAGTTCAGGAGAAGAAATAATTATCTCAACGAAAAATTTGATTAAATCACGTTAAAATGCTATATACTCACATCGTTAATGTGATTACCAAAAAGTACTACGCCGAACGTCACCCAATGGTAAACCACAGGGAAACCCTGCCGGGAGGGTTCGACTACCATGATGAAGAAAGAGGCCCGTCTGCTGGCAGAAAATATGTTTATAGCTGCCAGAGGCAGGATTACGAATAAGGAGATTGCTCAAGTACTCCACGTGAATGCTCTCACCGTGGGCAGATGGCGCCGAGAAGACCAGTGGGACATCAGGATAGCTGGTGAGAA